>Ga0209542_10004086_pt1 | contig 30402 bp, 38 predicted proteins | sample RifCSPhighO2_01_FD_184028 | JGI IMG/M metagenome (GOLD analysis project Ga0209542, IMG submission 184028) | Soil microbial communities from Rifle, Colorado - Rifle CSP2_plank highO2_0.1 (SPAdes) (version 2) | ecosystem: Environmental > Terrestrial > Deep subsurface > Rock core/Sediment ... | reverse complement strand
CTGAAAATATGATAAAACACGTTGTGAAAAAAGTAATAAATGATAATAAAATGGAATTAGAAATATTAAATAGAGATATTAAAAAATTAGAACCTACATTAAATAAAAAATTTCCAAAAATTAGTTATACTGAAGCTTTAGAAATTTTAGAGAAAAAAAAGAAAATTAAAGTGAAGTGGGGAAAAGATCTAAGAACAATAGAAGAAGATAAGATCATGGAATTATATGATACTCCACTTCTAGTTACTAATTATCCAAAAATTGTGAAAGCATTTTATATGAAAGAAACCCCTAAAGATCCAAAAACAGTTTTAGGTTTTGATTTATTGGCACCTGAAGGTTATGGTGAGTTGGTTGGTGGATCACAAAGAGAAGAAGATTTAAAGAAAATAAAAAAAAGATTAATAGATGAAGGTGAAGATTTAGAGAACTATAAATTTTATTTAGATACAAGAAGATATGGTTCAGTTCCACATGGTGGTTATGGTTTAGGTGTTGAAAGATTAATAAGTTGGATTTGTGGATTAGAAAATATTAAAGATGCAATTGCATTTCCAAGAACAATGTTAAGATTTTCTCCATAATTAATTTTTAATTTAATAAATATTTTTTTTTCAATGAGTTATATGTATCTTAGTTAGAACAAAAAGAAAACTTTTTAAAGAATAAAAACAAAATTAATTTATCATTCTTGATTAATTCAAAGGGAGGTGACAGACAAATGGCTGCAAAAAAAAGAAAAACTGTGAAGAAAGCAACAACAAAGAGAAAGGTTGTGAAGAAAGCAACAACAAAAGAAAGACTACTAAAAGAAAAGTTGCTAAGAAAAGATAAACTCTTTTAAAAAATTATTTTTTTATTTTACTTTATATTTCTCAGAGGTTAAAACTCTTTTATACTGCTCTTCCAAGGATTTACTTGTTTTAGATTGTGAATTCGTAAATCTAGAAATTAAAAAAATTACGAACAAAAATCCACCAAGGAATAACCACTCATTATTAATCATTTCTATCATAAAAGTAAAGTTTTTTGAAACTATATAAATCTTACTCTATTTTTAATGGAAAGATTTGGTTTTCAAATTCTTTAAGTAATTCTCCAGAATCCATCTTAATTGAATATTCATAAGTATCTAATTTTTTAAAGTCCAAAAAATCTAAAAATTTTTTCTTTTCTTTATCATTCCATTTTCTAAATTTTTTCATAGTAGGACACCAATAATCCGCAAAACAATAATTTTTCCTAAAATCCTCTCCTTCATTTAAGATAGGATGTAATGGACATCCAACATAACCATCTGATAATTTAGTTATGTTTCTACACATTTTAAAGGGGTTCCCTTCTTCTTTAAATAAAGCCCCATGCCTCATTCTAAATTGATCTAGATCTTTATAATCCTTTAATTCTCGAGTATTAATTTTTATTTCTTTAATTACTTGTTCTTTAGAATTAGCAAATTCAGTACCACAACAACCAAAACATCCTGATCCATATCTACATAAAATTATTTCTTTCATCAATGGAATAAATTTCTTTAGCAGTTAAAAATTTATCTTTCTGTATATTTCTTCCAAATATCTATTGCTTGTGATTGAGTATGATCAACACTTTGTTCCGCATCAATTATCTCAATAGTTGTTTTTCTTTTAAGATCTTCTAATAATTTTGGATCTGTATACATTTTACTAATTCGAATGAGATTTTCTGCAGTCTCATACTTTGCTCCATCTTTCTTTTCTCTTTCTTCTCCCCTTTTTAATAATTGATTAACATCATTAACTACAGTAATTCCTACAGCATCAGGCATAAAATTAGTCCATACATAATAATTTCCAGGTATGGATAAAATTTCATCTCTAGCCTCATTATATGAATTACCACTTTCAGAAACAATCCTTCCACCTTGATAAACTAAACTTGAAATTATACCTCTTGAACCTAAAATACTTAGATCTTTTTCACTTCTAGTAATTAAACCTCTAAATGTTTGTTCAAATAGCATCCTTCTATCAAGAGCAAAAGCTTCAGCCTCTATATCAACAGAGTGATCAACATCTTTATCTTTTAAAATTCGATCCCTTAATAATTTTCCAACACCAGCAAAAGTTGGTTCAGAATAAATAACAACTAGTGGAGAGTTAGGAAATTCTCCGGGTACAGGATTTCTTCCAAATTTGTTTTGAAATTCATCAATATCAAATATATGTTTGTCTCCTTTATTTAATTCGTAATCTTTAATTGCCTTAAGACAAATACCTTTTCCTCCAAAATCTACCCCTTCAAAAACAACGTGTACCATTTTAAGATCCTTGAGCTTCTCAGATCATCCAAGAAAAGTTCACCTCTTTACACAAATCAATTTATGAAAACTATATAAACAAATCCCAAACGAAAAACATGTATTCAAATATTCCTTTTACAATATGTTAAAACACTAAACAATGCTAATCCCATTAAAGCTAAAATCAACATTGCCATTGTATTCTCATACCTGAAAGTAGAGGGGTGTATACCTGTGACTGATCCAGTTGATTCTGAAAAATCAAATCCTGTCTTATTACTCTCTTCTATCGGTCCTAAGCTTGAAATTGCATAAACAAAACTAGATAAAAATAGAATTACAATACAGAATATCACAACCTTTTTCATTATCAAGTGAATTAAACTTCTTGCATCTATTTAAAACTTATCCTACTGTAACCAATATTACTCCAAAGATCATTATTAATGAAGAAATTATCTTTTTTTTCAAATTATGTTCATGAAATAATTCCCCACCTATAATTACTGAAAACAATCCACTTACCCTTTTTAAACTTAAAATTATTGCAATGGAACCGAGTGTGAAAGCTATAAACTGAGTTAATCTTAAAATTATTGACACACATGAAGCGAATAATATCCATTTTCCGCAAGTTTTAAAAGTTTTCTTTATTTCCTTAAATCCATTTTTTCTTAAAGATATAATAATCAAATTATTAAATCCAATACAAAAATTGATCATAAATAAATAAGTTATTGGTGTTACATTGTGACCAAGAACAACTTTATCACCTATTGAAGAAAATCCATAGAGCAATAATCCTACAAATATAAAATAAATATATTTGGATTTAATTATATGATTAATCGTTTCTTTAAAATGTGTAAAATGTCTTGTTTCTAAATTATAGCTGCCTAATACAATTAAAAAAATTCCAAAGATTTGTAATCTTGTAATTGTTTCTCCGAGTATTACAAAAGCTAAGAAAGCTACCAGTATTGGTTCAAGATTTCCTAAAGGTTCAACTGAAGAAATCTCTCCTTTTTTAATTGCAGCTGAAATATAATAAAATCCGCCTAAACCTAACCATGAGATTGAATAGACTAACAAAAAAAGTCTTTTATCAAAATTAAAGTTTACCCATGGTATTAAGATTAATGCAAAAATTAAATTAATAAATGAATAAGATGCAGCCATGAATAAAGGTGAAGTCTTCACTAAACTTTTTTTATGAACTAGTATTAAGATGGTTGAAAATAATGCAAGTAATAACCCAAGTAATATAACACTCATAATATCATCACTCCACCTGCAATTAATAAAATAAGTATTAAGGCTTTTAGCCATACAGGACCATAAATATGGAATTCAGGATCTCTTTTACCATATTTTACAGATTTACTATGCATTATAAGAATACAAGTAATTAAAAGCCCAGATCCGATTATAGCAGAATATTCCATTACCCTAATGAAATCTCCTAACCTAAAAAAGATAAGAATCAATGGAAAAAGAATAACTAAAATCCAACTTTTAAGAGGACTTATTTTGTAATCTAATTTAAAAGAATTTTTTAATGCAAATCCCATTGAAACAAAGGAAGTTCCCATTACCAAAATTGCCAATAAATTACCTAAATAATTTACAAACATTCCCAATGAATTACCTAATCCGATAGTTGCAACAGTTGTTACAGAGTCCACACTTACACCCAATACAAGAGCAGTAAAAATTAAATAAATAAATGAAGAAATTCCCACACCCAAAATAATTGATTTTTTATAATCTCTCTTGTTTGATAATTCTTTTTTCATTTCGGGGATTACTAAAAATCCTGTAGTTGCAAATAATATCACACCGAATGGTACAAATATTTTTGTAATATTAAATTCAGTTAGATTATTAAGACTAAATGAAGAAATTCCAATTAAACAGATTAGAAATATGATTAAAATAAACATTACAGTAATCATTGATTCAAATTTTTCAAAAATTTTGATTCCAAAATAGAATATCAAAGATAAAACCGAGAAGAATAATATTGAATTGAAAAATTCATTACCTCCAAATATTTTTGTTAATGCTTCACTAGCACCATAGGTATAAGCTACCATAGCACCAAACACAATAACTACCATTGAGAATAACAGAATAAATTTACCGGACCTACCAAGATAAATCTCAGCAAGTCCAGTTATTTGGTGGTTATCCTTAGTCCGAAGCACAACTTCGGCGAGATATAAAGAGACGACAGTTACTAAGATAAATAAAAGGATTATGTCTAACGCACCAGTGAAAAATCCGGATTTAGAAATAACATAGGGTATTCCTAATATTCCTGCACCAATTGTAGTTCCAACTAGTGATGCTACAGCACTCCAATACCCCTTTTTCATTTTTTAATTTTAAGATTGATGTATTTATTTAGTTTTTCTTTTTACGAAACTAATTTAAGTTTAAGATTCTAATCTTTTTTTATATGGGGCTATAGTTTAGCTTGGATAGAATACGAGCTTGCGGAGCTTGAGGTCGGGGGTTCAAATCCCCCTAGTCCCGTGAAAACAAAAATAATAGAACAACTAAAAAAATAGAAAAATTCTCTAAAGAAAAAAGAATCAAATATTTAAATGGGACTATCTATTAAATTTATAATAGCATAAGATAAAAAAGATAATTAATAATACCAATTTTACAATATCACAATAAATACAAAATGTTTTCAAAACAATAAACTCACCATAAGTTAAGTAAGCAGAGAATATTAAAAAAACAAAAACAGAATAAAATAATTTATTAAAGTGTTCTTCTTCATGACTATATTCAATTAATTTAACCATTAATATAATGAAAATAAAAGCAATAATTCCCAAAACCGCAACAGGTATTGGTAAATTAACATAAATTCCAAAATTATTTAAGATTCCATCAACTGTAGAATACATACTTCCAGAGGCAATATCACAACCACCACCGAGTTCCTCACAAAAAATGTCTGCACTAGGTTGATAATGGATATATGTCAAATAGGTTGAAGTTATAATTCCTATAACCGCAAAAAAAATCAATAAATTCTTAACTCTCTTATTTTTAACCATTAAATTAATTAAAAATTAATTTAATATATAAACATAATCTTTTTAAGGAATAAATTTAGAACACATCTACTGGGCCCGTGGCGTAACCTGGATAGCGTAATAGGCTTCGGATAATACCATGTTGTATTAACTTTCATGCCTTTAGGAGCTACCTGTTGGTGGGGGTTCAAATCCTCCCGGGCTCACATTTAATATTTCATTCAATCAAATGAAGTAGAAGTTATTGATTTTGTACTTGACATTCTTGATCACAAAAAATACAATAAGAAATTTGGTTATAAATAAAAATAATGATTAATAACTTAAATTAATATTTCTTTGTGTGAATCAACAAAAATTAAGCAGTTAATTATTTTAACCTTATTGCAATCAATACCCTAATTTTTTTCTTTAATTAATTTATAAAACTAAAAAAATTCAAGATTATTAGAATTCACATTTTACTAATGTGCTCATAAGCAGAATATGATGCCAAAACAGCCTCAGCAACTCCAGTAATAGCTTGTTTAAAAACAGTATCTCCAACATCACCAGCAGCGTAAACTCCAGGGACATTAGTTTCAGAAGTTCTATTTATTTTTATTTCTCCTTTTTTATTTAATTTAACACCTAAATCTTTTGCTAAATCAGATAATGCAATATGACCAATTGCAATAAACACACCATCAAGTTGAAACTCTTTAGATCCTTTGTAAGATTTATCTAAAATTATGTGAGTAACTCCATTAGAATCTCCTTTTATTTCAACAACATTTGTGTTATTAATAATTTCAATCTTTCCTTTCTTTATCATATTTTCAATTTTAATTAGATTAACATGTTCAGGTCTTATTTTTTCTCCCCTATAAATCATATAGACTTTCTTTCCAGCTTGTGCTAAGACTAATGCATCTTTAGCAGCAGTATCAGATCCACCAATAATCGCAGTTACTTTATTTTTATAAGCGAAGGAATCACATAATGCACAATAATGAACCCCTTTATTTGCAAACTCTTCTTCTCCTGGAACACCTAACTTTCTCCACTTAGATCCAGTTGCGAATAAAATGGTCTTAGATTTAAACATTTTTCCATCTTCAGATTTAACCTTAAAATGAGATTTTAATTTTTCAACTTTTACAATTTTATTATGTTCAACCCAAATATCATACTCTTCTGCGTGTTCTTTTATTTTATCAGCTAATTCAATCCCCGTTAATTTTTTGAAACCTGGATAATTAGAAACTTCATCAGTTGTAGTTATTATTCCGCCCATAAGATCTCCAAACAATAAAGGTTTCATAGCTAATCTTCCAGAATACATTGCTGCAGAAAATCCAGAAACTCCTCCTCCTACAATTATAATATCATAAAGAATGTTTGTATCACCTTTTTGTGCAACCATAGTATTATGAATGATAATTAATTAATAAATGTTTAGTTATAAATCTAAGTATTAATCTCTCTGTCGCAATAACGGGTCATTTTAATATTACCTCCTTTTTTGAATAATATTACAAAAAATCCGAAAACTTTTCGGTTTTTTCTAGGAAACACATATTAAACTTAGAACCTAGATTTTATTGGATGGGACAGTATTTTATTATAGTAAACCTAGATAAAAGAGAGTATATTCATCCGCATGATCTAAAGCGTGGTGCAAAATTATTAGAACTTAGTAAGGATCCAATTATTTATAGTTTAATTTCCTATTTACAAATCAAAAATAAACCTAAAACTGCTTCGCATGTTGGTTCTTGGGCGAATGACAAAATATTATTTATTGGTGACTTTGAAGATTATTCATTTTTTAAACAAGTCATTGTAAGTTTTAAGAACATATCAAAAGAAGCCTATAACGAATACTTAATTTTCTTTAAAGTCGGTACATATTTATAATTTATTATTTACCAACCCAACCTTTAGCAATTAATTCTGCTTGCTTTAATACTGTGTCTATTGCTTTCTTTTCCTTATCTGGGGGATATCCATATTTTTTAAGAATCTTCTTTACTTCCACACGAATTCCTGCTCGCACGCTTTCTCTTTGAGTCCAGTCTATTGTTACACTATTTCTAATCATTCTAGTTAGTTCCAATGCGATTTTTCTAAGCACATCATTACCTAAAATTTTAACTGCACTATCATTGACTTCAAGAGCATCATAAAATGCAACTTCATCATCATTCATATTAAGCTCTTTGCCTCTGCCTTTCTCATCTCTGACTTTTCTTGCTAATTCAATTAATTCTTCTATGACTTGTGCTGCTTCTATGCTTCTATTTGTATATTTCTTGATTGTCTTATCCAACAAATCCATAAATGACTTAGCTTGAACCATATTTTTCTTTGACATGATTCTTATCTCATCATTGAGTAATTTCTTTAATGCTTCAAATGCGAGATTTTTCTGGGGCATTTCTTTGACTTCTGCTAAAAATCCTTCAGATAAAATGGAAAGTTCTGGCTTTTGAATTCCTGCCGCTTCAAAAATATCTATAATTCTATCAGAGATTACTGCTTTTGACAAAATCTGCTTTATTGCTGAATCAAATTTATCCTGTAATTCTCTCTTTGTCTCTGTTGTTTTAGTAATTGCAGATTTTATTGCTTGGAAAAGTCCCACTTCATCCTTTATTTTCATTGCTTTATCATGCGGAACAGCTAAAGAAAACGCTTTTAGAAGTGCAGTTACTTCTCTTGCAAATCTTTCTTTTTTATCTTTTTCTTTGAGAATATGCTCCATTGCAGACGGAACAAACGATACTCTCTCTTCTGGTCTAAGCTGGAAGAATTTTTTATAATTGAAACCATAGAACAAATCTTTTACAACTTCATATTTTTCCATCATTAGCTTAACTGCTTGCTCTTGGTCAAACGTCGGTTTTCCTTTTCCACCGCTTTCAGTATAATTCATTAATGCTTTTTTTAGTTCAGCTCCAACGCCCATATAATCAACTATTAAACCGCCTTCTTTTCCAGGATAAACTCTGTTTACTCTGGCAATTGCCTGCATTAGCGTATGCCCTTTTATGGGCTTGTCTAAATACATGGTATGAAGAGAGGGAGCATCAAAACCAGTCAGAAACATATCTCTAACTATCATTAACTTTAATTCGTGCTTATCATCTTTCAGATTATCGCCTATCTTCTTTCTTTTTTTTCTGTTTCTTATGTGCTGCTGCCATTCTTTTGGATCAGAAGCTGAACCAGTCATAACAACTTTTATGAAACCTTTATCATCGTCTTCATTGTGCCATTCAGGTTTTAATCTTACTATTTCATTGTAGAGTTCTACGCAGATTCTTCTGCTCATCCCAACAATAATTCCTTTTCCTTCTAAAACAGATATTCTTTCCTCAAAATGCTTAACTATATCTTTTGAAATTCGGCTTATTCTTCTTGGAGAACCTGCAACTTTTTCTAATCTTGCCCACTTACTTTTAAGTATGTCTTTACCTTCAATTTCTTCTCCTTCGGTTGCTTCCTCGAAATCGGTGTCTATCTTCGGTCTTTCTTCTGGCTTTAATTCAAGTTTTGCTAATCTGCTTTCATAATAAATTCTAACAGTAGCTCCATCTTCAACTGCCTGCTCAATATCATAGACATCAACATATTTTCCAAATACTGCTGGCGTGCTTCTATCTGATTTCTCAATAGGTGTTCCAGTAAATCCAATAAACAAGGCATTAGGGAGAGCATCCCTGAGATATTTCGCATATCCATAAGTAATTAACGCCTTGTCTTTCTTGTCCAATATTTTCGCAGAAAAACCATACTGACTTCTATGTGCTTCATCAGCTATAACAATGATATTATCTCTTTCTGTGAGAATAGGATATTTTTCCCTATCTTGTTCTGGGAAGAATTTTTGTATCGTGGTAAACACAACACCTCCAGAAGATACTTTGAGAAGTTTCTGAATTTCTTTTCTATCATTTGCCTGTGTTGGCTTTTGCCTTAAAATGTCTTGACATTTTCCAAAAGTTCCAAATAGCTGGTCGTCTAAATCATTTCTATCAGTTAAGACTATAATTGTAGGATTGTCAAATTCTCTCACTAATTTTCCCGAATAGAAAACCATGGTTAAAGATTTGCCAGAACCTTGCGTATGCCAGACAACCCCTGCTTTTTTATTACCTTTTCTGGCTCTTTTGGATGATTCTGTTGCTTTAATTACAGCCCAATATTGATGATAAGCAGCTACTTTCTTTTTTGTCTCTTTATCTTTTTCAAAAACAATGAAATTTCTGATAATATCCAATATTCTTTTCTTATCACACATTCCTTTCAATAAAACTTCAATTTCAGTTAATCCCTTCTTTGGCTTTTCTCCGTTTATGGTTTTCCATTGCATAAACCTCTCTCTTTCAGAGGTTATTGTTCCTGCTCGTGCTTCAATCCCATCACTGATAATTAGGATTTCATTAAATCTGAATAAAGAGGGCAGTTGTTCTTTGTATGTTTGGAATTGGTCGTAAGCTGTCCAAATATCAGCTTTTTCATCTGCCAGATTTTTTAATTCTAAAACTACTAACGGCAAGCCATTAATAAATAGGATAACATCAGGTCTTCTTTCAATATTGTTTTCAATAATGGAAAACTGATTAACTGCGGAAAAGTCATTGTTTTCCAAATTCTCAAAATCAAATAATTTTACTATGATATGCCTTTCTTCTCCACCTTTTGAGATTGGAATACTCACACCATCAACAAACAGTTTATGGCAACTTTCATTATCTGCAATTAATTTTTGAGATTCAGTTCTTATGATTTGCTTTAAAGCTAACTCTCTGACTTCTTCTGAAATTCTTGGATTGATTTTTCTTAAAGCATATCGTAATTTATCAACAAGAACTACATCTTTATAGTTTGATCTTAAAGCAGAGCTTCCGCCGGGCAGATATTTCTCATTACTTCCTCTGATTATATCATATTCAAGATTCTTGAGAATATCCAAAACATTCTCTTCAACATCTGCTTCTGTTATGAGTTTTTTCATTCTAATTCCTTAATGAGTTTTTTGCATTTTTCTATTGCTTGTTTTGCTGTTTCAGAGTCCATTCTACTTCCATAATATGTGAGAGAATTTCTCTTGAATCTTACATCATCAAATAAGATGAATAAATCTTCTCTTTTGAGAATATCTCTTAGATAAAAACCTAAGCAAACATGATTTAAGATATTATATCCTTTCTTGAAAGTGATTGCTTGCAGTAATTCTAAAATTGAAGTGTAATAATCCTCAAACACAAAATTGCAGTTTTTTTCATTTATCTCTTTAATCAAGCCTATTCTTTCGTTTGCAGTCTCTATTAAAGATTTTGCTCTTTTTATGTCTGGAGTGATAGTTTTAGCTGATTTATTGGTTAAGCAGTCATTCCAATTTACATCTTTCATTTGAAAACCTCTATGTAATTGTTCAGTGTTATTCCGTTTATAATATTATTTGCTAAGTGAGGGTTTGATATTTCATTAAGACTTTTGTACTGAAAGATTTGGATTTCTCTTTTTAGAAACTTTTTGAATTTTTCTAAATTTAATTGTTTTTTGGATGGTGTTTCGATGTATAAGTCAATATCGCTGTTTTCCGTATCTTCTCCTTTTGCAAAAGAGCCAAAAAGAACTATCGCAGGATTGCTTAATTCTATCTTCAGATAATTAATTAATCCTGATTCATATACCTGTTTTATGTTGAAAAGTTTTTTTTCTAAAAAATATGTTTCGCTTCTGCTTGCCGTGTAGAAATTAACATTTCCTGCTTTGTTTATTGTGAGGATGTTTTCTTGCTCTAATTCCTTGCAGTATCGTATTACAGAAGGAAGAGGGAGTTTTAATGTTCTTTCAATCTCCCTGACCCTAAGTTTTGCAGTAGGATTGATGAAGAAATATTCCTTTATTGTTTGCTTGATATATTTTCTTTTCATTTGATAACTAATAATGTCAGTTGATATTTAAAGTTATCGGTCTTAAATTTCTCCTCTTATTTTTGGAGTAATTACTTCTGTTTTTGGAGCTGTGGTTTATAGTTAAGATTATTGAGAATATTCAAAACATTCTCTTCAACGTGGGATTTAGTTATGGGGTGTTTCATGTTATACCATTATATTTTTAATCTTATTAACTTTGCTTTCTTAGTCCGTTTCACATTAAACTTCTCAGCTAATCTTATCTTAACAAGTTGTTTAACACCTTCTTCTGATTTGTAATTCTTATTTTTTTCTAAAATATTTTTGATTTCATCAGCTTTATCAATCGGTTCAATTTGAACTACAAGCGGTTCGTTTATCTTCTCATAGCCCTGTTTGTATTGTTCTAACATAAATGCTCCTTTCTCAAATAATAAATTCTCAGGATTATAAGAATGGCACAAATGGATAATAGAATTATTTAGATTCAAATTTGCGGTTTCAATTCCTTGCCTAGTCCAATTAAGATTAGGAATATTGTATATCTCAAAATCAGAGCCATAGAATAGATAATACTCTTTGTTCGGTTGAATCTCTTTTGCTAAATCAGAATGTATCTCTTTGATTATAATCTCCTTATCTTTCTTTTTATCGAATAATTTATTGATTAAATTTAAAACCTGCTTTAATTTACTATTTCCTTGTAATTCTCCAAAGTTCTTTCCAGTATCTCTGGAAAACGCTACATTTTTATCAAATTCATCTAAAAACCATTCCTTATCAAATAAAGTATATTGACCAAAGAATGTTTTAACTTCAGAACCACCTTTAATTTCTCCTAATTGCATGAATTGAGATATATTCTTTTGATTTTTCTCCCATAATTCTCTACAATCTTTAATAAAATTATCAACATGCTCCTTTTTTAGAGGGGTTTTAATAATATAATTTTGTTTGTCTTTCTTTATTGATTCTTTCTTTTCTTTAATCTCTTTAAGTATTTGCTTTTTGAATTGTACAAACTTCTCGTTACCATAATCAAAATATTTTGTAATAAAGTTTTCTGAAATATTTTCTAATTCTTTTTCAAACGAGTAGGAAACATCAGTGAAATTCTCATTTTCAAATCGCTTAATATCTATTTCTCCGCTTTGCACATATTTATAGAAAGAAAGCAGTAGTCTATATCGATTAAAGTTAAATGATGCAATGGCTTGTACACCCCCACTAAACGAGTCATAATTTAACCAATCTAATTTATCAAATAGTTCATATCTATAATACTGTTTATCAAATCCTTTTAAATTGTAGATTTTTAATGCTACTTCAAAAAAATCTTTAGTAAGCTCTTCCTTATCTATATTGTAGAGAATAAGATAAAATAGTTCAGATTGTTTTTCTTTAAGATTCTCCTGTTGTTTTTTGATTATTCTTATTTTATTATCAGCCAATTCTTTCTTTGATGAGTCAATGCTTCTATCATAATATTCATTTAAAAAATCGGTTTCGTGGAGATAATCGTAATGTTCTAAGACTTTATTTAATTCTCCTAATTGTGTTAATAAATATCTTTTTTTGGTTTTTTGTTCTATATCCAGCAATAGTACCGTTCGACACAAATCATACAATTTATTAATGGTGTTTGACATTAGAGTTTCATAATTGTTAATCCATGCCTTGTTTTCATTTTTCTTAAAATCGTCTATATATCGAATGTCTAAAAATTCTTTTAAATAAAGCCCTGAAGTGTTCAATCGTGTATTAAATTCCTTGACACGATAAAAGTTTTCTTTTACAAGATTATAAAGAAAGTCCTGATAGAACCTCGCTAAAATTAAATCTTTGTAATTTTCAAACTTCAGTTCATACAGCATAGATATTAGATTCTCGAAAAACGAGAAATTTTTTATTCTTATTACATCATTATTAAAGAAATCAATAAGAATCGTTGGTTTATCATTTGATATGCAGTATTTCACTATCTTTTTTATCGTTTTTACTTCCTCTATAAAGTCTTGATTATTCTTTTCTACATAAGAGAAGTTTTTTATTAGTGCATCTAAACTTACAAATTGGGTTTTACTATAATTCAATCTTGAAGAATCTTTACTAATTTCCTTTTTTGAATTGGTTTCTTTCTTAAAATGCTCAAATATTTGAGAATAAAGCCAACTTCTATTCAAACGTAAAATAAATAATCCTGCAAATATTAACGAATAGAAGAAAGTTATTATGAACAAGATAAAGATTATTGCATTTAGATATTCTGGCTCAAAATAATAAAGTACGCAGGTAATGATAAATGTTAATACAATATAAGTTAAGTATAAAATAACAAATTTACTTTTTAAGTAATATTCAGTTATTAGATCTTGCCTTACTTCCTTTGTCAGAGAGCTAGTTATCGATATGAGTGTAACCAAAATTCCAAGAATTGTAAAGTAGACTATCAAATAATCCTGCGGATTAATATAAAATTCATTTAAAGCACTTAATAGTTGTAAAAATAGAATCATGCTCTAACCTCAACTGGAACTCTTATTTTTCCCGACATTAATCTTGGGAGCAGGGAATCTCGGATTTGTGATAAATTCTGAGACTCAAAGCAATTTATAGATATATTCTTAAAAATAGAGCTCATCATTTTCTTAAATTTTAACATTCGTGAATCGTCAGGCAATAAAATATCCAATTCGTTTACATTCTTTTTATTTATATGCTGTTGTGCCCCTCCTGTTTGATGTGAAATCAAACCAATAATCCTATGTTTTATCAATAAGTAAATATATTCAGAGGAGATGTCTTTATTTTCTATAATTCCTATTACTGATTGATTAGCACAAGTATCAATCTCAATTCTACTAACTTGTCCCAATGTTGCACCTGTGATTGCCAAAACAGTCGTTCCTTTTGGCATTAATTTAGTAGCTGAATTATCAACAGCTTCTTTAGTGATATATGCTGTCGGCTCAGTAATTCTAAACTTATTTATTTCTCCCGAATTAATCCATGCAACATTTCCATTTTCCCAATAAGATTTATTTGTTGTGCTTGGTGTTCCACCGAGAATAGTTTCAAATTCTTTTCCTATCTTTGAAACTTTCCACCCTTTCGGAATCATCCCCAATTCAGAATCAACCATCTCTCCGCCAGAGCTTTTGTATGGCTTGCCTTTTTCGTTAGGAAATTCAAATTCAACAAACCAATGTTTAAATAAAACTTGCCCTATACTTTCTAGTGTATGATTTTGTTTTTGGATTAAAATCAATTTATTATCTATATTTTCAATAAACCTAACTATCGTTCTTTGTTCATTTAAGTTTGGAATTGGAATTTGAATAGTTTTAATTATATCAAAAGTTATTTGTGGGAAAGTTCCTGACCTAGACTCAGCTAACATTTGAAAATATCTGAGCATTTTAATCTCTGTTAATAAATAATACAAAAATTTTGGATAAATTATATTATTACATCTTATTACCATTAATTTTGTAGAAACAACAAACTCATTAGCATCAAAATCAATAAACGCATATCGCTTATTAATTGGTCTAATCTCGCTGAATAATATATCATTAATTTTAATGCGTTTCTTTGCCTGTCCGGGTAGATTTTTTATATCCATATAAGATTTTTTCAGAACTTGTCCATTGGATATGTCCCCCGTATTTAAAAAAATAATTTGATACTCATCTTTAAAATTATAAGTTTGCGAAATGCTCTTACATACATTTCCAATTGTATTAACTTCCCAATCTTCAGGAAGCATTCCTGTTTCAGTTTGTTTGAATTTTGGTTTTTTCATTTTCATTTTTTATGATTTTGAGATATTCACTCAAAAAAGAAGTAATCTCTGGAATTAGAAACTTTAATATAGGTACGTTATTAAAGTTCTCATTTTTTATACCCATATGATATGCTTGTAAAAAAGTTAGACCATCTAAAAAGTCGAAATTTCCTCCAGAAACAAAACCAACTCCTCCAATTATGCGATGTTTTGCATCTTTAGCATGTACCACTAACTGATCGCGCGGTTTCTTAATAAGTTCAATATACCATTTTGTTTCAGATAACAAACTCTTAAGTTCTTCTGGTAATTTTTTACTGATTTCATCTTTTATAATTGGGGTTATCTGCCCATTTTCATGTTTGAAATAACTAGAAAAAGAATCAACTAATTCCATTTTTTCTTTTTTATTGATTTTGAATAAAAAGGACGAGAGTAATGCTAATCTATCCATAAGTATTCTTGAGTGGATAAAAAAATCTTCGTGAAAAAAGCTTAATTCTTCTCGATGCTCAAAGAGGTAATTATGGATTTTAGGAATAAAACTTTCATCTTTTAATGAGCGGTCATGTAATCTTTTGCCTTCTTTTAAAATAGGGGAGAGTTTAGAAATAATAAATCCTACTTTTTGTATTTGCTGTTTAACTAAATTGAAATATTCGTACAGATTTGGTTCATCGCTATACAAAGGCATAGTTAATGAAGAAGAAAAGTTATCAAATTGGTTACATACTTCTAAAAAATCTCCTATCAATTTCTCGTCCTTAGATTTTTCTTTACTCATACCTTAAACCCAATCCCTTCCAAATTCTTCTTTATCTCTTCGTCCAGCTTCCGCCCTTCTTTCATCTGTGAAGACAATTCAGCAGTTAATCGTTTCATCTTACAATCTCCCAATGCCCGCCTTTATCAGAACCCCTTCTTTCAATGAGATTTTCATCTTTTAGTTTTTTTAACTGCCACTCAATTCCCTTTATTGACACTCCTGTTTTCTCTGCAAGTTCCTTTGATGTTATTTTTGGATTCTCTTTTATTAACAAAATGATTTTCTCCCTAGTTTTCTGGACGCCATAAAACCTTTGCTCGTAGCTTGTCTTAGAAAGGAGTCGAATTCGACCCCTTTAAAATTGGGGTTGTTTATTTTTTCCCATAGACCCAAAAATTCAATCGTACTCTTGCTTCGAAGCCAATTTTTAACAACGTCTTTGGGTTCATTAGGATTTTTATACCGGGCAATATCTGTTAAGGAGATATATTCTTCCGCATTTTGAGAAAAAATAACTATTTCTTTTCCTTTAACATTTATTATCTTTTTCATGTTTTTATGCCATTTTTTATCCGTGTGTATTTCGATACGGTTATCACACCTTAAACCCAATACTCTCTAAATTCTTCTTTATTTCTTGGTCTAATTTCTGTCCTTCTTTCATCTGCTCGGAAAGTTCAGCAGTTAATCGTTTCATTTTCTCTTCAAATGCTTCGTCATCTTCTTCTACTTCTTCTATTCCAACATATCTTCCTGGAGTAAGTATGTAGTTGTGCTTTTCAATTTCTTCTAATTTTGCAGATTTACAAAATCCAGTAACATCCTCATATTTGATCTTATTCTCTCCTCTCCATGAGTGATAAGTGGAAGATATTTTCTTAACATCCTCATCAGTTAGTTCTCTATGACGACGGTCAATCATTACACCCATATTTCTGGCATCAATAAACAATATCTGCCCTCTTCTGTCCCTAAACGAATGGTCTTTTTTATCTCTTGTAACAAACCATAAGCAAGCAGGAATCATTGTATTGTAAAACAACTGCGATGGCAACGCTACCATGCAATCAACAATCTCAGCAGTAATCATATTCTTCCTTATTTCTCCTTCATTGGAAGTATTAGAACTCATTGAGCCATTTGCCAGAACAAAGCCAGCTACGCCAGTAGGATTCAGATGATGAATAAAATGCTGAACCCATGCAAAATTAGCATTATTCTTTGGAGGCACTCCAAACTTCCAGCGTACATCTTCCTGTAATAATTCACCATTCCAGTCAGAATCATTAAACGGTGGATTGGCAAGAATAAAATCTGCTTTCAAATCTTTATGCTGGTCATCATGGAAAGCATCGCCCCATTTGATATTAGAGTCAATCCCTCTGATAGCCATATTCATCTTACAAAGCTTCCATGTTGTCTGGTTGCTTTCTTGTCCATAAACTGAAATGTCTTTTATTTTTCCGCCATGCGCTTCAACGAATTTTTCAGATTGAACAAACATTCCGCCTGAACCACAGCAGGGATCAAATATTCTTCCTTTATATGGCTCTAACATCTCAGTTAAGAGCTTTACGATAGAACGAGGAGTATAGAACTGCCCGCCTTTCTTTCCTTCAGCAGAGGCAAATTCGCCTAAAAAATACTCGTAAACTCTTCCAAGAATATCTTTACTACGATTCTCTTTATCACCAAGTCCAATTGTTCCAATTAAATCAATTAATTCTCCTAATCTTTGTTTGTTCAACCCTGGACGAGCATAATTCTTCGGAAGAACGCCTTTAAGTGAGGGATTGTCTCTTTCAATAATATCCATTGCTTCATCAAGAAATTTTCCAATATCTGGCTTTTTAGCATTGGCTTGAAGATTTTCCCATCTTGCTGCTTTTGGGACAAAGAAAATTCTCCGAGAAACATACTCATCAACATCTTCTGGATCTGAATCTTTCTCTTTTTTCAGTTTTTCATAAACTTCAGTAAAAGCATCAGAAATATACTTTAAGAATATCAAACCTAAAACAACGTGCTTATATTCAGCAGCATCCATATTACTTCTTAGCTTATCAGCAGAAGACCATAATTTTTGTTCAAAACCTAAATTAGCACCGTTATTTGACATTTTAATCACTATTTCCTCTCACTATTTAATACGACAGGGAGGTATTAATCTTATTTTTTAAATCTTTCCAAGAGATTACCTCTGCCCAATTTAATAAAGGTCGATTACTTAAAATTAATTTTTTCTCTTTTTGGTTACCAGAATAAACATCTACTCCTTCCTTTAGTATTTTTACAGAATAACCTCTCCACTTTAATTCTTGAGCCGTACAAAACACACAACAATCGATAGTTAATCCAATTAAAATTACTTCATCAACATTCTTTGGGCTGCCTATGGTAGAATTTAACCATTTTGTAAAAGCTTGTGGATCTTGATAGGGTAATCCGGGATTTTTATTCGACTTCCCAATATTTTTTCTTATCCATATTGGAGAGTTCATACATTTTATCCAAACATTTTCCAATTTTATATCTTCAGGAATTTCAGATAAATATCCATCTTCTCCTGGACGAGTTGAATCATCAAGGTCACCAGGTCTTGGTTGCCTATAATCAGAAATAATTTCAGCAATTTTAATATTATTTTCTCTTAAGAAAGGAATTAGTGTTTTTTTAATAAAATCAACATTCTCATGTGGGTTATAATGTTTCCCCTCTTTAGAACTAAATTCTTTTTGTAAATCAACAGAAATGAATTTTAAATTTTTCATTTTAATAATGTTTTGAAAATCCCCTCATCTTTCATAAAATTCAAATCTCCTTCTAGAGAATTAATAAATTCTTCTCTATCTTTATCAGTTTCACAAACTGAATATCTTTCTCTTAATTCTTCTATATATTCATTTGTTTGTTTTGAAACTATTTCATCAAATCCTCTGAGTAATTTAATATATCTATAGTTTTGGTTTGAATTAGAATAAATTTCTCTAAATGTTGGGTATGCACTTATAAGTTCTTCAATAACAGGTTCACCCGTATCAATGCCAAGTGCATCAAACACAACATTTATTTTTCTAAGTTCTGTTGGAGAGAATGTGTAATCACCAGATTCTTTTTTTGTTGAGCCATCCCTCCTACCGTTTATTAATGCAGTAAGATAAGAATCCATTGTAGTTGTATTAATTCCTAATTTATTTGAAGTGATTCTAAGAAATTCAACTCTATTTACAGATCTCATATTTGAGATTACTCTTTCACCAATTCTTCTTCTTAACCTACGAGTTTTTCCACTTCCATCAAATATACTTCTTCTCATTATTCAAGTAACTTATCTAATTCTTCTTCTAAACGCGAGTTAAATTTTACAACTATTCCAGGCTCTTCAAATATTCCACAAGGAGATTTATCTTTTCCATCATAAATAAATAAATTTACTCCGTTCGGAACTTTAAAACCACATAGTCCCATATATTTTTCAATCTCAAACATTTCTAAACTAGAGATTTCATAACCCTTTGTGATTTTTCTCATAAAATATTTAACATACCACAATCTTTATAAAGCTAAGTAAACTATTGTTAACTATGAAAGAAATTTATTTGGATAATGCTGCTACAACTTATTGCAGAGATGAAGTTATAGAAGCAATGATTCCATATTTTAAAATTAATTTTGGAAATCCTGGTTCTTTTAACACTGTAGGATTAAGAGCAAAGGAATCTTTAGACGAAGCAAGAAATAAAGTTGCATCATTAATTAACGCAGATCCATTTGAAATTATTTTTACTGCAGGTGGTACTGAATCAATTAACTTAGCAATTCTGGGAGTTGCAAAAGCAAAGAAAGGAAAACATATTATCACTTCTAAAATAGAACATCATGCTGTATTACATACATGTGAAGCATTAGAAAAAGAAGGTTATGAAATTACTTATTTAGATGTTAACCAATATGGTCAAGTAGAATTAGAAACTTTAAAACAATCCATAAGAGAAGATACTATTTTAGTTTCAATCATGTTCGCAAATAATGAAATCGGTTCTATTAATCATATTAAGGATTTAACAGAAATTTGTAAAGAAAGAAAAGTTGCATTTCATACTGATGCCTGTCAAGCAGGTGGTTCAATTAAAATTGATGTTAAGGATTTAGGAGTTAATTTACTAACATTAAATGGTTCAAAAATTTACGGTCCAAAACAAACGGGTATTCTTTATGTTAAAAGAGGAACACCAATTAAACCATTAATACATGGTGGTGGTCAAGAAAGAAACTTAAGGTCAGGTACTGAAAATATTCCTGGTATTATTGGATTTACCAAGGCATTAGAACTATCTTATGAAGAATTAGAACAAGAAAACAAAAGATTAACTGAACTAAGAGATTATTTAATTGAAGAAGCAATAAAAAAAGTTCCTAAAACTTTTCTGAATGGACATCCAACAGAGAGATTACCAAATAATGTTAATTTAACTTTCTTGGATATTGAAGGTGAAGCTTTATTATTATTCTTAAATGAATATGGTATTTGTGCATCTTCAGGTTCAGCGTGTACATCACAAACTTTAGATCCAAGTCATGTTATAATTTCAATTGGATTGCCTTACGAAGCTGCACATGGTAGTATAAGATTCACATTAGGAAAAACAACAACAAAAGAAGATATTGATAAGTTACTAGAAATATTACCTAATGCAGTAAAAAGATTAAGAGAAATCTCCCCTATCTGTTTAACTGTTGAACAAGTATTGGAGAATAGAAAATGAAATTAAATGTAATTCAAGAAGAACTGGATACTCACTTTGATGTAAAAGTAAAAGTAGATTCAAAGAAATGGTTTTATACCAATATTGTTAAAGATCATTTTTTTAATCCAAGAAATTTATTAAAAGAAGATAACGAAGCAAAAAAATATGAAAAAAATTGTGATGGGGTTGGTCAAGTTGGGAGTGCCAGTTGTGGAGATTCAATGAAATTCTGGTTAATGATAAATAAAGAAGAAGATAAGATTCTAGAAGCTAAATGGCAAACTTTTGGCTGTGCGTCAGCAATAGCTTCAACATCAATGTTATCCGTAATGCTTACAGAAAATGCCGGTATGAAAATTGAAGTAGCATTGAAACTAAGACCACAAGATATAGTTGCGAGATTACTAGACTTACCAGAAAGAAAATTTCACTGTTCAGTTTTAGGAGATAAAGCATTAAGAGAAGCATTAAATGATTACTTTAGAAAATCAGGACAGTACGATAGAGTAAAGGTTGAGGGTGCAAAAGTGATTGATATGATTTTAAAGATTACAGATAAGGATATTGAAGAAGCTGTATTAGAAGGGGCACATACATTTGAAGCAGTTCAAAAGAAAACCAAAGTTGGTGTTCATGATAAATCTTGTATTCCTGAAGTTGAACAGTTAATAAGATTCTATAAAGAAAAATACTTTGGTTAGTTTTAAAAAAAGAAACTAATTTTCAATTTGAAACTCTACAACTCTCAGGTTCTTCCATACATTTATTACATTCTTCTTCAGAATCACATCTATATTCAGCACCATTACGCATTTCCGGATAACCTTCCATATCATTATAGTTCATATGATCTCTTTGTTCAGGGTTATAATTCTCTCCTTGATTTCTTCTTTCACATTCTACACCTTCACATCTTTCAACAGAAAATTCTTGGCAACCTTTTTCGGGATCACAATCAGGCATATTTTTTTGATATTTTTCATATATTCTTTTACATTCTTCTTCCGTTTTACAATACATTCTAGAATTATCTTGTTTCTCCATCTTTTGATCTTTAAATTTTTCTTCACATTCTTTTGGATGTTCCATACAGAAAACCATCTCCTCTTTAGTCATATGGTTTTCAAACTTACCTGAACCTTCGTAACCACATTCATTTTTATGATCTTCACAATATTCTTTACATTCTTCAAATGTATTACAAGGTAAATTTTTCATTTTAAAATTCTCTTTGCCCTGAACATCTTTTTGAGATTCTTTTATTTCTCTTTTCTTAATCTCTTGATTCTTTTCAAAAAAAACTTTCCTTGGTTCGTCTTCTCTTTTATCTTCAAAAGCTTCACATAATATTGGATTTTCAGAACACCATAACTTACATTCATCTTTATTTTTTTTATTACTACAGAAACCTTGACATTCTTTTCCTTTACAACCACCTGGCCCGCCTTCGCTAATAAATTTATTAATCTCTTCTTCAGTTAGACTATCTAATCCTTCATCACATTCATTATCATTATTTAAATCCAAACAGCATTCTCCACCTCTAAATATTTGTGGTTCTTCACATAATGATTTGAATCCGAAGACTTGTTTTACTTTCTCTACAATTCCATCAAAAAATTCGAAAAATCCTGCTTCTGCAGTACCACCAAAAAGAATAAGCAAAATAAAGGTTAAAATAAACAAGTTTCTCATAACCCTATTTTATTCTGAAGAGTATTTAAAAATTGTGATTTCCAATTTCTATAACCTTAAAATTTTAAACCCTAAAAGGCATTTTCTCCAATTAAAAAATGTTTAAATATTAGAGATTGTATCCTTGCCTAAGCATTATGGTAGATAAATAAGGAAAACCAATGAAATTCTTTAACAAATTTGAAATTATAGTCTTACATTGTTGTGGGGACACAAAAATGAGGTTGAAAACCAAACAACAAAAAAACCTAATTGGGAAGCTGTTGTTAAAAAAAAGTAAATATCAAACAATGAAATGGAGGGTAAATTATCATGGAAACAGAAGTATTAACATATCATGATGACGATGATATGGATGAAGATGAGGACAAAGATAAATCTGATGATGAAGATGAAGAAGACGACGATTGGTAATTAAACTAAACTTTTTTTATTTTTTTATTTTTTTCAAACTAATTCTAATACTCGGACTAACAGATTTTTTTACATGAAACCTTACAAAATACCTAGAAGAATATATGATTAAAATAGATAAACTTAAATTAATCCTCTTTTCTTCATTTTGAACATGGGTAACTGGATAAAATATAAGAAAGGTGTTGGAGATGCTTGTAATTTTTTTAGAAGTAGGGAAGAGGCATTTAATGGAGTAGGACAAGAATTAATTATGCTTTTACAAGTTGTTACTGATAGGCATACGGAATTTGTTCTAGATGGTTCAAATGGAGAACCAACCATACTTGATTTAGAAACTGGATTACCATGTTATAAGTTAAAACTAAAAGATATAATACATCCAATGTACTTAATTATAATTGAACCATCAACAGAGAATGATAGAAATGACTTAAGATTAATTACAAGATAACTTCAATGATATTTAAATATTATTTATTTCAAAAAAATACATTATAAAAGAGGTGGATTTTAATGGAAGAAGATTTCCTTCTTGAAGAAGAGGAAAAAGAAAATGAAGATTATGACGAATGGGAAGATTATGAAGAACCTATTTACGATGACAATGATTAATAATTTTTTTTAACTCCCTTCTTTGGACAGATTTTATTTAAAAAACATTTACTACAATAAGGAATAGGAGCTTTACACAATTTCTTTCCATGAGCTTTCACTAAATTAGGATATTCTTTCCAATATTTTTTAGGTAATTTATTCATTAATTCTTTTTCTGCTTTATGGCTGTTTAAAGTAGAAGTCCATCCTAATCTGTATGCAACTCTTAATCCATGAGTATCCAAAACTATTCCTTCTATTTTATCAAATCCATTTTGTAATATCACATTAGCTGTTTTTCTAGAAATTCCGGGGAATTTTAATAACTCTTCCATTGAGGAAGGTATTTCTCCATTATATGCCTCTATTAGTAATTTACAACATCCACGGATATATTTTGTTTTATTTCTATAGAATCCAGTTGACTTTATATCTTCTTCAAATTCTTTAATACTCGCTTTAAGAACATCTTCAGGATTTTTGTATTTTTTTCTTAGTTCTCTCATGACTAAAGTTACTCTCTCATCTGTACATTGTGCAGATAAGATAGTCCCTATTAGAAGCTCAAAATTATTAAAAGTTTCAACGTGATATTTTAATCCTTTATATTTGGAGCTCATTAATTTTAGTTGTTTATTCATTTCAAGAATTAAATTAAAATGAAACTTCTTAAATCTATTACTTTATTTATATTGGAGATTATAATTATTTTAATTTTTTTTCAATAAAGAAATAGGTTTTCTACCTTGAAATCCAGTTTCAATTTCGTGCCAAAATTTAATTTTCTTTTCACCCAAATGCCAACAAAGAAATATTTCTCTCCCATCACACATGGAGTAAAAATCTATTAAACCTTCCTCAACATTCTTAACAATACACCCTTTTTCTAGAAGACTTTCTAATATTTTATAAAACTCCAAATATAACTTATGGTATCTCTTATTTCTTTGAATCTCAAAATAAGCATCAGAATGTGAATCATCGTACTCAATCTCTACAGAATCAAATATCTCTAGAGCATCATCAATATCTTGTAACTTTTTAATTAAGGGTTTTATTTTAACAAGTAAAGCATCTGCATCTTCTAAAGTTAAATACCTTTTCTCAACTAGTGCTAGGGATCTCATGAATTTTAGATAAACTTATTTCTATATATAGATTATTGTTTTTTACTTTTCTCTTAAATATTTAAATCTCTCCGGATGGGAAACAAATTCATTATATAATGTTTCTTTTGATTTTTTTGGAGTTGCTCTTCTTTGTCTTGACTTCCATCTACCATTTTTAACAAACTTATTCCTTGAAAGCAAAAAGAATGCTCCACCCTGATTTCTTTCAAACTTAGATTTATCTTCCTCAATTTTATCTGGTACTAATCTACAATAAATCAAAGTCGCTTGAGACTGGTTAGAAACAATAACTCCTCCTCTTTTTGGAATTTCAGCTCTTTCTCCTTTATCGCAAACAAGTGGATAGAACCCTCCGCCTTTATGTAACATAAAAACACCTTCACCAGAAATTACTTCATAAATCTCACTCCTATCAATATAATGTCCTTCAGTTTTTACAAATTCGTGTCCTAATTTTCCTGATTGCATAATTATAATATCAAACCTTAATCTATATCTTCTAAATAACTTGTCATCTCCAGGAAAAAAAACATTCTGATATATTTTGTAAATCTTCTTTTCTTTTCCAAAGTTTTTATCTTTTAACATCTTTTTCAGAGAATCTGTAGTTACTATCTTAGGTGATGGTATTTTTATTTCTTCGGAAATAATATCTCCTTCTACATATTTTAAATCAAAACCAACATTAAGTTTCATAATTTCTTAGTTAAAATTAGAGTTAATAAATGTATAGTTTCAAAGGTTATATTTTTCCTTTACTACCCAAAACTTTAATCCTTTCTTCAACAACTTTCTGTACACCTTCCATCCCTACAGAAAATATTTTTCTATAATCAAATACTGAATGATTTTTATGTAAGTACTCATGTAAATAAGCTTCGAAGGCAATTCTCAAATCTGTATCTGTATTCACTTTACATATCCCTAGCTCTATTGCTTTTTTAATCTGATTAGGGGGAACACCTTTAGCACCAAAAAATCTTGAACCATATTCTTCAGCTTTTTTCACTATTTCTTTTGGGACTGAAGAAGCACCATGTAAGACTAAAGGAACTTTAACATTTTCTTTTATTTCTTTTAATCTTTTAAAATCCAATTTGGGTTTTCCAGAAAATTTAAAAGCACCATGAGAAGTACCTATTGATATAGCTAGACTGTCACATCCAGTTTTCTCAACAAATTCTTTTGCTTTTAATGGTTCAGTAAATATATGCCCTTTAGATTTTACCCATCCTTCTTTTCCTTGTAAACGCCCTAATTCAGCCTCAACAGGAATTTGTCTTTTGTGACAATAATCTACAACTTTTTTTGTTTCTCTTATGTTTTTTAAATAACTAAATCTTGAAGTGTCAATCATAATAGATGTCCACCCATTTTTCACACATGCTTTAACTAATTCAAAATTTGGAGAATGATCCAAATGTAAAGCAACAGGAATTTTATAATTACTTGATAAGGTTTTTACAATCTGATATAAAGTTTTTATTCCTGCATATTCTATTGCAGATTTTGAAGTTCCTAATATAACTGGTGATTTTAATTTATTACATCCCTCAAGAATTGCTTTAGTAATTTCAAGATCTGAAGTATTAAAGTGTGGTACAGCATACCTCTCTCTCTGTGCTTTAATCAACATTACTTTGCTTGAAACTAATATTTTAAATCACCTCACAAGATAAATTAATATTTTATTATTAATAAACTTTACCTTTAAATTGGCTGTAAAATTAGCGTCTGGAATTTTGAACAAAAAAATTAAGATTTCTTGACAATCTACTATATAGAAAAACCCTATAAAATCTCGCTTTTTATCCCATTTAAGGCTATGAAACGAATATTTATCTCGATTAATAGTTGTTAGGCGTAATTGCTCGGCAGCACTCCCACCCTTAAATTTGGGTGCGCAAAAAGAAAATGTTTTAAACTAATCCTTCTATTAATATAGAATATGAAACTCAAATTTATTATTGACAAGGAATATGACAGAAAAATGGCAAAAGCTTTTGGCTTTCCAAAGGAAACTTTGGCCAAAATTGATTTATTGTATAAAACTTCTCTACCTTATTTAGAATCAACCAAAAAACTTTACCAAAAGTCTTGGAATGAAATAAATGATAAATTTTCAAAATATATTGAGAGAGTAACTGGTTATAAATGGTTTTATCCAAAATATGAATGTGTTGTTTCGGTAATTCATGGCGGAATTTCAAATTGGGGAACTGCACCAAAAATTGTTAGACATTGGAAAGAGAATCCTTATTTCATGAGAAGAATCACCGCCCATGAATTAATTCTTTCGCACTATTTTGAAATTTACAAAAGACATTATAAAAATGAAGGGTTAAGAGATGGCCAAGTTTGGGCGCTTGCAGAAATTGCCGCTTTTGCCTTAACTTCTCTAACACCTGAAGTTAAAGAATTTTGGTCATGGAATACAGAATATTACACAAATCATAATTACCCACACATAGTCGAAATACAAAACAAGTTAAAGATAGCATTTCTTAAAAGAAAGGATTTTGATGAATATATAAGACGAGGGATTAGTTTAGTTAAAAAACATCCTAAAATGAATCCTAACGGAAAATAGTGCGCACCTTATTTTCAATCCCGCCCAAATGTGCTGCCTCGCAACTCAAAATTACTTCGTAATTTTGCCACGCCCTGCGGGCTTTCACTTCGTTCAGGACGCCTAACAGCGATTAACAGGGAAATTCCTGCGAAATTTCCCCAAATTCGCCTGCGGCGAACTTCTGTTAATCGCGATGTTATACGCAATAATTTTAAGGGACTAAAAAAAGAAAGGGGCTTGGGCTTTATGGCAAACTTTATAATTAAATTATATTTTATAAATTATTATGAGCAATATTGAATCCAATATTTGGAAATTGTATGTAATCAAAGCACTTCGTTGGTTTATGTTAATAATGCCAATTATTGTTTTGTTCTTTCAGGAAAATGGCTTATCTATGAAAGAAGTTCTTTTACTTCAATCAATTTTTTCAATAGGAATAATTTTATTTGAAATTCCATCAGGTTATTTTTCTGATGTAATTGGAAGAAAAACCACAATTGTTATTGGTTGCATTTTAGGATTTTTAGGATTTAGTATTTACTCTTTTTCATATGGATTTTGGGGTTTTTTAATTGCTGAATTAACTTTAGGATTAGGTTCAAGTTTTCTATCTGGAACTGATTCTGCAATAATTTATGATAGTTTAATTCAATCCAAAAAAGAAAAAGATTACAAAAAAATTGAAGGTAGGATGCTGTCAGTTGGAAATTTCTCCGAAGCAATTGCAAGTTTTTTAGGTGGTTTCGTTGCTCTGATTAGCTTAAGAACTCCTTTTTACATAGAAACAATTTTAATGCTATTTACAATTCCCTTAGCATTTACATTAATAGAACCCAAAAGGCAAAAATATGAAAATGAAGAAGGACCAATAAAAGAAATAATCAAAATTGTTAAATATTCTATTCATCATAATGGAGAAATTAAGTGGTTGATTTTTTATTCTGGATTTATTGGAGCATCAACTTTAACAATGGTTTGGTTTATCCAACCATATTTTCAATTTGTTGGATTACCTCTAGCATATTTTGGAATTGCTTGGGGAATATTAAATTTATCAGTTGGGATATTCTCATTATATGCACATAAAATAGAATTTTTCTTTGGAAGAAAAAAATCATTAATTTCGCTTATTTTCATTTCATTTATAGGATATATGCTTTTAGGAATATTTAGTTCATTATGGGCAATAAGTTTCATTATTCTATTCTATTTTGTAAGGGGAATTAGCGGACCTATTCTAAAAGACTATGTGAATAAAATCATTTCATCAAACATGAGAGCAACTGTTTTATCAGTAAAAAACTTATTTGGAAGATTAGTTTTTGCAATAATTGGTCCATTTATTGGTTGGATAACAGATATATATTCTTTGCAATTGGCATTATTAACTTCTGGAAGCATTTTTGTAATTCTTGGAATTATCTCTTTGCTTTTCTTACATAAAAATAAAGCTCTTTAAATTTAACGCCCAAGCCCCTTGAATATTATTCTTGATGTATCGCATTCGCTCATTTAATAGGAACGCCCCTTAAAATTACTGTGCCTTCGGCATTTTTTCTTACAGAAAAAACGTATAACAAGGGAAGCCGTCTCATAATTAAATACAAAATCTAACTAATCCTCTCAAAGAAAAGCAATATTGAATATTTTTTGTCAAATCTCTTTTATTTTCTCTTTTCATCTTGTGAATTTTTTGTAAATTATGTGCAATGGATACTAAATTCATCTCAATTTTCACCTTTTCTAGTCCGCGTAAGATAAATTCTCTAAATCCTAGATTTTGTTTTATGTTTCCAAAGTTTGGCTCAACAGTAATCTTTCTCAAAGAATAAATTTTCTTTGCTTCATCTGATCCAATTTTTTCTTTCATCCGCAATCTCTCACGAAAGTAGAAAGGCACATCTTTTTTCTTTTTCAGTTCAGGACAATAAAATGTCCTTATCTTGCGTCCATCTTTTCTAGTGTAGATTCCCCTACGATGGTAGCTAAAATATAGCCGAAAACAATATAAATCAGCCCTGCTTATAGGTAGTTATGACAACCGAAACTAAGCAAATCATAGATGAACTCAAGAGTATTAAAGAGGAATTACACTATATAAAAGCCCACATGGTAGATGCAGATACAATCCTAACAGCCGAAGAAAAAAAACTTCTTGACGAAAGCATTGTAAATGAAAAAGCTGGAAAACTAACTTCCTTAGAGGAACTTAAGAATGTTCGAAATAGCGCTGGATAAGCAGGTTGATAAGTTTCTCAGAAAATGCGAAAAGATTCTTTTTGACAGGATTGTAAAGAAACTTGAAGAACTTAAAGTTAATCCAGTCCCTCATGATTCTAAGAGAATGCAGGGCTATAATGATCCAACATTCAGGATAAGAGTTGGAGACTATCGTGCACTTTACAGAGTAAATCATGAAGAAAAAAGAATTGTTGTTGTAAAAGTTGATAAAAGAGAAAGAGTCTATTAACAAAATTGTCCCCCTAAATTCTAGTCTGGCTTTGCCAGTAATTTTATAAACGAGAGTAATCAAAAACTACGTCAGTCCCTAAAGCATCGGCACTGAAATAACTCTGCGATTTAATGTTCTTCCGCTTCGTTCCAGAAAAACTTCTTTTATCCCTGACGTTAGTAGAAATATTACTTGGGTTTTGCTATCTAAAATATTCTTGAATCTGTTGTGGCCACAAAGCTTTAGTTCTGTCGTGGCACATTTCCATAACTTCATTTTTAGGCACCCATCTCACTTCACTTAAATCGCTTCCAGCTCTAATGTCATAAGTTAATGCTTGGCATTCATACCATTTAACTAATGTCTGTTTGGGCGTTCGATGGGATGCTAAATATTTCAAGACATTAATTTCTATTCCTGCTTCTTCCATAATTCCCCTTTTTAATCCTTCTTCATCAGTTTCTCCATTTTCTAAGGTCTCTCCAGGAATATTCCACTTTCCGCTCAAAAATCCTTCTGCTCCATCTAACTTTTTTCCTAAAAGAATGTTTCCATCATAATTTACTAAAGCCACAACAGCTTTTCTTTCTAGATTCATAATTTTAGTATAATAGGATTCTTTATATTATTTGTGAAACCCTTTGTCATACTCCTCGCCCGCCCTCAGTTTCACTCCGCAAAACTTCTTTTATCCATAACGTTAGTAGAAATATTACCCGGCACCGAATTTAGTTTACGACAAAAGTAAATTATGCCCCTACAATAAGATTCGTACTATTTCCCTTATAACCTGCTTCCTAAATGAATGTTTTTATAATCTACTTATGTCGTTGACCATCTATTAGATATATTTATAAATGATTTGAAATTTCAATAAACATCCGTTATGACTACTTAAGTAGGAGGAGATTAAATGAACAAGAAACAAATTTTAGATGCAATAAAGGCTGTAAGGGAAAATAGCCCAAAAAGGAATTTTAAACAAACTGTTG
>Ga0209542_10004085_pt1 | contig 30409 bp, 29 predicted proteins | sample RifCSPhighO2_01_FD_184028 | JGI IMG/M metagenome (GOLD analysis project Ga0209542, IMG submission 184028) | Soil microbial communities from Rifle, Colorado - Rifle CSP2_plank highO2_0.1 (SPAdes) (version 2) | ecosystem: Environmental > Terrestrial > Deep subsurface > Rock core/Sediment ... | reverse complement strand
CGGGATGAGGCGGACGGAGCACCTTTTTTCAGTGGTTGGTTAGGGTATGTCCGTCACACCATCCCCGCGGGGAACAGCGCGATCTTTTTTAACAAAGTAGGTTCGCGCAAAGTCGAGGAGGGAGCATTTTTACAAAAATCTATGTACGGGGCGGGTAAGTAAACCAAGAATTCTTTCGAGTAAGCCTACTTCTTGCTTGATTGGGGAAGACTCGTTAAATAATTTCTGGAAATTATTATTTAAAGCTTGTGCCACTTGTGTGTTTTTACCAACGAGAACGTGCTCGTAATTACTAAGCATGCTCAAGTTATCTAGATTAGCACTGCCTATCATCGTCCACTCGGAATCAATAATGCAATACTTTGCATGCACCATTTGACCCACTACACGCACGATGGCACCCTGTCGGGCAAGACTACGAGCATACTCGTGATTGGCGTAGTCCACAACACTTGAATCAGTGCGCTCTGGTATCAGAAGGGTTACCTTCACTCCACGAGCAATAGCTCGCCGAAGAGCGACGCGCAAGCGCTCCGTAGGTACGAAATATGGAGTAACTAAATTGACGGAATTTCGTGCGCGCCTGATTTTCTTAAGTAACAGCTTGTGAACTATGCGCCTACCGATATGGGGCGCACTAGATAAATAGGAAATATCATCCCCAAGAGATATGTCAAAAACTTTACGTGAAAGTCTAGGACGACCTGCACTATGAAATAATGATTCGAAAGAATCTTGCAAAGACACAGCAACATCACTCTCAAATCGCACACTTGCCTCGAGCCAATTTTCCATTGGCTGATCTACGCACACACTGCCCAGATACGCAATTCTCCCGTCTACAAGCAATAACTTTCTGTGGTCTCTGCGCGAGAGCCAGTGCCAGAAATGTTTAGCTCTCCAGTCAAAAATAGGATTGAAAAAGGCAAGCTCGATACCCGCTCTCTCTAATTCTGTCCGTAAACCTGTATTCTTATAAAAGTCCAGACTACCGAACATATCGAGCAACAAGCGTATCCGTACGCCAGCCCTAACTTTTGTCTTGAAAATTTCAATAAACTCCCGCCCAATCCCAGTATCAGTAAAAATATAATTCTCAAAATCAATGCTGATTTTTGCATTAGCACAGTCAGCAAGTTGCGCCCGCCAAACCTCGTGAGCTGTAAATTGAAAGGAAAGGTTCATAAAACTTCGTCGTGACGAAGACGGAAGCGGGAGGATTTGAACCTCCGATAGGGTTTCCCCTATGCCAGTTTTCGAAACTGGTGCCTTCAACCACTCAGCCACGCTTCCTGTATTTGCCGGGCTTACAATCGTATCATTACCATTGCTCAAACCCACTTCAAGAATCCTATCAAGGACTGACGCCCTGCGCCAGAGCCCGAGGACACATATTTTATTCAGAATGATTATCTTTTATCGACCCTTTCCAAGATTGAGAACCCATCAATGATCGCCTCACAGAGAAAGTCTTCAAGCTGGCTATGGTCTTCTTTGGTTTGTGCTTTGTAGAGGTAAGCATAGTAAAGTTGCTTCTGCTCCTGGCGGATGATTGCAGGAGCAATATTTTCTTTCAAAAGCATCGCATTCATGAACAGGCGACCAATGCGTCCATTTCCATCAGAGAACGGATGTATCTGTTCAAATTTTGCGTGGACTAGGGCTGACAAGCCCACCATGTCCTTAGTTTTTTCAATCGCTCGCGTAAGCACTTCACCTGTGAGTTTGCGTACACTCATATGATTTGCAGTCGGTAGATTGACGCCAGTGATTCGGACACCGTGGTTTCTATAGGAACCTGCGTCAGGACGAATGCCATTCATAAGAATGCTGTGAAGTTTTAGAATAAGATTTTCATCAATTTTCTCGTTCTTTAGGATATGATCAAAAAGATAATTCAAAGCCGTTTGATGATTCTTTGCTTCAAGCTGTTCTGTAAGACTTTTGTCAGGCAAAGCAGCATTATCAAAAATGACCGCGGCAGTATCTGATTCGGTAAGGGTACTACCTTCGATGCTGTTACTGTGATAGGTCAACTTCAAGATGAACTGATCCCGGATATCCGGATTATTTAAAATTTCCTGAAGAACATTTTTATGTTCCTCCGACTTCTGCGCAATCGCATGCTTTTTCCCAGTGAGCTGGTCCGCAGGTATGACCTTCTGGCCAGTGACCTCAAGATAGAGCTCATCGATGGCAGTCTGCGCCCTTGCTCTCGGCTCGGATTTGCCCGTCCACCAACCATTGAATGCAACAAAGGACACACCGAATCTCTCGGCGAGTTTAGTCTGGGTCAATCCCAGCATCTTTTTAATTATCTCGAGTTTTTGACGGGTGGTCATGGATATACAGCCTAAATGCTGAATATAGCTATATTAGCAAACTTTATAAAGTTAGGCAAAATATGAAATGTTTATAAAGTTTCATAAAACTCTAGCTTTCTCGCTTAGTCTCGTTGCTTCGCAACGACTCTACCGGGATTCGAACCCGGGTTCCTACCGTGAAAGGGTAGTGTCCTAACCACTAGACGATAGAGCCTACGCAAGAAATATAGCCTATTTCTTGCAATTTTTCAATTTTCAATTTACAATTTGCAAACTAAGTAGGAAGCGTGGCAGAGTGGTCGAATGCACCAGTTTCGAAAACTGGCAGGCCCGCAAGGGTCTCGGAGGTTCGAATCCTCCCGCTTCCGTTTATGAAAATCTTGGCGATCGAAACAAGTTGCGATGAGACGGCAATCTCTCTACTCGAGACGAGTGACGGGAAATTTTTTGATGTGCTTGCACACGAAGTTTCGTCGCAGATAGATGTGCACAAAGAATGGGGTGGGGTTGTGCCCATGATCGCCAAACGCGAGCATCTCATCAATTTACCTGTTATGCTTGAAAAAATCGCTCCAAAAAATGTGGATCTAATTACAGTAACTTACGGCCCGGGGCTGGAGCCAGCACTCTGGACGGGCATCAAATTTGCGCAGGAGCTGGCAATTAAATGGGGTGTGCCTATTGTTCCCACTGATCATATGCATGGGCACGTTGTTTCAGCGATGCTGAAACGAATGGATGATGGTAAATGGCAAATGGTAAATGTTGAGTTTCCCGCTATCGCATTACTCATTTCTGGTGCCCACACGCAATTAGTTCTGATGAATGACGCTGATGCATTCAAACTACTCGGTGCAACGCGGGATGATGCTGTGGGTGAAGCTTTCGATAAGGTCGCGCGCATGATGGGCTTGCCTTATCCGGGAGGGCCGGAGATCAGTAAACTGGCGGGCAAACGAGTCCAATCCCAAGGCGAGGCCTCCGGACTTACCCGAGGCCTCGCCTTCGAGCCCAAACTCCCCCGCCCGATGATACACAGCAAGGATTTAGACTTTTCTTTTTCGGGACTCAAAACTGCTGTGCTTTATCTGGTTAAAAATCTGAAAGAGACCAGTCCAGATCATGAATTAAGTGCCGAGCAAAAAATAGAAATAGCTCATGAGTTTGAGCAAAGCGTGACAGAAGTACTAATTAAGAAAACTTCTGATGCTATTAATGAATATGGCGCGAAAAGTTTATTGGTGGGAGGGGGTGTGGTGGCAAACAAAACTATTCGCGAAACTCTTACCAAACTTCAAGGTTCAACCTTGAAGTTGTACTTGCCTGACCAGAAATTCACCGGAGACAACGCCACCATGATTGGCATAGCGGGCTATCTTCGCTCCAAAGCTGGCACAGTAAGCACTCTCTCCCCCAACACCGAAGCATTCGAAAATCTAAAAGCTACCGGCAATTTGAGTCTGTATAAATAGTCGCAATTTTGCTAGGATTGAGGGGTGGATGCTCGGGATGCAAATGTACCGGAGAAGTTAACTCGACCTTATAATCCTTCTGAAACTGAGGGGCGGATTTATGATTTATGGGATAAATCAGGATATTTTAATCCAGACAATCTGCCTGCGCGACACAAGGAGCCTTTCAGTATTGTTTTGCCTCCACCCAATGCTACGGGCACACTTCACATCGGTGGGGCTCTCATGACTGTGCTAGAAGATATTATGGTGCGTTATAAACGCATGCAAGGGTTCAAGACCCTGTGGCTACCCGGCACAGATCATGCGGCTATTGCCACCAATTCTAAAGTAGACAAGATTTTACAAAAAGAGGAGGGTAAGTCACGGCACGATATTGGACGTGAAGCCTTTGTAGCTCGCGTAGAGAAATTTGTGGAAGAAAATAGGGGGGCACTCAAGCATCAGATTAGCAAAATGGGCGCTTCGCTTGATTGGTCGCGAGAGGCATTTACTTTCGATGAGAAACGCAATTTGGGCGTGCGTACGGCATTTAAGCGCATGTATGACGCGGGGTTGATTTATCGAGGCAATAGAATTGTAAACTGGGACACTAAGGGTCAAACTACTATTTCTGACGATGAGATCGTGCACGAGGAGCGCGAGGCGAAACTTTACACATTCAAGTACTCACACGACTTCCCTATCGCTATCTCGACTACACGACCGGAAACTAAAGTTGGTGACACTGCCGTGGCTGTGCACCCAAATGATGTGCGATACAAAGAATTTGTAGGCAAAGGATATGATCTGGAGTTTGCTGGTAACAAAATTCATATCAAGATTATCGCTGATGAAGCGGTTGAACCAGAGTTTGGCACAGGAGCATTAGGCGTGACACCAGCGCACGCGCAGATAGATTGGGAAATCGCCGAACGGCACAAATTAGACAGACCTCAGGTGATAAACGAATACGCCAAGATGACAGAGCTCTCCGGACCAAAACTTGCAGGTAAAAAAGTGCTCGAGGCACGCGAGGAAGTTGTGAAATGGTTGCGCGAAAATAATTTACTCGAGAAAGAAGAAGCGACAAAGCAAAACATTGCCACGGCCGAACGCACGGGTGGCGTGATCGAGCCCTTACCCAAACTGCAATGGTTCGTGAACGTAAACAAGGCCATACCAGAGCGCAATAATCGCACACTCAAGGAACTTATGCAGGATGCTGTGAAAATAGGTGGCATTAAGTTCTTACCCGGACACTTCGAGAATATCTATTTCAACTGGATAAATAATTTGCGGGATTGGTGTATATCTCGTCAAATTTGGTACGGACACAGAATCCCAGTCTGGTATCGTGATCAGGAAATCTATGTTGGAATAGAGGCGCCAGAGGAGAGTGGGTGGGAACAAGATCCTGACACGCTCGACACTTGGTTCTCATCAGGATTGTGGACTTTCTCTACACTGGGATGGCCTGAAGAGACTCCTGATTTGAAATTTTATCATCCCACAGATGTGCTTGAGACTGGATACGATATTATATTTTTCTGGGTGGCACGCATGATACTTATGTCGCAATTCTTGCTGGGCGAAATACCCTTCAAGACTGTTTATCTACATGGATTGGTGAGAAATGAAAAGGGTGAGAAGATTAGCAAATCACTGGGTGGCAACGTAGACCCGCTTGAGATCACTGCTAAATGGGGCACTGATGCATTGCGCATGGCCCTAATTGTGGGGGTGGGCCCGGGCTCTGATAGTAAGCTCTCGAACGAGAAGCTCAAGGCTTATAAAAACTTCGCGAATAAGCTTTGGAACATTGCGCGGTACGTGCTCTCGCAAGACAGAGATGGTGAGATCAAACCTGATCTGAAAAAAGAGTTCGATGCACTAATAAAAGATGTAACCCTAGACATGGATAATTACAGGTTCTATCTGGCAAGTGAGAAAATATATGCTTATGTTTGGCATACTTTTGCTGACAAGATTATTGAAGAGAGCAAAGGCAAACCTGAATACGGCCCAGCACTGCGCTACATCCTTGAGAACTCACTCAAGCTTCTCCATCCTTTTATGCCCTTTATCACCGAGGAAATTTGGGGGATAATGGGCTATCACGAACAAGGAAAATTGCTTATGATTGAATCGTGGCCCACACACTTACAGCCCTAGAACTATTTTTAATACTCTGCGCAGGAATTATTCCACCACTTATCTGGCTTTGGTTCTGGCTGAAGGAAGATAGCAAACGTCCGGAACCACGCAACCTGTTGATACTCTCCTTCTTTTGTGGCGCATTGGCTGTTATTTTCGTACTGCCACTTCAAGCTCTGTCTAATAAATTACTTTCTCCGGGACTAGTATTGTTGCTTGCTTGGGCCACAATCGAAGAATTGGCTAAATTGGGAGTGGCTTTCGCCGTAGACTTCCGTAAACGCACCTATGACGAGCCTGTGGATTCCATGATTTATCTCGTTACTGTAGCTCTGGGTTTCGCCGCTTTTGAAAATGTGCTATTTCTATTTAAAAGTATGTCTGAAAGTGGTGTCAACATAAGCATTATTACTGCCTCTATGCGCTTCATCGGAGCAACCCTTTTGCACGTCTTCTCATCCGCAATATTGGGTGGCTTCATGGCTCTCGGTTATTGCAAATCGAGACGTCAAAAATTTGTCTATCTGCTTGCGGGCATATTGGTGGCAAGCGCATTGCATACTCTTTTCAACTTCTTTATAATGAATGAGGTGATTATAGAGGGAACAGGTAATATATTAGCCGTGTTTGCAATGCTCTGGGTCGGCATAATTCTTCTTTTGGTTTTCTTCGAGAAAGTCAAAACAATCACCTGTCAAATAAACACGGTAAATTTAAATAAGGGCTGACTCAAATAATAAGTGTAAAAATAACATAAAATATCATGCCAAAAAAAGGATCATTTTTCTAACGACTTACAGGTAGTCATTATTACGATGAGGGAGAAGAGATTAAGATAGATACGAACACAGCTGGCGGTAAATTAGTCAAAGGCAAAACGAACATCGAAGCAATGACGGAGGAAGAAGAGGGAGAAGCCTCATTAACAGTAGACGTTTATCAGACGCCGGATGAAATAATCGTTGAAGCGATGATACCCGCAGTTAAACCAGAAGATTTAGATATTTCTATCAGCCGTGAGATGATCACAATAAAAGGCACAAGGGAACGCCACCGCTCGGTTGAAGACGATCAATTTTTCTTCCGAGAACTTTTCTGGGGCACTTTCTCACGTACAATTCTTCTTCCCCAAGAAATAGAGCCTGATACCGTAGACGCTAGAGAACGTAACGGTCTACTCACTATAATTCTTCCCAAATCAGACAAGAACAAAACCCACAAAGTAAAAGTCAAATCCAGCCAAAGTTAATTGATTCTAGGAGAAGCTTAAGATAGAATACTTTTCATGCCGAGATAGCTCAGTTGGTAGAGCACTGCTCTGAAGAAGCAGGGGTCGCCGGTTCGATCCCGGCTCTCGGCATAAATTAAGGCACCTTGGGGAAACTGCCTATTGCGCCTTGAAAAGAATCGTATGCTTTCACGATTGATGAAATGTATGGCTGGATGAAACGGAATGTAACTATAACTGAGCCAACGATTAGGAGCCAGTAAATAACGTGTGAGAATGTAGACCAGCGATTGTGAGCGCGCAAACTCTTGAGAATCTTATTGTTCTCCCGTGCAAGCACTAGCAGTTCTTCGTGTGGTTCTACTACCATATAAATATATTAAAATTAGTTTATGCTAGTATAACACACATAGCTGCCGTAGTTCAACGGATAGAACGGGAGTTTCCTAAACTCTAAATGGAGGTTCAATTCCTCCCGGTGGCATAAACAACTTAACCTACTAAACCTTTCAAGAACACTCCTACCAAATAGGCAATTGTAGCCGCTATGCCACCCACCACTAGCACTTCAAGTCCGGACCTTACGAAACCTCTACTTGTATAATGACTGCGCATTGCTCCCACTACGAAGAGTCCTACTCCCGTCATAATAGCAGAAGCAATTAATGCCGAATTACTTGCGAAAGAAAATAGAAATGGCAAAAGTGGTATGAGACCAGCAAGAGCAAAGGATATGAATGTATACCAAGCACTACGGAAAAGATGCCCCTTGTCACATTCCACCACATTGCCTTCTTTGGCTTCACACTCACTTTTTGTACCCAGATAATCAGACACTGCCATGGAGAAGCCATCGGCTAATAAATTAGCGAAGCCCACTATCAGAATAATCGTCGGCGACAAACTTGCCCCCACAACGCCAGCAACAACAGCAAAAGTAGTAACAATGCCATCGTTGGCTCCATAAACTATATCTTTAATATATTTTCGAAATTGCATCTTGGTCGTCTTGCTTACCCACCCTGTTACGCTTAATCATACCGCATTTGAGACACTTATGCTGAATCTTGTTCTCGTCGGTCGTATAGAGCACGCCGAAAGGCTCCATGAGACCCCCGCAACCGTTCTGCCTATCACCGGGCGAATTATCAACATGCAAACTAAATAAGCACTTAGAACAGTGATTAGTGTAGCCATCGCCCTCTACTTCTGCCCCACAATGCTCACAAACAAAATCCTCTATAACTCTTTTGAACATAATGCGGGTAGCGAGAATCGAACTCGCGTCTAATGCTTGGGAAGCACTCATCCTGCCACTGAACGATACCCGCCCGTATCTATCTAGCACCTAGTACCTGATAATCATATTATCTAACAGTGCCCGTGCCGACTATCATTATCACACCTTCTCCGGGTTTGGCAACTTGGAAATTCTTACGTAGCTCCTCTTCCCAACCCCTCTCTGTTTTAAGTCTAGCCACGTTGTTTTCAAGTTTGACTTGCCTAGCCAGCTCTGCTTGATACCGAGCTTCAGCTTCATTGCGCTCAATACGTGCCTTGTCCCATCGCAAGTAAACTCTATAACTTGCTCTGCCCATAAACACAAGAACGAGTGCCACTAGTATAAGAACGGGCCACGAGTAAGCGACCCGTCGCCAGCCATGATAAATAGGGTTGTCGCTCTTCCTTTCATTTCTTCTAACTTGAATTGGTCTCACCAGTCTATTATACTCTTGATATGCTATTCGAAAAGAAAAATCAGAAGCGCCTCAAGGTATTCTGGACTGTCATGGCTCTCATCCTAGCTGTCTCCATGGTCCTCCTCTATATCCCCAGTCTGTTTAGATAAGCGACCGATTCACGAAGCATGATCACGATTCATGAATCATCCCAACTAGGCCTTCGTCATTTTCAGATAGACCTCGTGAGGAATAGTGACTGAGCCTCGGGCTTGCATTTTCTTTTTGCCTTTCTTTTGCTTTTCTCGCAGTTTCATTTTGCGGGTGATATCGCCACCGTATAGATAATCAGTTACGTCTTTGCGCAAAGCAGATTTACGACGAGAGGCTATTATTCGCCCGAGGGCTTTGGCCTGTATCTTAACGTCTATCATCTGCTTGGGAATAAATTCCTCGAGCTTATCCACGGCTGAATTAGCTTCATGTTCTATCCTTCGTCGAGCTACCACACGCGAAAAAGCCGATATGCGCTCATCATTTACGAGCACGTCCAATCTGGCAACATCCGCCTTACGCAAATCACCCATCCTATATGAAAGTGAGGCATAACCACTCGAGACACTTTTCAACTCATCGAAGAAACCCCGCATAAGTTCCCGTAGTGGCATCTCGCCTTCCACGCTCATTCGTTCTCCGCTCCAATTCTCGATATTAGTCTGAACAACTTCGTGCTCGTGGAAGAGGGTCTGCAAAGCGCCCGCATAGGCACTTGGTGTAATTATTCTTATATTCACCCACGGTTCAAGGACATTTTCATACGCGCCATCGTCAGGGAAATATGTGGCCGAGTAAACTTTAGAGCGTTTACCCTTATTGTCTTCTATCTCATACGTGATTGTAGGTGAAGCCACGATAAGTTCCAGACCAAACTCGCGCTTCAATCTCTCCGTTACTATCTCCATATGTAACATCCCCAAGAAGCCACACCTGAATCCTCTACCCAATGTACCAGAGCTTTCTTCTTCGAAAGAAAGTGAAGAATCGGATAACGAAAGACGCTCTAGGGCTTGACGGAGGGCTACGAAATCGTCTTGATTCTCTGGGTAAACACTGGCCCAGACTACTGGATCTGGTTTGCCATAACCAGGGAGACTCTCGGCTGGCGACTTAGCGCTCGTGATAGTATCTCCCACTCTGGCAATCCCCGGCTCTTTTACTCCCGTGACCACATAGCCGATTTCACCAGGGACTAACAGGCCAGTGGGTAATTCTTCGGGCTTGAACACGCCAACTTCGATAGAATTAAATTCTCTTTTCGAAGCTCCGAACGTGAGCCTCTCGTTACGCTTTAATTCACCAGAGAAAATCCGCAAGTATAAAATAATGCCCCGATGTGTATCATAAGAGAAATCAAAAATCAAAGCCTGCAACCCACTCCCGAAGGCGAGGCCTCCGGACTTACCCGAGGCCTCGCCTTCGTTATTTGGTGGTGGAACTTTCTTGACTATTGCTTCTAATAGCTCTTCTACTCCCTCACCTGTCTTGCCTGACACACACAAAATCTCACCGCGTGCGCAACCGAGTAGATTCACAATTTCGTCCTTCACTCCTTCGGGGTCGGCGTGTGGCAAATCTATCTTGTTAACAACAGGCAAGATCACTAACCCTTGCGCTCGCGCCAATTCTAGCACTGATAAAGTTTGGGCCTGCACACCCTGTGTAGCATCAACGAGCAAGATAGCCCCTTCAACGGCAGTAAGCGCGCGTGACACTTCGTAACTGAAATCTATGTGTCCGGGAGTGTCTATAAGATTCAGAATAACGCCCTTCCATTCCATCCTAACTGGTTGCATCTTAATAGTAATGCCCCGCTCGCGCTCAAGATCCATTTGGTCAAGTACTTGATCACGCATTTTGCGCTTCTCAATCGTGCCGGTTAATTCAAGCATTCTGTCGGCCAGCGTGGACTTGCCGTGATCTATGTGAGCGATAATGCTAAAATTGCGTATATTCATATTATTTTCATACTATCAGAAATATCTAGATCATAATTGAGGCTTCTCCTCTGGGGGTGGTAAAATCGGCCTAACGGACCAAAAACGCCCTCGCAGAGCCGATATTATGGCACGCAATTCTTCATTTTTTAAGATAACTAGAAGAAAGAAACCGGAGAGAATTCCTAAAATGCCAGCCAATAATCCTTGTAGAAAAATACCGGGGAGAGTGTTGATATCAACTAATTTATCAAAAAAATTAAGAGCTTCATATGCAACAAACCCAGAAAGGACCGCTGAAAAAAATGAATGTCTAACCACGCGATCACGAAGGGATAGGAATCCAAACTTACGGGCAAAATGACTCCAGTGTAAGTATAGATTTATAAAGAGGCCTAATGTATACGCAAGGGGCAACATAAGAACTTCAGTGCCCGGGACATCGTCTACACGTAGAAGGAAATTAATGAAGAATTTAAAGGTATCAAAATGTCGATATACATACACAAGAAGTGGTGCGAATAGTACAATACAAATTGCAGAAATCACATTACTATACAGTGGTGTCTTGGTTGAGCCTGAAGCATAATAGCCACGCACGAAAAGGAGTACCAAACATTGAGCTACAAGGGAGATTGCAAAAAGCGCCAACGAAGCGGCCACTAATCTTGTCGCCGTCCAATCGAAATTACCCGAACCCAGAATAACTCGCACGATCTGGGCTCGGAGAACAATAAAAAGGGCCGTGACAGGCAACGACCAAAAAATAATTTGTCCTGCAGCCTGCTTCATCTGATTCGAAAACTTATTATTTTCACCCGCTGAAAATAAGGCTGACAATGTTGGAAAAGCTGCCATGGAGAACGAGACTCCAATAATAGAGAGGGGCACGGATTGGAGATTAAGCGAAAAATTATAAACAGTGATAGAGCCCACGGCCAGAAGTGAGGCCAATGAAGTAAGTACAAGCCCGGAAAGTTGAGCCGTTCCTAAAGTAATCGTGCGAGGAATAGATACGATAAATACCTCCCTGACTCGAGCCCACGCAATTCGCGATATTAGGTGTGGAGCGTAGCCAGTTCGGCTTACAGTTGGCCATTGAATCGCAAAATGTAAAAAAGCACCCAAAATCACTCCCCAGGCCAGACCTGCAGAACCCATACGTGAATAAAGTAAAAGCGCACCCACTATAATTCCCACGTTGTAAAGCACGGGCGATAAGGCATAGGCAAAAAACTTTTTAAAAGATTGACTGATGCTTGCAATGTGGCCCGACAACCCCAAAAAGAAAGGAGAAAGAAGCAAAATGCGCGACAAATGGATATACTCTAAACGCTGTGCCACGCTAAACCCCGGCGTCACAAGTCCAGCTAATTTAGGAATCATGAAATAAGAAATAAGCGCAGAAGCGATTAAGAGCCAGAAAAAAACAGTAAAAACAGAATCAAGGAATATACGAGCACCTTCTTTATCCTTCGCATATTCACGGGTAAAATACGGAATGAGAACAGTCATAGATACAAGCGAAGCAATAGTGACAAAAAGAAAATCCGGTACCTTGAACGCAGCATAATACACGTCAAGAGTGGGACCAGTACCAAATAAGTGAGCAAAAATTTTATCCCGCACAAGGGCTAAAATTTGAGAAAACAAAGCCGAGACTGCAAGCAAAAAAGCGACTTGTTGCAAGTTGTCTGATCCCCCGCTAAACAATCTTTTAAAACGTTCAACCACGGAAATTACGGACTAAAAGCTGGATGTCCAGCTTTAAGGTTGGCGATGATCCGCAAGACTTCTTCGTTATCAGGATTTGTAGTAATGATTTTCTCAAATTCCTTAATAGCCAACTCCTTCTTCCCGATTCGCTCATAAGATAAACCCAAAAAGTATCGAGCATTGGCAAAACTGGGGTTAAGGAATAAAGCTTTCTCCAGAGTTTCTACAGCCATATCATAATCTCCGTTCTGATAATTAAGATAGCCAAGCTGGAAAAAGGTCGAGAAGTCATCAGGGGCTGATTCGATCGCAAGTTCCGCCGCTCGTATTGCTGTTTCTAAATCTCCACCCTCGAGGGCAATCCCTGAAGCAAAAAGAAAAGCATCAGTATAATTCGGCTTCAGGGCGATTGCCTTATTCAAATAGTCCACAGCCCCACCCATATTTTTATTTAATGATTCTAATCGAGCTAACTGGAGAAAAATAAAAGGATTACTTGGATTTAATCTCCCAGCTTCCTTGTAAGCAGATAAAGAACGCTCGTATGCTCCTTCAAGTTTAAATTCTACAGCATTCGCGTAGATATCGCCCTGCATTAACCAATTAACATAGTTTGACTTATCTATTTCGATCGCCTTCTCTATAGCAGAAGTAGCTGCAGTGAATAACTTGACGAATTCTTCTTGTAAAGTTTCTTGTTCTTTGGAATTTGTAGGCGCTTGCAATTTTTGTATCAATAGTGATGTGTAGGCACTAGCTATAGCACGTTGATACATGTCACTCGAATCTATACTGGAAGCCTTTTCAGTTAGAATAATGGCCGAATCAAAATTACTAGCATTAGTTTCGTCTACACTTTCGTTGTAATACGCCAGTGCCCTATACTTATTGACATATAGATATCCGATAGACAATACCCCAATCGAAAATATGGTGAGCAAAAGAATTGTGAGCGCTTTTACTTTTGAAGAAATATTAGTCGTGATAACAAAATTACTCAAATTAGTTCCAAAAACAAAGGTCGCGACAGAAATGCCAGTAAGTAAACTGGCTAAAAATAATACTACTAGACCGGGAGTGTAGAAAACCGCCATAATCCATAAATACAGAGCCCCCAGAGAACTTATCAAAGCATAAACATGATTCGGATTTTTATCCTCATATTGTCTCAAGGCTTTTCCAGCTCCTATAAAAATGGAGACTAAAAAAATAATCCAAGACAAAAAGCCGAGCATCCCAACCGTCACCCATGCCGTCGGGATATATCCGACTCCTGAATTAAAGTCGGCGTCCCAAAATGGTCCTGAATTAATTTCCTTAGGCTTAGCTTCTACCCAGCGACGCACGAACAAATTAGGTCCGACACCTAATATTGGATCTTTAAGAAAACTTGCACGACCAACCTCAAAAGTCCCTCCCCACGAAGGTCTTACTTCAATGGGTGCTGGGGTAAGATTGCTTGTGAATTTATCTAAAACCCCGCCAGATTTGCCGGCATAAATTGCCAGTACGGAAATAATCAAGACAAACAAAGCGAATCGTGGAAACACAAGTGTGCTATCAAAAAAGCGCTTTTTGAAAATCTTAATTACAAATATAAGCCCAGCGAAAAATGCAAGAACCCACCAGACTAAACTAAAATTTACAAAGACAAGCGCAAGCAAGGATAAGATAATTAAGATGAAACTTAAACGGCGAAAAAAAGAAAGCCTCTGACCAAATTCAATTAATATCAGGGCCAGTAATGTCATGAGTCCGAAAAAAATTCCAAAATCATACCAGTTGCCCAAAAGATTAGAGCCCGGACCAACTAAAATCCCGAATCCCCACCCGAATATAATATGTGTAAGTTCAGACAAAAATAAAATCAATCCAGAACTAAAAAGTGCCAAATATAGAACAGCCACACTTGAGAGAGTTTGGAAGGCGACACTGGATAAAAAAATTGTCACAACTAATAAAAAGACCGTCCAAAATGTCTCAACGTCAAATAATGCACCCGTAAAAGATACTCCCACATTCGTGGAAAAAATAGTAGAGAGTAGGTATGAAGAAATAATAAGACCCGTAGAGTATAAAATGGCAGAGCGTGGAAAAACAACGACACCGTCACGTATGCGTGCCATAAACCAAAGGAAAAGAGTCAGTAATATACCCAATGTGAACAGTAAGCTCTTATCCACCATCAAAGAATTAATTGCCCAAGGAACCTTGACAAAAGGAACTAAGAAAGCAATTATGATAAAAAGAATATATTGACTACGGCTGGTATTTTGCTCTGCTTCCATATACAATCAGTTTATCATATGACAGAGGGACTAGTAACTATTCGTTCAGCGGCAGAAATCCTTCGGGTGAGTGTTGAGACTCTGCGTAATTGGGACAAAACTGGTAAATTAAAAGCCCGCAGAAACAAGACTGGCTATCGTGTCTATAATATATCTGAATTAGAAAAATTCGCTGAAAAAGAGGGCATTCGAAGACCCAAACGCGGGTTAAAACTGATACTCTAGAATCAAAAATCCCGCCATAAGCGGGACTCTTGATTTGTTTGGTGTGTCTATAAGCCGGATTCTGTTTATGCGACTATCTGTCTTGATCAAATATCGCTATTTGATTCTTTGCGTATGCTTCCGCTCAAATATAAATATCTGGCGGACCCGATACTTGCACACAGGTAAGAATTTAGCCGTTGCACCCGAACTTAATCGGTTCGTCACTGTTCGCATCTCTTAGATTACTCTAGGCAGGCGTTACCTGCTACCTTTTCCCGATTGTAACATCGGGACGTGAGTCCAGACTTTCCTCCCCTTAGGGCAGTCGCTCAACACACCGAAACTATTATATCATGCCTTCACTTCTTTGACCAGATCGCTCATCGAGACGTCTACTTCGCAGACACCCGAGACACAGGCTAACTCTTTGGCACCTTGAGTTTCATCTTGCATTTCGTAGAGCACAAGTTTGGCGAAATCTATGTCTGGAAACTTCTTAACTCGATCATCGTATTCTTCCTTAGTAATTTCCTCATAAGGGGCGAGACGATACACATGATTAGAACGTGGTAGAAACGATAGTCCCCCAACCAGATTCCAATTTGAGTAAACCCAATTTGCTACTTCCAGCCATTCACCATCTCCCACAGATATCGTCGTCGAAGGATTATGTTCGGTGAAATTCTCCTTGACCATCTTCCAATATTCAAGTTGTTCTATGGCTGTCATGTCATCTTTGAAGACAGACTTGTCGGGAGCCTTGATTGGGAACTCGAGTACGAAAGTAGTGGCTGTGTCAATGCTCTGACCCACCTCTGGGAAATATGGCACTCCAGCTTCCTTGAGCATCTTGAAGATCGGATTATGACCCTCGATGCGCACGCGACGAATATAATAAGGTGCATGACGTGGATGCATGCCAGATGATGAATTGAAAAGCTGTGATGTGTTACCAGACGGCTTAACGCAAGTGATTGCAGCCGATGGCCTAATACCGAATCTCGCAGCATACTCGCGGTTAGTCTCAATAGCCACTTCTTTCAATTTCCTAAACGTGTTGGGGTTACGCAGGGCCGGACAATCCCATTGGCCAGTAATAGATACACCCAGCAGAGCTTCTTCCTCGCAGTTCTTTTTCCATTCTGGAGACAAGTAGCCAAAATTAGTGAGCGTAGCTTGATACGTGCCCAAAATCGCTCCAATGCGCACTTTCTCCATTAATGTCTCTTCCGTATCTTCTTTGCGGGCACAGACTTCTGTCAAATTACAAAACTCTTTTGATTTCAAAACAATCTCGCCACAAGGATTAACGCCTGATTTGTGCATATCCTTCTCGAAGAGCTTCCAGCGTCTAACAGGTAATTGAGCCTTAAGTGAACCACGATTCCAGATTCCACGCTCACCGGAGCCTGATTTAACTAAATTATTCCACTCATTTAGGAACACATCTACCGTGGGTTTCTCATTGTAAGCAGCCGAGTTATTAGCCATAGCCCTCTGTTGATTCTGTAAATAGAACTGACCATTCTTGGCCTCACGCATTTCTACATCATCGAGATCAGAGATCGAAATCAAGGCCGAACGTCGCACGCCTCCGGCCACCACAATCTCCCCTTCCATACAGATAATATCGTGCACATCCAAACTGGTTAGACGACGGCCTTGTCGTGCCAACATGCGCTCACGAGTGAAAGCGTGCAATCGTCGAAGTGGTTCCGGGCCTGAAGCACGACCTCCCATAACCATGAGTCGAGCACCGGCTGGTCTTACTTGTGAGTAATCGAAATCAACATCCAAACCCTTTGCCCACGTTTCCATGCCATATACCATACTGTCAGCCCAACCTTCTTTAGAATCCTTAACTACATACGTAGAATCTTTTTTACCGTTTTGTCGTTCAATCATGGGTAGCAATCCAACAGTCTGTTGCTCAACAGAAAAACCGAGTCCTGTGCCACACATAGATATGTACATAATCTCGCCAAAGTCTTGCCAACATGAAGGTGCAATGTACGAACAATTGTATGCACACACATTACTCCTGCGCGCAGCGGGACCGGCAGACCAGAGTAATCTCATCGAACCCATAGAGCGCATGTGCAACATTGCATCACGAACTTCAGCATATTCATCTTCGTGTAATTTCTCTCCCAAGTTCTCGCGCATGAAATTCATATATCGATCTACTGTTTCAATCCAAGTTTCTCGTCTATTTTCTTCCGGCACCCACTTAGAATAGGTTGTGTAGTAAACAAGTTCAGAAAGTTTGTTAGAAAAGAATTTGGAACTCTCAGCTGCGAGCTCTTTAACCTTCTCGGGAATTTCTCGTCCCTCTGCTCGCATCTTGGCGTGTTTCTCACGGTAAAGAATGTAAGCTTTGGCTGTGGCAGGCACTTGAGCCAAAATAAGTTGTTGTTCAACAATATCCTGCACCTTCTCCACCCCCGGAATGAACATTACATCAGCTTCGTGCAACTTTTTCAACTGTGAGACGACACCATCACGCACAATCTCAGGCATACCTGACTTAAATTCACCCGTCGCCACCATCGCCTTCGTCACTGCAGAAGTAATTCGTTCACTATCAAAGGGAACTACACGTCCATCTCGCTTCACAATCGTCTTCGGCCACATCTTAGTAGATTTTTTGCTCGCCTTACTTACAATTTTGCTCGCTTTCATACTGCGGGAAACTGTGGCTTTCGACATTGTGTTAATAAATTAAATTAGTAATCAAAATTTCATCTTTACCTATTCTACTCTCATTCCTCAAAGCCTTCACACCCTACTAGAGTGTGGATAGACTTCCCGAGTTAGGCCAATAATTAACACCCCTCTGGCGCTAGGTATTGCTTTTGATGATTTCTTTGAATTTCCTGATTCTAAGTTCAAAATATCTACCAATTTGTCATAAAATCGAGCTCGCTGTCATACTAGACCGAGTCTCTTTAGGTCATCTTTGGTCCACTTCGCTTGCTCTTCGAGCATCGATTTAAGTGTCTTGGGTGTAAAAGTTTCGCTTGATGAATGGAAAGTGACTGTGGCGCGACGATTATCAGGATGATGATATCGTCGGTGACTACCAACTTGTCTGTCTAAGAAAAAACCGTCTTTCAATAATGCGCCGATGATACGCCGAGCAGTGAGATTGCGTAACTGACGATAATTAAGACCCATTTATTTAAACCGCCACTGCCACACGCGAGTCAAATATCACTTCAACCTCCTTGCTTGGTCGGTCTGGAATACCCACCTTTTCTTCGCGAAGTTCACTTACAATCATCTGAACAACTTCGCCGATATTCTTGAGTGCTTCCTCCCTGCTATATCCCCATGTTGTGGCTCCGTTCTTCTGTAGAACTGGACAATATGCATACCAACGATCGTCATCGGGTTCCACAATGACTCGAAACATGTATGTCTTGCCCAAGTTAAGTACGGCTTCATGTGACCCCTTGTGCTTAACTTTGACCCTATTTACCTTATGTATTGTTTTCACTTTCATGTTTATATTCTATAGTTATAGTCCAATCCCGTCAAATTATATGCTAGGATAATCAAACGCATTGGAGGGGTCGCATAGCCCCCGCCTATGGCGGGGCAAGGGTCTAGCTTGTCCCGCAGAATGTGGGATGCGCGCAAATGAATTACGTTTATATTCTTAAAAGTAGGAAAGATGGTGGATTTTACGTTGGTTGTACCTCCGATATAAGACGAAGAATTCATCAGCATAATACCGGTAAAACTTTATCATTAAAAAATCGGTTGCCATTGGAAATTATGTATGTCGAAAAATACAATGATCCAACCAGTGCATACGCCCGAGAAAAACAAATCAAAGCATATAAAGGTGGCGAAGCTTTCAAAAAACTAGTAATATCACAGAATAAAGGAGGGGTCGCATAGTGGTCTAGTGCGCAACCCTGGAAAGGTTGTATGTCCGTAAGGGCATCGAGGGTCCGAATCCCTCCCCCTCCGTTTTTACTTTTCTTTCAACTTCACTTCGAGTTCTCGGATTTTTTCGTTCTTAGCTTTGAGTTCGCGTTCTAGATGGATTACCTCGCGGGACATTCTGGCGTAGAGACCAGAGAGGATTGGATTCGATTCACCCAACTTTCTTTTGAATTCACTTTTGTTTATCATTGAGCGTTTATCGGCCGTGGCAAACATGGCATTGGTAATATCGGCTACCACTTCAGAAAACTTCACATCAGCCCGCGAAACGTCTATCAAATCTAGGGCTTCGCCAAAGGTGCAAAGACCAACACTGGTACTCATGCGAAAAATAAAATCTTTCGGCACTTCATCCGATATGCCCAGACCAACAAGCTTCCCTCGGACTTCGGGTTTGGTAAAGTCTATGAAATGCGAAACATCAGCCGAATAAACTTCTTCGAAATATCTATGCACTATTTCTTCAGAATACTCACGCAAATCTACCCCTTTTTTAGCACCATCTGGCAAACCAGCAATAACTATACCGAACTCATCTCCTCCTTCGGCCGACGTAGTTACTTCTAGGTGCAACTCATCACGCAACCAAATTGTAGTAGCGCCAAAATTCAGAATATTGGCAAATAATTTTAATCCCTTATTGCCCGCCTCGTGTCCGGCTAAATCATTGAGTGCCTTCAAGCCATTTAAATCTAGGTTTACGCGGGCAAGTGAATAAATATCTTTAGATTCATGTTTGGGATGATCCACTAACCTGCGAACGTATTCCCCAATCTTGTGTTCCGCCCAGCGTCTATTATACATACCCAAGTAAGCTCGCCGATCCAGATATGCTAGCATTTCCAGACGCACAAGATACATCGCCTCTCTATATACCTCTTCAGTGCTAAATACGGGGGATTTAGTTTTATAGAACGAAACTTTCTCGCGAACGCGCGCAGATAACTCTTGGGGCAGACCCAAAAGAAGTTCATTCACTTTCCCATCAAGTTCGCTTGGGTTCATTTAATATTTCTATGCAGCTTCTTCTCGTAATTTCTCTTCGCTCCCCTCTTCCTTAGACAAAACTTTTAATCTAGAAAATATATTTTCTCGTTCATGTTCTGTTCCTTCTGGACTCATGCGCGATATTTCTCTCCAATTATATGATCTCTCGCCTATTGTACCTGGATATTGTCTAGCTTCTCTCTCAAGCGAAGCCATGAGTTCTATATCTTCCGGTAACACTTTCCCATAACTCTCTTTAGGCATATAGATATTCTACCTCTCGTCTACGCTCGAGGCAAGCCCTCCTCGCAAGCGTAAGATACGTTCTGTGAGTGGTGGATGGGTCATGAAAAGTTTATTGAGCACTTTAGTCCCCTTGAATGGATTACTAATATACAAATGCGCCGTACCAGAGCGAGCTTTGGGTAAGGTTGACATATCAGCCTCAATTTTCTCAAGTGCACTAGCCAGCCCTTCTGGATAACGCGTAAGTAGCGTGCCAGACGCATCAGCCAGAAACTCTCTTTGTCGCGAGATAGCCAATTTGATAAGCGTTGCGGTAATGGGTGCAATAATCGCAGAGAGCAAACCAATCACTAAGAATATTCCCCCACCTTCACGATTACGCCCGCGACTTCCCCCACCAAACCATAAACTGCGCATAAAGAAATCAGACATGAGAGCAATAATTCCTGCCAAAACCACTACAACAGTAGCAACTAAAATATCACGATTGCCAATATGCGATAGTTCATGCGCGAGCACACCTTCAAGTTCTGTCTGACTCAATTTCTGCAGGGCGCCACTTGTTACAGCAATGGCCGAATGCTCTTTATCACGACCCGTAGCGAAAGCATTAATCTGCGGCGCATCTATCACATATATACGTGGCAAGGGCAGGCCCGCAGTGATGCACAAATTTTCTATAGTCCTATAAAGTTCTCTCTGCTCTTCGCGTGTCACAACTTTTGCTCCGGATAAAGCAAGGGCGATTTTATCAGAGTGCCAATAACTAATCAGATTCATGACTATCGCAAGCACTATTGCGAAGTACAAGATAGCGGGCGAAGCAAGTGCCTGCGAGAAAATCCAACCCAGAGCAATCAGGAAAATCAGAAACCCGCCCATCAATATGAACGTCTTTCTAACATTCTCACTCTGGTGCGTGTATAAACTCGCCATACAATAGATAATAGTTGTCAGGTACTAGGCACTAGAACTTCACTTCTACGGGATTTTGGGCGACGTGATCATCGGGTAGATCGAAAAATTCTTTTTTCTCAAAATGGAACATGCTCGCAATCAGATTAGATGGGAAAGATTCTACTTTGGTATTTAAGTCGCGTACATTGGTGTTGTAGAAGCGACGCGATGCCTGAATCTTATTTTCTGTATCACTCAATTCTTTCTGTAATTCCAGAAAATTAGTATTAGCTTTCAAATCTGGATAAGCCTCTGATATAGCAAAAACAGATTTCAGTGCGCCCGTGAGCATGTTCTCCGCTTCGCCCTTCTCTTTGAGATTCCCAGCTGACAGAGCTTTGGCTCTTGCTTCAGTAACTTTCTCGAAGGCACTGGTCTCGTGAGTAGCATATCCCTTGACTGTGTTTACTAAATTTGGAATCAAATCATAACGCCGTTTAAGTTGCACTTCGATATCACTCCAAGCCTCCTTAACTCGGTTAACTAAACGAACAAAGCCGTTGTAAGAGAACATAAACCACAGCACCACTAGAACAAGTATCAAAATAAGCCACATATGTTTGTATATTTAAAATTTAATAATCGTATGAATATATTATACGCCTGACAAATTTAATCACAACAAGCCCGAAATATGCGTTGATCTGGGGTATTGCAAAAATCAACAATAGTGCTAGCTTGTGCACAGGAAAGGAGATCTCAAACGTGAGCACCTGGGCCTACGACATGAGTAACGAGGAACTTTTGGGGGCGTTCATGAACGCCTGCGGACGAGCTGGACTCTCGAACAGCGGTATGTGTATTTCCGCTTCAGCGGGTGACGACCTCACAGAAGCTCATTACTTCCGCGGTGTCGTACTCGCTGGTCTTGAGGGAGTGAAGCCACCATTCAAGACGGGTGAGGAGGTGCATTCCCTCGAAAAGGTCTGGCCGGTAAGGCCAGCGTATAGTCCCTCAATAGAGAAAGGGGCAGTATTTACGATCGAACGAGTACACTATAAAGGAAAAGGAGAGGGTTGGTTCCTTTCTTTCGAGGGAATTTGGTGCATTGACGGAAAACCCAGATATCCGGCCAAATTCTTCAGGAAAGCTGTCCCAGAAACAATTGGCCTAGAGTAGAGTGACAAGTGCAATCCTGAACACGAGCGGGCCCCCTAAGGGCCCGCTCGATCAATTTATTTGCTCAAAATTTTAGTAATCCATGTCCATACAGCCATGCTTTCTTAAAGTTCGTCTAAGATATTAAGGAACTCCAGATTACTTACCTTAAGTTCACGGAGGTTGTTTTTAAGTATGTGGATTGGGACATTATCTTCCATGGTTAGTACAATTGGTCTCCTCAATCCAGACCTGACATAAATTTTGTGATCGCCTCGCATACGATCAAATTTACAATTTACATACAAAAGAAACCGTTCAAACTTTCTCCATGGCACCGTCTTAAGTCTAGACATCTCAAACGCTGGAAGGGATAGCGAAAGAGCTCATCTCATGTGATACAATCATGGGTGGCACGTAACTCCCTCGACTAATACCCCATCCGAGATTATGTAGAGTTTCTTCAAGATTATTATTGGCAACCAATGATTCGAAATATAGTTCAGTCGCCTCTTCGAAACGTTTTTTGACCTTCTTTAGTGACTTAGCGTGAGTGGACAAATCAAGAGCGGGGCTATAAGCAATAAAAGCTTTGCCCTCTCGTATTATGTCAAACTGGATATTGAATTTTAACCCCTTTTTCATAATCTAATAATACTCTTATTTATACACAGGGGCAACGAGAAGAACTCACTTCTAATAATCCATGTCCATACCGCCTCCATGGCCACCTCCAGGTCCGCCTAATGCTAGTGTGTCCTTCTTTGGTTCATCTGCAATCGCTACTTCGGTGGTTAGGAGAACTGCGGCGGCAGAGGCGGCGTGCTGGAGACCGGCTCTTGTTACTTTCACCGGGTCTATTATGCCCCTCGCGTACATGTCTTTAATCACCTCGTCCGCTCCGGCATCGTAACCAGATGTGATACCACCTTCTCTCACCTTCTCCACAATTACTGCACCGTCATCTTTACCAGCATTTATTGCAATCTGTTTAAGGGGTGAAGAAAGTGAGCTAAGTAAAACTTCAACGCCCACTTGGAATTCTTTCTCTATATCTGTCGAAGTTGCTTTGATTGTCTTCTTGTTCACCAGAGAAGCAGCGTGAATTAATGCCGCTCCTCCACCGGGCACTATACCTTCCTCCATGGCTGCTTTCGTGGCCTGCACGGCATCTTCTATTTTTAATTTTTTGTACTTCATTTCTGTCTCTGTTGCAGCACCCACTCTAATCACTGCCACACCACCTGTTAATTTGCCCAAGCGTTCTTGTAACTTTTCTTTATCATATTTTGAGTCACTATCAGCTAACGCTTTACGAAGTTGTACTACGCGTGCTTCTATCAGATTCTTCTTGCCTTTGCCACCCACTATCGTAGTAGTATCTTTAGTGGCGATTATTCTGCGGGCACGGCCAAGCATTTCTACTGTGGCACTTTCTAGTTTAACGCCCACTTCTTCTGATATTACTTTTGCCCCCGTAAGCACAGCGATATCTTCAAGCATTTCTTTGCGTTTATCACCAAATCCAGGAGCTTTTATGGCAAGTGTATTGAATGTGCCCCGTAATTTATTTACAACAAGTGTAGCTAGCGCTTCGCCATCTACATCTTCTGCGATAATCACAAGTTCTTTTTTCCCACTTTGAGCTACTCCCTCAAGCAAGGGTAAAATATCTTTAATGCTTGAAATCTTTTTGTCTGTAATAAGTATGGGCGCATCGTGGTATTCAGCTTCCATGCGTTCAGTATTAGTAACCATGTATGCACTTGCATAACCCTTGTCAAACTGCATACCCTCAACCACTTCAGTTTCCACGCCGAAACCCTGCGATTCTTCTACTGTCACCACTCCATCTTTTCCAACTTTATCTATTGCATCAGCAATAATTTTGCCGAACTCGCTATTTTCGGATGAGATAGTTGCGACCTGCACAGTTTCTTCTTTTGTTTTGATGGGATGAGCCATGCCAGCTAGCGCCTTAACTACTTCGGCTGTAGCCGCCTCAATGCCAGCTCGCACTCCCATGGCATTCACTCCCATTGCCGTGCGCTTAAAGCCCTCTGTCACGATGGCCTGTGTCAAGACAGTTGCAGTCGTTGTCCCGTCACCGGCCAATTCATTAGTCTTATTAGCAACCTCCTTAACAATCTCCGCGCCCATGTTTTCAATCTTGTCAGAAAGCGTTATCTCTTTAGCGATAGAGACACCATCGTTAGTAATAGTAGGTGAGCCCCAACCCTTGTCGATAACTACATTGCGTCCCTTTGGGCCGATAGTAATCTTGACAGCATTTGCCACTTTATCAATACCAGCTTTTAATTTCTCACGGGCTTGATCAGCATAAATTATTTGTTTTGCCATATGTTTAGGTATTAGTTGATAGGTACTAGTTTATTACTGCGAGAATATTCGCTTCAGAGATAACGTAATATTCCTTGTCGCCGATTTTAATTTCATCCGGACCATATTTAGAGAAAATAACTTTTTGGCCTACTTTCACATTCATGTGTAGCAACTTTCCATCGTCATTATATTTGCCCAGCCCCACAGCTACGACAACACCCGTATCTGGCCGTTCCTTATCAACAGTCTCGGGAATAATAATTCCCGAAGCAGACTTTTTCTCATTTTTATCAAGTGGCAAAACCAAAACCCTATCCCCTAAAGGAGTTACCCCAATGAGAGATTTGGCCATTTGAAGAGACTTTCTATTATATTTTTTCATATTTATTTCATGTATTTAAAACTTCTAACGAGAGCTAATTATACTCACTTCTTGCCATATTGCAAGCCTTGACCATTTTCATACATATGCTAAACTCTCTAACGATATGACCATATACTCACTGTTACCATATATACAGATTGGGCTTTCTGTTATACTTGTTGCACTGGTACTCTTCCAACAGACAGACGCATCTCTGGGTGCCGCCTTCGGTGGTTCGGGAGGAGAAGGCATCGAGCGAACACGTCGAGGGTTAGAACGAACACTATTTCAAGTCACCATTGTAATTGCAGTACTATTTGTTATCTCTGTCATTGCATCTATTTTAGCAAAATAAAGTTAATGTGAAATATATCCGTCTCCCAAGTGATCGGAGTTCCCGAATCCCCTCATTGCGCGAGTTGTTCCAACTGGCGCGTATTCTAAGTCCCAGGCGTAAGCATATTGTTTTCGCTCTCATAATCTTTTCGGGATTTTCTCTCGTTCTTGCGGTGACATTAACTAGTCAGGCTTTTATGGTCACAACCCCCACAGAAGGCGGAAACTTCACTGAAGGTTTGTTCGGTGTGCCTCGTTTCATCAATCCGATATTAGCCACTTCTGATGTTGACCGAGATCTTGTGATGCTTATCTATTCGGGACTCTTGCGAGCACTGCCAGATGAAAGATTCGAGTATGACTTGGCCCAGTCATACACTGTATCCGACGATGGCTTAACTTATACATTTACTTTAAAAAAAGACTTAAAGTGGCATGACGGCAAAATGATTACTTCGGCCGATATCGTCTATACAGTACGCATGGCTCAAAATGATATTGTACGTTCTCCCAAACGAGCAAGTTGGGAAGGTGTGCTTGTGGAAGCGATAGATGACCTCACTGTACAATTCACCCTCAAACAACTTTACTCACCATTCTTAGATAACCTGACAATGGGCATTTTGCCGGAACATATCTGGAAAGATGCAAGACCAGAAGAGTTCGCCTTAAGTCTAAATAACATTAAGGCAATCGGCACAGGGCCCTACAAGATAGACAAAATAGAGAATGACTCAAGTGGTATTCCGGCTGAAATCAAACTAACCGCAAACAAGAACTTTGCCTTGGGTGCTCCATATATCAGTAAAATAAGCTTGAAGTTTTTCTCTGATGAAACAAAATTTTCTACTAGAGGCGATCTGATGCCAGCAAAAAGACAGGTGGATAGCGTGTCCGGCCTTTCGGCAGAGTTAAGTAGAGAGTATGTGGATGTATTGAGTGTACCGTTGCCTCGGATCTTTGCTATTTTCTTCAACCAAAACCAGTCAGCTATTCTTTCCGACAGAAACGTCCGCGAGGCCCTATCTCTTGCAACCCCGAGAGATGAAATCATCGACACCGCGCTCTCGGGTTTTGCTAGCCCCATTTATAGTCCGATTCTCAACACAAAGACGGAGCCGGCAAAATACGAACTTGATATTCCAAAAGCAAAAAGAATTCTCGATGATGCGGGGTGGAAAGCTAAAGAAGAAGGCGGTATTCGCACCAAAAAGGGCAAAAGCTTGAATATAACTCTTGCTACCGGAGATAGCCCCGAACTTTCCCGAACAGCTTCATTATTAAGTGAAAGGTGGAGAGAGCTCGGCGTTAATCTTGCAGTGAAGGTTTACGAAACGTCTGATCTTGCTACAGAAATTATCCGTCCGCGAAAATTCGATGCTCTTTTATTCGGAGAAGTCGTTGGACATTTCCAAGACCCCTATGCCTTCTGGCACACTTCTCAACGACTAGACCCGCGACTCAATATTGCCGGCTATACGAATTCAACAGCGGATAAGGCTCTCGAGGAAGCACGCAAAAGCAATGACCCCAACCTCCGCAGAAAGCAATATAAAATATTTGAAAATGAAATCAATAAAGATATTCCGGCTATCTTCTTGTATCAACCACATTTCACATACATCTCCCCGACTCAGGTGAAAAATTTAAAAATAGATTCTGTCGGGAATGCCTCCGACAGATTTCTCAATGTTTATAAGTGGTATATATCAACAGATCACGTATGGAAAATATTCGCCCGTTAAAAGAACCTCTATTACGTAAACGTACAGAGAAAACTCTGCACCAACGTGTAATTAAAGCTGATAATTCGAACAAAGCTTTAGTTCAAGAATTAAGGAGTGGAAGTGACATTATTCGAGTTATCCCACTTGGGGGAGTAGAAGAAGTAGGCCGAAATATGATTATCATTGAAGTAGGCGAGGATATATTCATTTCAGACATGGGATTTGAGTTCGTTACTGAAGTGGACACACCAGGCATAAGCTATGTTTTACCAAACGTAAAATATCTCGAAGCCCGCAAAAAGAAGATTAGAGCTGTCTTCATTACCCATGGACATCTCGACCACATCGGAGGCATACCCTATATCATGCCTCGCATAGGTAATCCTCCAATATACACACGGGAGTTAACTGCGCTCATGATTAAGAAGCGTCAAGACGAATTCCCAGAACTCGCGCCCCTTGATATCAAAATGATGGAACCGGGTAAGCGAATCAAAATAGGCTCTACTTACGTCGAAGCATTCGCTGTCACTCACTCAATTCCAGACTCCATGGGTCTTAAGATCGAAACAAAGTATGGAAACATCGTCTTATCTGGAGATCTTAAACTTGATCACCACGACGGCGTACCGACAAAAGAAGAACAGGATGTGTGGGGAAAGGTGGGTAAAGAAAAAAACATACTCTTTATCGCAGACTCCACCAATGCCGAACGTCCGGGCTGGTCTATCACAGAACGCGAAGTTGTAGAGAACATCGAGGAAATTATCCGCGGAATTAAGGGTCGAATTATTGTAGGCACTTTCGCTTCGCAATTCGCCCGCATGATTAAGATTATCCAGATCGCCGAGAGGATGGGTCGAAAGGTGGTAACTGATGGACGAAGTATTAAAACAAACATAGACGTAGCTCTTGCCGCGGGTATGCTCAAACCGGAGGACGGCGATATCGTAGACGTGCGTCAAATTGAAGATTATCCGCCTGATAAAGTGCTTGTACTAGCAACAGGGGCACAGGGAGAGGAATTCGCAGCTCTTGGTCGCGCTTCTCGGGGCGTACACAAACACCTGAAGTTCAAATCCACTGACACCATCATATTTTCTTCATCGGTAATCCCTGGCAACGAAGTGGCCGTGCAAGAACTGCGTGACAATCTCTATAAATATAACGTGCACATAATCAATTACAGAACTTCCGATGTGCATTCCACGGGGCACGGTAACGCAGGAGAGCTCGTTTGGATTAATCAACAAGTGAATGCCAAATATTTCATGCCCGGATATGGTTATCGCTCGATGTTGCACGCTCACGCTGACGCTACCATAGAAGCTGGCCGGCCAAAAGACAAGGTTATCCTAGCCGAGAATGGAAGCATCATAGATATCATCGACGAGAACACAGTGAAGGTGCATAAAGAAAAAGTGCCCGCGGACCCAATGTTCGTAGATGGCACAACCGTCTCTGATGGTCAATCACCCGTAGTAAATGATCGCAAAGTACTCTCTCAAGATGGCATTTTCGTAGTGATCGCCGTTATAGATACCTCAACTGGTAAGGTGCGACGCTCACCAGATATAATTTCCAGAGGCTTTGTTTATATGAAAGAGTCGCAAGAATTACTCAAGCATGCAAGAGGTTTAACTAAACGCATGATAGAGGAGACCGCTTCGAGACAACATCCGGTGAACATGGATTTCCTAAAAAGCGATGTCCGAGAGAAACTTTCCAGGTTCTTATTGCAAAAAACTGGCAAACGGCCCATCGTTCTGCCTGTAATACTAGAAACTTGAGCAAAAAGTAAAATGAAACGAAAAATATACCTTCATGTCTTCCTACTTACTCTAGCCGAAGCCTTGCTTTTCAGTGTTAACTCCCCCTTCATAGAGAAACTGATTGGAACTGAACTTGTGGGCACTGTATACAGTCTTGGGAGTCTTGCCACTCTTCTTTTATTACTCTATCTTCCCAGAGTTTTGGAGCGAGTTCGAGCTGGAGATGCGCTTAGTGTTTTGCTATTAGCTGGCGCGCTTGGCGCGACAGGAGTTGCTTTCGCAGGTAATCCTTGGATATTCGGATTCCTTATTATTTTCTTGGCCATACCTCAGGTCACTCCAGCGGTCAGTGATATATATATAGAGAAGGTAAGTTTGATTCGTGACCGTGGTAAAACAATAGGTTCTGAATTCACGTGGATGAATCTCGCCTTCACAATCTCACCCATAATAGCCGGTTTCATTATCGCTCGTTCAGGATTTAATACGCTCTATATTATTTCCGCTCTTGTTTTCATTTTAGCCCTTTTCGCCTCAAGAACATTCACTAAAATTAGTACTCCGCATATTAGAAAAGGTAATTTGTGGAGAGGACTGAAAAGCGCGTGGACAAATAATGATTTACGACACGTACTTATTTTGTGCTTCTTACTTCAGTTCTTCTTTTCTTGGATGGTCATCTATACCCCCCTTTATTTAATAGCAAGTTTCGGATTATCTTTTGAATCCCTAGGGATTATTTTTTCAATAATGCTTTTGCCTTACTTATTACTCGAATATCCCTTGGGTCGCCTAGCGGACGGAAAATTGGGAGAAAAAGAATTACTTGGTTGTGGTTTCGTATTGATGGCCATTACAGTAGGAATTATTCCTCTTATTCATACAGGTTCACTGATCATTTGGACAATCATTCTTTTCGGCACACGCATCGGCGCGGCCATGGTGGAGAGCATGTCTGCGACGTATTTCTACAAGAAAGTTCGTTCTGATGACGCTGATTCACCAGCCCTCTTCCGTGACATGCGTCCACTCGCATACCTCGTAGCCCCCCTAATGGCGTCATTTGTAATAAATAAATTCGGAACAAGCACCCTCTTCCCTATCCTGGGCATAATTATGCTCCTTGGAGCCTTCATAAGCACTCGCCTTCACGACACCCGCTAATTCTCTACTTCACTGGCATATTCGCGATAAGCGTAAAATGAGAAAACGAAGGCGAGGCCTTCGCGAAGGCCTCGCCTTCGTTTGACAAGAATTTCATAGTGTGATAAACATAAACCTGGACGGACAGTATTACTTCTCCGTCGGGGAGGTCTCACAATGAGGAATATTCTCGCATTGCTAATCGGGGTCGTAATCGCGGCCGGGGCGATCAGCGCCTGCACAACCATGACCGACAGTACTGCGCCGGCAATCAACGCCACCGTGACCGCCGGAAACAACAGCTCGAAGTTCGTGGACGCCATCATCGTCCAGAAGTACATGAAGGAGAACGGCGGGATCTGCCGGGAGTCGCCCGTGTACCTCGTGGCCTACGGCGGACAGAAATGCAGGACCGAGCACTCCTGGACCGAAGGGCCA
>Ga0209542_10004084_pt1 | contig 30413 bp, 31 predicted proteins | sample RifCSPhighO2_01_FD_184028 | JGI IMG/M metagenome (GOLD analysis project Ga0209542, IMG submission 184028) | Soil microbial communities from Rifle, Colorado - Rifle CSP2_plank highO2_0.1 (SPAdes) (version 2) | ecosystem: Environmental > Terrestrial > Deep subsurface > Rock core/Sediment ... | reverse complement strand
TGTACTCATCATAAACCCCCGCCTCGCGTCCCGCTCGCTTCTTTTGGATTTCAAAAACCCTTGGCGAATTCTGGCGGAAACTCCTGTCGCGTCGCTTTGCGACGCTCCGCATTTTGGCGAAAACGGCGATTCTCTTTTTTAAGAAAGATATATTCATGAGGTTTACCGTCTGCAGTCAGAACGATCCTGGCTTTTAATTTTCCATCTTTAACGAGTTTTTTAGCTGTTGGCGTTTTTATTCCAAATTTATCCTTCAGGTGCCAAGTTTTATAATAACTATCTCGGTTCTCACATACAAAGGCAGGAATAACCCCATCTTTGACGGCCTTAGTACATATAAGACATTTCGGGCCTAATTTATCATACCAGCCATTTTCAGAGTTGATTGAATATCCACAGATCAGACAGCTATATTGGCCATCTACCGGAAACCCATCCGGCTCTTTTCTAAGACGATGCTTCAGCTTAGCTTGTTTCATTGATATATCCAAAATAAGCTCGGCAAAGTTAGTTAGATTATAAGTAGCCTCACTGGCTTCAGTATCTGATATTTCCTTGCCCTCCTTCCGATACATTTCTTTCATATCATCAATCTGTTTTTGTGATATATCCATAAGAATGTAGTAGCAAAATCGTTAGTTTTTTACAACAAACGAGACACTAGCGTGTCTCAAAATATAATTTTAAGACACGGTCTTTTATGTCTTATTTGTCTCCTTTTACCCCGACCAAGGAGCATCGTTTAATCGTTGGCCAAAGCTCTCAAAAACCCTTAGAATACCCTCATGGGTCTAGTACTAGACACTAGAGTTCAGCACTTCGGCAAGCTCAGTGTAAACCTGTATGTGGTACATCTATATATTAAATTGTGATCAGAAAACTTTTTATGTAGGGATTACAAATAATCTTGATGTTCGATTGTTTGAACATAGAAATAAAGAATCATTTTTTACAAAAAAGTTTTCTGAGTTGGCACTGGTCTATAGCGAGCAATTTAATTCAAAAATTGAAGCGGCAAAATGAGAGCGTCAATTAAAAGGCTGGAGTCGAACAAAGAAAACTGCTTTAATAAATAAAGGTTTACGCTGAGGTTGGCGATTTTTTTGGAGACTTGGATGGCTCGCCCTGAGTTTATCGAAGGGAATCCAAGTCCCGCAGCAAAACTTGCATTAACCACAGAAGTGTGGCACAATTAGCTATCGTTGAATTCCGAATCAGGGAGGTGTGAAGTGTATATTGTTGTATTCCGAGACCTCAGAGAAGAGCACAGGGGTGTTGTTTCCTGGGTTTCGTTTCAAAGCAAGACAGACTTCGATGAGCGGTATAATGAGGAGATGAGAGGTTTTCAGCAGGTCGTCGAAGAAGGCATCACTCAAGAGCGAGCAATCGAACTTTGTTCGACTTCACAGGCAACTCGTAACTGGTGGATTTCTAGAATGAGGGAGGATGGCCTAACGCTCCTAATAGGTCCTCCCAAATGACATACCCGCCAGCAGAAAATCTGCTTCGGCGGGTTTTCTGTTTTTATATACCAATATTTCTGATAAGATAAGTTCTAATGTCAGTCAGCGCCCGCAAAACTTCGGCAAGCTCAATGTAAACTTTTTATTTATAAGTTACTAAAGATGATAAAATCAAAAATTAAAAAACTACTCTTAACTCTTTTGATCGCGGTTGTTTTGGTCGGATATTTTTGGTTGTGGCAAAATAGCCAACAAGAAGAAGCGGGGAATCGTTACAAAGACCTGATTGTTTTGACTCAGCCAAAAAATGGAGAATACATATCCTCACCTGTTAAAATTGGGGGAAGAGCTCGCGGAAATTGGTTTTTTGAAGCATCGTTTCCTATTGTGATAGTGAATTAGGACGGCTTGATTATTGGAGAGGGAATTGCCCAAGCCCAAGGCGAATGGATGACCACAGAATATGTTCCATTTCAGGCTGAAATTACTTTTATCAAGCCGACGGTTAAAGATAATGGCTGGATAATTTTGCGAAAAGATAACCCTTCCGGTTTACCAGAGCATGACGATGCATTTGAGGTGCCAATACTCTTTCGTTAATAAGTTTGGCATTTGTTGCCCTGTTTATAACTCTATTTTAAATAAAATCCCAAGTGTTAAAATTAAGGCGTGAATAAACAATTAAAAATATCAGTATTTTTATCAAGGATCGCTTTGGGGGTATTGTTTTTTTATGCCGGAATAACAAAAGTTATGAATCCGAACTGGTCTGCTGCGGGATATTTAAATAACGCTAAAACATTTCCCGGACTTTATCAATGGTTTGCCAGTGCAGGTAATATCGGGTGGATAAATTTTGTAAATGAATGGGGACTTACTCTTGTGGGAGCTGCTTTGATATTTGGTTTATTGGTAAGGTGGGCTTCTATTGGTGGTATATTTTTGATGATTTTATACTATCTGCCAATATTGCAATTTCCAATTGTAGGAGAGCATTCATATATAGTAGACGAGCACATAGTATACATACTTGCTTTTCTTATTTTCTTTACCTCCAATGCCGGTACCTTTTGGGGGCTGGACTCTTGGTTTAAAAAACGCAGGCAGAAACGATAAGGCCCCGTTGACAGAAAGGACGTTTTCATATATACTGTATATATAACTAAATCTCTTCGGGTTTTATAGGGTATTATTACCCTACGGCAAAGTCCTCAACCCCGCCCTTGGTGGCCAAGAGCGGGGCAAGCTTTATCTGGAAACTCATGAGACAATATGGTCCGCATTTTAATTTTGACCGTAGTTGGGTTTCCCAATGTTTAAACAAGCTATGGCTACAAGAAATTTCAGTAATAGAGGATTTAAAACAAGATCTTCAGGCAGACCGGCATTCAAAAGAGGAGGCTCTTCTGGATTTGGCGGTGGCCGTAAAAAGAATTCCGGAGAATATATTAATCCGGCATTGTTCATCAATAAGGCGGTGATAACAGAAGAAGTAGAGCATTTTGTCCCTGAACATAATTTTCAGGATTTTAATGTTGATCAGACGGTAAAGAAATCAATTGCATCTAAAGGTTACATTACGCCAACCCCGATTCAGGACAGAGCAATTACACACATTTTAAATGGTTCTGATGTGGTTGGGATAGCAAATACAGGAACAGGTAAAACAGCGGCATTTTTAATACCGTTAATAAACAAGGTCATTTTAAATCGCAGGGAACAAGTTTTAATTGTGGTTCCAACTCGCGAACTTGCGTTGCAGATAGAAGATGAGTTGCACGGTTTTACTAAAGGAATGAGAATTTTCTCTGTTTGTTGCGTTGGAGGAGCCAGTATTGGAAGGCAAATATCACAATTAAGGGGGAATTATAACTTTATAATCGGTACCCCAGGTCGCTTGAAAGACCTTATAGAGCGCAGATTTATACGACTTGCCGAATTCAAGACCATTGTTCTGGATGAAGCGGATAGGATGCTTGACATGGGGTTCATCAACGATATGCGTTTTGTAATGGCGGGAATGCCTAAAGAGCGACAGACGCTTTTCTTTTCAGCAACACTTTCCAGAGATATAGACAATCTTATTCATGAATTCCTCAAACAACCGGTTAGGATTTCTGTTAAAACAAGAGATACCGCAAAAAATGTTGAGCAGGACGTTGTTCGTATTGAAGGTAGGGACAAAATGGAAGTCCTCCATAATCTTTTGATGCACTCAGATTTTAGCAAGGTGCTTATATTTGGAAGAACAAAACATGGCGTAGAACGTCTTTCGCAGACACTTGCAAGAAGGGGATTTAAGTCTGAATCTATTCATGGAAATAAAAACCAATCTCAACGTCAAAAAGCTCTAAACCTATTCAAATCCAGCCATATTCAAATTTTGGTAGCTACTGACGTTGCTGCCCGAGGTCTTGATATTGCTGACGTCAGTCATGTTATTAATTTTGACTTGCCCGCTACGTATGATGACTACGTTCATCGCATAGGCCGAACTGGCCGTGCCGATAAACGAGGCAAAGCTCTCACATTTTTGGACTAAATGTAAGAAAACATAACTTCTCCACGTCATCACATATGTTGGATACCAACAAAGACAAGGAAAATGATTTTTTAAAGGTTTATGAGGATTTGGCTGACTCCGTATTTCGTCATTGCTATTTCCGACTTTCTGACAGGGAAAAGGCCAAGGATATTGTGCAGGAAACCTTTAAGCATTTTTGGGAGAATTTTGGGAAAGAAAAAATAGAAAACACCAAAGCATTTGTCTTCAAAATCGCAAATAATCTTATAATTGATTCATACCGCAAAAAGAAAGAAGAATCTTTGGACACGTTAATGGAAGATGGATTTGATGTCGGATCTGACGAGCATGAAGCAATTCTTAGTTCAGTGATGGGCCGAGAACTCAAGTCCATGCTTGATAAATTAAGTGATACATATCGGGACTTGATTGTGATGAGGTATATTGATGACTTGCCGGTTTACGAAATAGCTTCAATTACCGGACTAAGTGAAAGTGCTGTTTCAGTAAGAATTCATCGCGGATTGGCATTATTACGTAAACACAACACAAATTAAATTATGTTTAAATCCTTAAAACAACTACTCCAGGAGGCTAAAAATATAAATCTTTCCGAGGATGAAAAATCCCTTATTAGACGTGAATTACAGATGCATGTAAGAAAAGATCAAATGCTACGTCAGTATATATATGGGTCGAAATTAAAATTAACTAAATTAACTAAATTAACACTTATTAAACCTATGCCAATATTTATCGTAATTCTGTTAGCGTTAGGGGGTACATCATTCGCGGCTGAAAAAACATTGCCGGGAGATGCACTCTATTCAGTTAAGTTAAACGTAAACGAACATGTTCAAGGTTGGTTATCTCTTTCTGATGAAGCCAAGGCTAACTGGGAAACAGTTCTAGTAAACCGTCGCTTAAAAGAGGCTGAGGAACTCGCATCCAATTCAAAACTTGATGCCAAAACCGAAGCTAAGATTGAGAGTAACTTTGAAAAGCACGCAAATAAGGTTCAGGAACATATCGCCAAACTTGCAAAGGTAGATGCTAAGGCCACGGCTGATATCGCAGCCAACCTCCAGACTTCTCTGGAAGCTCACAACCGCATTTTGATGAGTATTAACGCATCTAAAGGGGACGACGTTAAATCTCAACTCAAAGTCATTATGTTAAATGTTAGAGCTAAGATTAAAAACGTCTCTGATGATCGGGTCAAAAATGAAAACGAGGTCAGGGCGGGAACAAATGTTCAAGTTGCAGCCGAAGGTCGTCTAAATGCAGCCGAAAATAAACTCGCCGAAGTTCAGAAGTTTGTTGAAAACAAAAAGGCCGATATCAGTGCCGAAACTATGGTCCAGATCCAAGCCCAGCTAAAAGTCGCTATCGACCTTATTGCTCAAGGCAAAGTTCAATTGGACGCAAAAGCATACGGCCAGGCATTTACCCTCTTTGGTCAGGCAAAAGCTAAATCTCAAGAAATAAAAATGCTTATAGAAGCCAAAACCGACTTTGAGAATAATGACGAAGATGTCAATAAAAATGAAAATAACGATAAGAAGGATGACGAAGACAAGAGTAATGACACCTTGCGCATCGAAGGGGAAAGTAATCGTGGTTCAGGCAAGATCAAAATAGATATTGATCTCTAGCCACAAACAAAAAACTGGCTTGTATTAAGCCGGTTTTTTGTTAAGATGAAGACATGATAACTACTTTATTGTTGGTGTTAGTGGGTGTCTGGTTTTTGGGATTTGTCGGGTTTCATGTTCTGGGGTCTCTAATCCATCTTTTATTGGTGGTGGCCGTTGTTATGGTTCTCTGGAGAATTATTCAGGGCAAAAACCCGTTTAAATAAGACGTTCTAAACAAAAACTCTCGTTTTAGAGAGCTTTTGTTTACATAGAAAGTTCTGTCAAAAAGGTGTATAATTAAATTATATGATCAAGCTTATTAAAGAAAATTTATTATATCTGGCCTGGATTACGGCGGTTGTTTCAATGTTTGGTAGTTTGTATTTCAGTGATGTTTTAGGTCTTGTCCCTTGTTCCCTTTGTTGGTATCAAAGAATTGTTATGTATCCCCTGGTTCTGATTATAGGCATTGGAATCATTAAAAAGGACAAACATTTTTACGATTATGCATTACCGTTGAGTGTCATAGGAGGCGCTATGGCTTTTTATCAAAATTTACTGTATTACAATGTTATATCAGAAACATTAGCACCATGCACTTTTGGCATATCCTGCATCACCAGATATGTAAACTTACTTGGTTTTTTTGATATACCCCTTTTGGCGCTTTTTGCATTTATCGTAATTACAGCCACATTATTAATTCACAAAAAACATGTCCAAAGAAACTAAAATTATCTCAGGTGTCGGAATTGTCTTTTTTGCCCTATTTGCGTTTCTGATTTATAAAACAAGCAGTGGGACCCCGACCTCTTCTGACCCCGCCTTATTGATTGGCCCGTCAAGTTATATGACCGGCACAAAAGATGCTAAGGTTAACGTTGTTGAATTCGGCGACTTTCAATGTCCTGCCTGTGCGTATGCAAACCCAATTGTCCAACAACTTATTAAGTTTTATAAAGACAATCCAAATGTAAATTTTGTCTTCAGGCATTTTCCGCTTCCCCAACACTCTAACGCAATGATTTCTGCGGAAGCCGTTGAGTCTGCAGGAGCTCAAGGTAAATTCTGGGAGATGCTTGATTTGGTATATAGCGGTCAAAATGAGTGGTCAGGCAACCCTAAAGCATTAGATGTTTTTGTCGGATATGCTCAAAAACTCGGATTAGACACTAAAGTTTTTGCAGATTCAATTAGTCAAAAGAAGTTTCAGAACGTTATCACCAAAGACCGTTCTGATGGCCAAGCTCTTGGTGTTAACTCCACCCCGACCTTCTTCATTAACGGAGAAAAGTTAGTGGGCATACCTGGATCTGAAGAATTTAAGAAAAAGATAGACGAAAAATTACAATAGCCCTAAACCCTTTAGAAACGTAGCTAGCTCCTCTCCGCCGATGGCTCGGTGGCTTCCAGACGATAAATCCCCAAGCTCAATATTCATTATTTTTAATCTTTTGAGGTCTTTGACCTCATTGTGAAGGGCGACACACATTCTCCTTATTTGATGTTTTTTCCCCTCAGTCAGGGTTATTTTGAATTTAAAATCGTTTAAAATATCAACCCTACATTTTTTTGTCAGGTATCCTTCTATGTCTACACCCGCTTCCATTTTTTGCTTGAAATTTAGTCTTAATTTTTCCTTAACTGAAACAACATACTCTTTCTCGTGGGCATATTCCGGATTTAAAAGACGGTCAGTAACACGGCCATCATTAGTTAGAAGCATTAAGCCATGTGAATCTTTGTCTAGCCGGCCGAGAGGAAATATGTCTTTGTTGAGAAATATGGGTGTGTCTGTAGTTTCTCCTACGGGTTTATTGTAAGCAAAGTAAAGATAACCTTTCGGCTTCTTACTTTTTAAGACTTCTACAACGTCATTTTCATTTACCTTATCTCCGAGTTCTGCAAATCTTCCATTGATTAAAATCTGTCTTTTTTGGACAAGCTCATCTCCACCTCTACGAGTAGAGTGTTTTTGCCAAGCAAGATATTGGTTTATTCTCATCGGAAATTTTGGATTTTTCATGGTGTGTCAGGTATTTTATCACAAAACTACAAAAATTGACACATGTCTTAATTGGTGCTATTTTATGGCAGGTTCGTTGATATTTTCGGAGCAAAGAATGGGAGCCACTGTTTCTTGTTTTATTACTAAGAGTAACCAAGTTTTTTAGATTTAGGATCGGTTAAGGATGATTATTGTCTCGAATATACATTTAACATAGAAAACAGAAATTTTTTTGACCAACTTGTCAGCACCCCAGAAAAATTGATGGAGTTTGTCAGGAAGGGCAATCTGGACAAAGCCTCGTTGGCTTCATTGCTTGAACCCAAAATTAGGAAAACTTTCCTTCTTGACATTTGTGCTGTCTTGGAAAAAGACGCTACCAACAAATGTAAAAACAGTGGAGACACCTGCCTTGAAGATGGTTGTGCATTTGATGGAACCGATGAAGTATGTTTAAACGCTGTCCTGATGTCAGAAGGTAAATGTCTCAAGCTTTGCATTGATGCTTGGATCTATATTTTTACAAGTTCAGAAAACAGAATTAGAGTTTGGAGAAGTTAATTTTGACTCCGTTATTGCGGGGTTTTGTTTATTTACTATTCAACTTGATGGTGATATAATTAATTTAATGCCTAAGTTGATTATGTTTTTAATGGTTTTTTTGTTTGTGGCAACGCCATTATTGGCTCTTTTGAGTTTACATGATTATTGTTCCGAACAAATTTGCCACATACTCATGACCGGTCTTTTTATACTTACATCAGCGGTAACTATATCAGCCACATTTTTAATCACCCCACTCATAAATAAAGTCTCATTATTTAAAACTCTTTGTTATAAAGAAGTTTTTCTCCCACCCCGTCCTTAACACAAGGAATTTCTTTTTGGTCGGACTTAATTACTTGTCTCAAATGAGACATCTTAATATAAAATGAATAAAAAGACATACAGCATAAAGGGCATGCATTGTCGTTCCTGCGAAATACTAATTGAGGACGGCATTGTCTCAAAAGTTGAAGGAGTTAAAAAGGCAGACGCTAACTATAACAAAGGCTTCGTTCGTATTTACTATGACCGGCAAACAATTTCTGACGGACAAGTTTATAAGGCAATAAAAGATGCTGGATATGATATAGGCACTGACTCAAAAGGACCATTTTTGTCCAAAGATTCAATGGTCTATATAGAACTTTTATTTGCCGGTGGAGTTTTGTTGTTGGCCTATTTACTGATGAAGATATTCGGGGTTTTTAACTTGAGTTATGGGTTCGGAAATTCACCAGGGCTAGTTGCGATTGTTTTAATTGGTTTAACTGCCGGAATTTCTACTTGCATGGCCTTAGTTGGTGGAATTGTTCTTAGTATCTCTGCCCGACATGCAGATTTGCATCCTGAAGCTACACCAGCTCAAAAGTTTCGTCCGCACTTATTTTTTAACGCGGGGCGTATCGTTTCTTATGTACTTTTAGGGGGGTTAATAGGCTTAGCCGGTTCGGCATTTCGTTTTTCAAGTCCTGTTTTAGGGGGACTGATAGTAACAGTAGGAATGGTTATGTTACTTCTCGGATTAAAGCTTACTGAGGTTTTTCCGCGATTAAATGGTAGCATTGTTTTACCAAAAGGAATCAGCCGATTCTTCGGTATTAATAGTGAAACAAAAGAATACAGTCACAAGAGCTCTTTCTTGTCAGGAGCGGGAACATTCTTTTTGCCCTGCGGCTTTACTCAAGCAATGCAGTTATATGCAGTAAGTACCGGTAGTTTTACCAAGGGGGGCTTAATCATGGGGCTATTTGCCCTGGGAACGATGCCTGGACTTTTAGGGGTGGGCGGAATTACATCAGTTGTAAAAGGATGGTTTAAAAGTTACTTTTTTAAATTTGCCGGACTGATAGTTATAGTCTTGGGATTGTTGAACATTTCTTATGGTTACAACTTAACAGGAATTACTCTCAACCTTCCAAGCACTCAAAAACAGGATAGAGTAAGTGGAACATTTGAAGACGGCAAACAAGTAGTACGAATAACCCAATACGGTAACGGATATTCTCCAAATAATGTCACGGTAAAAGTAGGTATTCCCGTTAAACTACTGATAAATGCAACCAATCTTTATTCCTGTTCAGCCAGTTTTGTGATTCCTAAATTTAATATCTTTACCGGTCTTAAAGAGGGAATTAACGAAATTGAATTTACCCCTACAGACACAGGCCCGATTAAATTCAGTTGCTCAATGGGAATGTATACAGGAGTAATTAATGTAATTAACTAACCAATTTTATGGATAAAATAATCGTAACAATTTTAGGTGTCTTGGGAATAGTATTAACTTATTGGTTTTTTCTAGGGAAAAGTAATAAAAGAATTATTGTTCAGGAAAAAACAAATCAACACCATGGCTCACATTAAAAAAACCTTCTCAATTAAAGGAATGCACTGTGCTTCTTGTGTCTTGATAATTGAAAAATCATTAAAAAGTATTGATGGTATATCGGAGGCAAATGTAAACTTGGTAACCGAAAAAGCTACCGTTGAATATGACTCAAGCAAAACAACGGAAGACAAGTTGATTTCTGCCGTAGCCAATGCCGGCTACAAGGCGCTCGTCAAAGAAGAATTCCAATCCGAAGACAATGAACGTGTGGAAAAACTAAACGAATTAAATGATTTACGCACAAGGGTTATTGTTAGTTTGGGATTAGGCCTGCTTGTTTTATGGGGAGGTTTCCCGGCTTTAATGGATACGGCTCCCGCAATCTTAAAAAAATTTTGGATTCAGTTAATTCTGGCAACACCTGTTCAATTTTGGGCCGGCTGGGTTTTTTACAGAGCGGCCATTCCGGCACTTAAACACCGAACCGCAAACATGGATACTCTCGTTGTTATCGGAACCACGGTTGCTTATGGCTATTCAGCTTTCGTTACCGCATTTCCACGAGTTGTTGAACGAATAGGCATTGAACCAATGCCTTATTTTGACGTGGCTACAATTATCATCGGTTTAATTCTTCTGGGGCGCTACTTTGAGGCCAAAGCCAAAGCCGGAACCTCTGAGGCCATTAAAAAACTTATTGGATTGCAAGCTAAAACGGCAAGAATAATAAGAGACAACAAAGAAATAGATATACCTATCAGTGAAGTGGTCATTGGAGATTTGATAAGAGTGAGACCTGGAGAAAAAATACCCGTAGACGGTATGATAACAGAAGGGGATTCATCGATTGATGAATCTATGCTCACCGGAGAAAGCATTCCCGTAGATAAAACAAAAGGCGACATTGTTGTTGGAGCAACTATCAATAAGACAGGTTCCTTCATTTTTAGAACAACAAAAGTTGGTTCAGATACAATGTTGGCTCAAATAATTAAACTGGTTCAGGAGGCTCAGGGTAGTAAAGCCCCAATTCAACGCTTAGCTGATTTGGTCTCTTCTTATTTCGTTCCGATTGTCATCATGCTGTCCATTGTCACATTTGTTGTGTGGTATAACTTTGGACCGGCACCAGCCTTGCTGTATGCCATTCTAAATACCGTCGCCGTCTTGATAATTGCTTGTCCTTGCGCTATGGGTCTGGCAACACCCACAGCCATTATGGTCGGTACCGGTAAGGGAGCGGAACATGGCATACTAATCAAAGACGCTGAAAGCTTAGAAATTGCACACAAAATCAATACTGTAATCTTTGACAAAACCGGCACCCTTACTAACGGCAAGCCGGAGGTTACCGATATTATTGCCACATCAGAATTTAGTAAAGACAAAATATTAGAATTAGCATCTTCTATTGAAAGAGGATCCGAGCATTCCTTGGCAGAAAGTATTGTTGCCGAAGCTGAGAAACAAAATATATCTACTATTGTCATCCGAGAATTTAAAGCAATTCCGGGTCATGGAGTGGAAGGTTTTGCTGGTGACAAGAAGATTTTATTGGGAAATAAAAAACTAATGGAAAAAGAAAATATTGAAACGGGGACCCACGAATTAGAAATTGATAAACTAGAAGAAAGCGGAAAAACGGTGATGATGCTTGGATTTGATACCAAATTAGTCGGATTAATTGCTGTTGCCGATACAGTAAAAGAAAGCGCTAAGAGGGGAATAGAAGCTCTTGGGAAACTTGGCATAGAATCAGTTCTTCTAACCGGCGACAACGAAAGAACGGCACGTGCCATTGCCCAGCAAGTTGGAATTACAAGAATTTTAGCCGAAGTATTGCCCGAACAAAAAGAAGATGAGGTTAAAAAAATCCAAGCTGAAGGAAAAATAGTAGCCATGGTCGGAGATGGTATTAATGATGCTCCTGCTTTAGCCCAAGCCAATGTGGGAATAGCCATTGGAAGTGGAACTGATGTGGCGATTGAAGCAGCAGACATAACCTTGATAAATAAGGACTTGAAATCTGTTGCCATAGCTATTCAATTGTCTAAAAGAACAATGAGAACAATAAAGATGAACCTGTTTTGGGCTTTTGGGTATAATATTATTCTAATTCCCGTAGCGATGGGGGCTTTGTATCCATTCTTTGGCCTTTTGTTGAACCCAATCTTTGCTTCAGTTGCTATGGCTTTAAGTTCAATTTCAGTAGTTTCTAACTCTCTTTTATTAAAGAAACAAAGGTGGTAGGCTTTGATTACCAATGAGTAAGCCCGTTATTATCAAAAAAAGTCCCATAGTAATCGTCAAAAATTTTATTCTGCTTCAAATTGGGGCCATAATTGCCTTCTTCGTTGTCAGCATGCTTGCTAACTATGCTGCAATTTACCGCTCACTGGTTATTTCTCATGCTATTTCATTTCGTATTGCAGAGGCAGTATTTATTTTTTCTGCAGAAACTGCTCTTGTATTCTTTATTTTTTTCAGGTGGTATAGAGAATCCTATAGCATCCGCAGTAACGAAATCATTCACTCCTATGGTGTCCTGTATCGTCACAGAACAACAATTCCTTTGGAAAATTTGTTATCAGTAAGCCATCGCCAAAGTCCTCTTGGCAAACTCACTAAATACGGAACAATAGAGCTGACCAACAATAACTCAGGTTCAAAAATAAAATTGAAAAATATTCCCGTTCCGGAAGAATATGTTGACCTAATCTTAAAACATTCCTCCGCAAATGGGTTCGGATTTAGTGTAAAAAGTAAAAATATTGAAACAGTTAAGGTCGTTGAAACCACAGCGAGTATTTTGGACTTATTAAGCAAAGATGAACACGAGAACTTGGAATTCAAAAGTACTTTCCGTTGGGATACAAGACAAAAAGTGGTTAATCGTATTCTTGAGAAATCAGCCATGAAAACTATCGCCGCATTTCTTAACTCTCAGGGTGGTCATCTTGTTGTTGGGGTTGACGATAAGAAAATGGTTGTGGGATTAGCTTCAGATTTTGGTTCTCTTATTCGTAAAGATGCTGACGGTTTTGAAAATCATTTCACCCAGATTTTCAACAATATGATTGGAGCAGAATTCCGGCAATTTGTTAAGTTAAGTTGGTCACGTATTGAGGATAAAGAATGCTGTGTTGTAAATATTTTTCCAAGCCATAAACCGGTATATCTCAAAAATGAAAATAACAGCGAAGAATTCTATATCAGAACCGGAAATGGAACCACTTCCTTGAAGTTATCCGAAGCTAACGCCTACATTGAATCCCATTGGAGTAAAAAATAAAAAAGACCACAATTGTGGTCACTGAATGGTAAGCATTCTATCTATGCCCTGCTGGGCGAGATCCGCTGTCTGGCGGGGGATATGAATAACCCTATCGTCTTGGTATGGGTGACGTGGATCAAGACATTTTGTGCATTTTTCGCAAATAATAATTTCCAGTTTGTCTTCACGCAACGAAATTAAAAGTTTTTCTAATGAATTTGCTTTCATAAAATCACATTGGGCATCAGACGGATTTACCGCAACAGAAACAAACGTCTTCTCGGGCAATCTTTTACGAAGCTGGTAGAGTAAGCCCATCTCTGTTGCCACGATGAATTTTTGGGCAGATGATGCCTGGGCGAATTTAATCATTTCTTCTGTGGAAAGAAAATACGCTCTTTTACGGATTTCTAAACTTTCTTCCATCCTCAACAAGCAGTGAGAGGCACATCCACATTCAGGGTGAATCATAAGTATCGCATCCGGATTCTCTATCATGGCCACATCAACAGCATCATTGCCAAGTTTCTCATGTACGTAGCACGAGGCGCTATATCCATTATGGGAATGGTTATATATCTCAATCAGGGAAGGATCAACCGACACCCCGTCTTTTCTTAACAATTCTAGGGCCCGCGCTTTCATAACATGAGCTAAAAATTTGTCCGGTAACACCAAGATCTTTTTCCCTGGATTATTTTTCACGGCATAAGCAATAATCTTGTCCGTATTACGGGACGTAGAAATAAAAGGACTTAACGATTTAGTATAAAGATCACTATTTATATAGGTTACCAGTACACCTCCTGGATTGTTTTGTTTCCAATTTTCTATCCAAGCATGGTCGGTGCCGAATACAAGAGAGCATCCCAAAACTTGAGGCGTATCACCGATAAACATGCGGGTTTGATCTCGGGTTATAATCTTGGCTGTTTGGGCCATAAACGCTACACCAACAAAATCAACCCTTGGTAAACAGTTAACTTTGGCGTATTCGCTCAATGCGAGAGAGTCGCCGAGCTTATGAGCTATTTCGTGAAACTCAGGACGCTGATAGTAGTGAGCCAGAATTGTAGAATGTTTTTCTCGTGTCAGATAATCAATTTCCATTGACAGCTCCGCCAAGTCTTGGCAGAAGGGATAAGTATATCTACCCGGATAAAGGTCCCCGGCAAACCTGTTAAAATCAATATACCATTTTGCTGCTAACCCTATAGCGGTAGCCATTTTTAACCTCATTGTTAATGCACTATTTAAAATATTTTACAGTTCTATCTTCAAGTAGTCAATACTGACCGTCAAGGGCATCTATATTAAACTCAGTATGTGCCAAACAAGAACACGACAGTTAGTTTTTCATATCGACCAGAAAATAAAGTGGCTTTGGCTTGGGAAAGAAAGATAACCCAATGGCTTGGTAAAAAATATCCCCAAATTAAAATACTTAAAAAGAATGCCAGGATAGTGATCGTCCTTGGAGGAGACGGGACCATTCTTGAAGCGGCCAGAAAACACCAAAACAACGGTTCCAAAATTTTCGGTCTTAATTTAGGTCAAGTTGGTTTTTTGGCTTCAATAAGAGATGAGAATAACTTCCTTTCAGGGTTGGACAAGTTCTTTAAAGGACAATACTGGACTGCTCGAAGAATGATGCTCCGGGTAAGTGTTGTCAGAAATGGTAAAATCATATTTACAGCCAATGCCTTAAATGAGATAACTGTCCAAAACCTTCTTGGCATGGTAGAACTAGAACTTAAAATAAATGATGACAAAATGCAGGATATAAGAGGTACCGGTGTTCTGATATCTACTGCCACGGGTTCAACGGCATACAACCTATCAGCTCATGGTCCGATACTAATGCCCGATATAGAGTGTTTTATAATTACAGAGTTATTGGATCATAATATTCCTTCTCCAAGTATTGTGGTTAAGAAAAACAAAACAATACAGATAAAAGTTTCTAGTTTTAGAGAAAGGGGATTTCTTTCAGTTACTCAGACCGGAGAAAAAGCCGACGTTGTTTTGATGTCCGACGGTTCAAACATTTTCCCCCTTAAAGAACAGGATGTCATCAAGATTGTCCATTCTACAAAATTGGTAAGTTTCATAGAGTTAGAAAAAAATTATTTCTTCAAGAGTTTACAGGAAAAGTTCTCGTTTAAATAGATAATTTTTGTTTTGTTATTTAATTTTGGTATAATTAAACAATGGATATTTACGAAGCCATTAAAAATTTCTCCAAACAGTTTGAGTATCAGCCGGAGTTAGTAAACGGTGACGGATTAAATAAATTTGAAAGATTTATTTTTGTCGGTATGGGTGGATCAGCTTTGGCGCCGGATCTTTTAAGGGTTTCCAATCCGGAACTGGACATTTTGATTCATCGAGACTACGGTCTTCCTGATTTACCCGACAAAGTACTACAAAATAGTTTAATAATTTTAAATTCCTACTCAGGGAACACGGAAGAAGTATTAGACGCCTTCAAGCTTGCCACCAACAAGAACCTGCCCGTGGTGGCAGTTTCCATCGGTGGTAAATTGCTTGAAATGGCCCGTCAGAGTCCAACTGCTTATGTGAAGATGCCTGACTGGGGTCTTGAGCCCCGGATGGCCCTAGGGCTTAATTTTAAAGCATTGTTGAAAGTATTAGGTCAAGATAGTGCTTTGGACATCGTTTCTAAAATTCAGCTTCCTGATCAAGAAAAAAGTGGTAAAGAACTGGTGGAAAGATTGAGAGGATTCGTGCCGATAATTTATTCATCCAGAAAGAATGGCCCCCTTGCCTATACTTGGAAGATTAAAATCAATGAGACGGCAAAGAAGCCTTCATTTTCAAATGTTTTTCCAGAACTAAATCACAATGAGATGGTTGGTTTTAATGTGAGCAAGGTGTCTAAACTTCTTTCTCAAAATTTCCATTTTATTTTCCTCAGGGACATGACGGACAATCCAAGGATTTTAAAAAAAATGGAAATAACATCCAAATTATTTAAAAATCAAAAGTTGAATGTAGAAACCATAGAACTGGCTGGGGACAACACTTTCGTTAAAATATTTTCTTCACTACAACTAGCTGATTGGATTTCTTATTATATAGCCACAGAATACGGCATTGACCCAGCAGACATATCTGCCATAGAAGAATTCAAGAAATTAATATAAACATTATGAATCTCAAATCGGGTATAAAAATAAGTCTTACTGGTACAATTATCGAAGCAATCGGGATAATATTTGACGTTTTACATCATTTGAATATAGGCATAAAAACCCCCGAAGGACTTATAACCGGAAACCACCTGGCAATTTTTGCAGGTTTCTTTGTTAATTTTATAGGTGTTTTGATAACCCTCTATTCCTCAAGAAAAAAGTAGTCGGGTTTAGTTGGGTGAACACTCAAGACGACACTGAGGAGGAATGTTGGTCGGAGAGGTGTCAGAAGAAATTGAAGAATCAACGGAACTTTTTGACGATTCATTATATATATTTAAAACTTTTTCTATAAGACTTCCTACCGTTTTAATCGGACCCTTATCGTCTTTTTCCAGCTTAGATAAACTAGATATCAATTTTTTAGAGTTATTAAATGTTCCCATTGCTTTTTTTACAGCGGTTTTATCAACTTCGGATATGTTTTTAGAGCTTAATATTGTCGGAGCAGACTCTGCAAAAAACTTGTCCAAATATTGATAGTCTGAATTAATGTTGTCTATAATTATCTCTCTTTCAGTTTTTGGAAAAATTGTTGCACTTACATTGTCTTTAATCTGGCCCAAAAAACTGCTGACAATATTATCTCCACCCACAGATGAAAAAATCAAGGCTAAAATGAGAAATAGGCCCAAAATATAAAACATATTTAATTTCTTATGGCTACCTTATCTTGGATAGACATAAGCACCAGTAACTCCACATAAATAAGTTGCCTCCGTCTGGTCAATCCAAGTTGGTGTAGGATTATCTCCACAATGACCACCAATGATATCGATTACAAACACACTTGTCGTTCCTCCTGCTAGATAAGAAATTGCATCTTCGGATAAATCGCTAGTATTTCCCCTTTTTCCATTGTAGCCCCAATTTGGATCTTGAGCATTAAGCCTTCTTACCACCTCATCCATGAAATCCCAAGTCCCTCCTTTGTCTTGACAGGAATTAGACAGATATTGAGGAAATTCAGTCGCTACTGCGTTAACAACACTGGACATGTTTGGTGGTGAACCAGGAGGTACTGGTAAGGGCACGGCATTAGAACAAGAGTCTGGCCCTGAATCGTCGTTGGTACTTGTCGTTTTCAACCCCGGAAGCTCAAAAGTACTCTTAACAAAGTCAGGGTTGATAGTGTATAAGATTAGGTATGAGGAAAGGAGAAGAATGGCACCAAATACAGCGTTGGTCATGTGAGTTTTTGCTTCACCTGTTCGAGAAGTATTTCCTGCTGCGGTAAGATACAAGAAGCCTGAGTAGAAAAACATTACAAACACAGAAATGCCTAATATCCCAAGAGACCAGGTAAATATCTGCTTGATAAGTTGACCCAAATCAGTCGGAAGGCCTTGTGTGGGAGGGGTAAGCGTTCCTGTTTCGCCAAAAGGCTGACCCCCAACTCTAATGGTCAAATTTTGGGTTGAAGTAACAGAGCCCTTAGAGTTTGTAACCGTAATTCTGTAAACGCCTGAGGCAATATCTAAAGGAATTTCAAAAGTAGTTGCGGTAAGCTGATTATTAACTGAACTTTCCACATCTGTGCTTGTTCCACCACTATCTACAAGTTGAGTATCGTCGCTTAGATTTGTTCCATACACTTCAACTTTCTGACCAGGAACAGCGGTGGTTGGACTTATGCTGGTAATATTTGGTGAGTTGGTTGCTGGTGGTTGAGGAGGAGCCGAACAAGCAGTAGTACAGGCAACAGGGCTTAATCCACGACCAACAAAATCCCATGATCCCACATAAGGACTGTTGGGTCGGCAAGGAGTGGACTCTCCAAGGGTTGGATTTGTTTCGTCGTTACACCCTAATACGTCACGAGCAATCTCATACATCTCGCCCATCATAATTCCATTTACTACTCCAGTTTGTATGGCTAGGTTATTTGCCGATTGATTACAATTTCCATTATTACCTACGGCTGACACCTCTCCTCGTGAATTAAGATAGGCAACTACCGCCCTTTTAAATCCAGCCACGTCAGTTGAATTCTCCCAACTGGGCAACACTGCGGTCATGGCATTTTTTACTACATTTTGTTTTGTGCCAGTAGCTGTTCCACCTCCAATGTAACAACCGCAAGCAGGTTTAGTGTCAGAGCTAAGCCAGCTTGAACAATATAATGCCGTAGGCGAAGAGGGAGAAATGGGCGGATCAACTGTGCCGCCACCACCAATATCCCAAGGAGTAGCATCAAGAGCCGACTTAAATGAACTAAGAAATCCAGATTCATTACCTCTGGATTCAAACTTTGATTGTAGGGATCTACCATTGAGATCAAACGCGGCATCCGTATGAAAAAGCCAAGCAGCGACACCAGACCTCTTGGCTCTTGTAACCGCCTGTACAAGATCCTGCACTGAGTAACTAGGAACCGAGCTAGTATTATTAGGCTCGCTGATATAAGTAGGTTTTCCTTGAGTTAGCGATGAAGATATATTTGCATTTAATTCTTGTCCACCCGCAAAATGAGCATTGACTATATCCATTGGATATCCATTTGCTATTCTAACCGCTTCAGCTCCATCCGGATTCATAGTCGAAACTGATAAGATTGAATCTGTCCCTATGGCATTTTCAATCCTATTTTTTAAATCAATAACATCTGAGCGAGGGAAATTAATAATTTCTACATAGTCATGCTCGTTAGATAAGTCGTAAAGAACATTTGTTTTATTACGCAAAGCTTGAACTACAGTTACAACGCCTTTCTTAAATTCCTCCTTACACATTACGCCTCGTGGTATTCCCGAATTTCTGCAGCTGCCTTCTATGGTCTCTCTAGCAAAAGTGACATCAACAATCATACCCTTTGCGTTTGCGGCGTCTATAATTGAGATAAGTTTAGCGAGCCTGGATTGGTTGATGCTTCCATCCGAGTTAATCACTGGGTTAGTTCCAGGAGGATAACGATCGTCTCCTTCGGGATCATAATCCCAAAGATTTGGAAAGATTCTTATACCGTCAATGTTTTTGGACTTCAAGTAGGTTAAATCGGCAGATGGGTTTGGTGAATCCATGCCGTCAAAATACCCAGCAAAGACTAGAAACTTGGCTTGCCCGTCAAGAAGAAATTTATTTCCACTAATTGTTAAGGTGGCCCCTTGTGCGCTTGTTGAAAAAAATAAAAACACCGATAACGGTATTATTATCCCAAGTAGTACCTGTTTTTTTGACTTATCCATTATGTGTTAATTATATGCTAGATAAGTACTATAGTCATGTTATAATTATCAACACAAGCAATGAGAACAAAAACTAAAATTTTATTTTTACTTTTAACTCTTTTTTTCTGCTTGCCATCTATGGTGGCGTTTGGTTCTGTCCAGGATGAAATAGATGCCCGAAACAAACAGATAGAAGAAATTCAGAAGCAAATTGACGAATATGAAAAACAGATAGAAGGTGCCCAGAATCAATCCCAAACCCTTCAAAACGAAATAAAAAAACTGAACGCCAAAATAAATCAGGTCCAGCTTGAGATTAAATCTTTGGGCATTTCTATCAACAAAACGAGTCTGGAGATAGGTACCACAGAAACAAAGATTGACGACGCGGAGAATAAAATAAACAAACATAAAAGCGCCCTAGGACAATATATCAAGATAATCAACGAGAATGATCAGAAATCTCTTACCGAAATATTGCTTAAAAATCAAAATCTTTCAGACTTTTTTAACGACTTAAACAGTATTCAGACGACTCAGGACAATTTAAAGACGGCCATAGACGACATAAAACAACTTAAGGGGGAATTAGAGGAACATCAATTAAGCCTTGAGGAAAAACAAACAGAACTTGAGCGGGCCAAACGTTTGCAGGAAATAGAAAAACGCTCCATTGATTCCACAAAAGCGACACAGGCAAAATTATTAAAAGATACCAAGGGTCAGGAATCAAAATACCAAGAGTTGGTGAAAAAATCTCAAAAAGATATTGAAGCGATAAAAAATCAGATAGGATATTTAATACAAAACGGAGTTTCGGCAGAAGAGGCCGTCAAATATGGACAGTTAGCGGCGATAGGAGCGGGTATTCGTCCGGCTTTTTTAATTGCTGAGCTTGAACAAGAAAGCGCCTTGGGTGGCAATGTTGGAAAATGTTACATCGTAGACAGAACTAGTGGTGCTACCCGCAGAATTACAAACGGCCAAATTTATAACAAAGGAATACATCCCACCAGAGATCTCCCTTTGTTTTTAAAAATTACAGAAGAACTGGGCCGAGACCCTTTCCAAACTCCCGTCTCGTGCGGTTCCAGCTGGGGAGGTGCCATGGGTCCCGCTCAATTTATTCCGTCTACTTGGATGGGGTACAGAGAAACCGTTACCCGTTTAACCGGTCATAGCCCCGCAAATCCTTGGAACATAGAGGACGCATTTGTTGCGGCCGCTTCCAAACTTGCCCGTGACGGAGCAGATAGCAAAACTCGCGCCGGCGAGATAGCTGCCTCAAAAAGATACTACTGCGGAAGTGCCACGAGCACGAAATCTGGTTGTGTTAATTATGCCAACTCCGTTCAACGTCTAGCAAAAGAAATAGAGGCAAACTTATAAAACCCTGTATCAATTGAAGATTCTTAAAAATATGTTACTTTGCTCTTATGCAACTTAACAACTTTAGGATAGAATGGAATAGCAATGAGCATGAATGCCAAACTTAACTTAATTTTTGTTTTTTCTATGATGATTTTTGGATTGATTTTTTTAAACGGCAAAATTGAGGCTCAAGAATCTTTAATTTCAAACACAATAACAGTTGAAAATGACGCCCCACTGCCGTCGTCTCAACCCTTACCTTGGACTTTGATTGAAAAACTTAACGAAAAAGAGGCCGAATTATTAGCCGTGCCACTTTGGCTGGGGACTAAAACTATTAGCTTTCAGGAAAATAGGATATCCGGAAGCGGTGGTTTTACAAAGAAAAAATTAAAAGACGAAGAGCGTGACGTTGCCTTGAAAATACTAAACGTCCAATCCGGAGAAGTCAGGATAATTAAAATAAGGATCAGTATAACCAGCAAAAACGGCTTAAGTATTACAGACACTTCGGGATATAAAATTGAACTTGCCACCCGATCAAATGGAATTCGGTGGAATAAATGGAATACCATGTACAAGATCACCGAACCAGAAAATTGGATAGTTATAAAAAACAAATACCCAGAGTGGGAAACAAAAAACGGCAAAAAGGTAATAGAAGAGAGGGTTTATGCTCTCTACGGTCTAGGCATACACCAACCGGAAGTTGTAGAAGCAGGACGAGAATATTTGCGCTTAATAACAAAAGAAGCATTTAAAGAACTGGCAGACAGTAAGGTTGATTCTCGAGCTGTTCCAGATCAATTAGTTTCTAGTCTTTCCGGTCTCAATGAAATGATGTTTAGAAGATTGCCTTTGATTGAAGGGATGGATTATTCTGAATTTCTAACAAACCCGCAAGCCAGTTACGAGAGAGTCCTTGTTTTGATAGGCTCCAACAGAGACAAGGCCTATTACTGGACCGAAAGTAGTGCCGGAGCAAGAGGTTGGTTACAATATACCCCTAGAACATATAAAGACATAAGAAAATCTTATCCAGCCGCTCAGTTATTAGTAGATCACAAAATAGGTGCCAGCAATCATTTAAATTCAATGAAGGCGGCAATCCTTCTCCATGACTACAATTTGGCAAGATTAGTTAAAAAATTTGGTAACAAAATACTCGTGGATCCGCGACTAGAAGAATACTTAGCCGCTGCCTATAACGGCAATCCGAACTGGGTTCATAACTCTCTTAAGGCAACAATTTCCAGAGGACTTCCTGACTGGGTAAACACCTTAAGTGCTACCAGAAAAGATTCTTTGGGGGGGTTAAGAAAAGAAACTAAGGGTTATATAGAAAAGATAAGATATCTGCAAGAGAAGAACCTACTGTAATCCGCCTTATTGGCGGATTTTTATTGAGCCCTGTTAACTTTATGTTTTTTGGTTTAAAATAGTTCTAGTTTGTTTTTTGACAAAGGATACAAGGTGATAAACTTAACCACTCAAGACTTAGACAAAATGGCCGTAAAATCCAACAAAAAGATTGGGGCTCTGGGGACAGATCTTGTTGATATCAAGATAGAAATTGGGAAACTTCAAGGTAAAAAGGTTCAGATGGAAAGAGATTTGAAATCTGAACAAGACAAGCTTGGGGCAACCCGAGAAGCTCAAGTCATAAACTCTGGCGTTCCGAAAGAGATTCTAAGGTTGCGGATTAAACTTCTGGTAGACATAGAACGTTCAAGGAGTGATAAGATTACCATAGCAACAAAAGAGAGATTGGATAGGGAAATTTATACTGCTAAAAAGGAATTAGGACTAGTGTGTAAGCATCCTTTTGTTTTTCACAAGAACGGATATGAAGGAAGTCCCTCTCAAGATTATGAAAACGGTAGACCCTCAATAAGATACTGTGTGATTTGTAATTTTGAAGAAAGAGCTAAAAACCTAAAACAAGACGCGTATAGGTGTGTGGCAAATGACTTTGAGATTCTGGGGGATGTAGAAAACAGAATGGTTCTTTCTGAACCTTATCGACAATATCCCGAAAGCCTCTCAAAAATTGATATCTGGGTCCACATTGCAGTAGCACTTAAACCATTTGAAGATTGTGCAGTAAGGGCCCTTAGTTCTAAAACGAGTCCCGACACCGTCTAAAGACGGTTTTTTAATTTTGCCCTTCACCTTTTTAAAAACACTTAACCTTACAGCGACAAGGTCGCAATTTTTAGAAAGGTGAGGGGTTGAAAAAACCTAGATTTTCTGTATAATATTCGTTATGAAACTAGTATACGTCGCCATGTCCGGAGGCGTGGACTCGTCAGTTGCTGCCGCCTTGATAAAGAAGCACGAGTTTGATGTTGTCGGAGTTTTCATGAAACCGTGGCAACCTAACTTATCCACAGATTTTTCATGTACGACACGCCGTGTCGTACATGAGTGTATATGGAAAGAAGATAGAGAAGATGCAATGAGAGCAGCGTCTGTTTTGGGAATACCGTTTGAAACTTGGGATTTTTCCAAAGAATACAAAAAATCTGTTACCGACTATATGGTAAAAGAATACAAAGCCGGAAAAACTCCAAATCCGGACGTAATGTGCAACAAAGAAATTAAATTTGGTTTATTTTTTGACAGAGCCATGAAAGAAGGAGCTGGCCATATTGCAACAGGACATTATGTCAGAGTAAAACAAGGTCGACTTTTTACGGCAAAAGATAAGAACAAGGACCAGTCGTATTTTTTGTGGACTTTGAAGCAAGAACAGATAGAAAAATGTCTTTTTCCGATAGGGGATTACATAAAGCCGGAAGTCAGAAAACTGGCTAAAAAATTTGGACTATCAAACCACGACAAAAAAGACAGTCAAGGGATTTGTTTTGTCGGGCCCTTAGATGTTAAGGATTTTTTACAGACAAAAATTAAAACAAAGACCGGAAATATTATCCATCTGGATGGAAGGGTTTTAGGAAAACATGACGGAGTTTACTATTACACAATCGGTCAAAGACATGGCTTAAACATAAGTGTCGGTGGAGGACCATATTATATTGTTTCAAAAGATATCAAAAAAAATATTATTTATGTCGGAGGAGAAAAAGATTTACTAACCAAAAAAACAAGGGTTTCGGAAATAAGCTGGATTGGTAAGAAACTAAAACTTCCGGCACAAATTGATGTTCGCTTACGATACCGAGCTAAATTAAAAAAAGCCGTCCTAAAAAAGAACAGATTGCTGGAATTGAAAACCCCAGAAAGAGCCATAACCTCCGGCCAATCAGCAGTATTTTACAAAAAAGGCGAACTCCTCGGCGGAGGAATTATTGTATAATTCTCAACAAACTTTCTCCGGTCATTTCGACCGGTTTTTCTATATCCATGAGCTCAAGAATGGTGGGCGCAACATCAGCCAACAGTCCCGATGGTTTATCCATTGATAATTTAATTTCTTTTTCGGTTCTGGGCCGTTCAAACTCTTTCCCCACAAGATAAAATGGTGCCGGGTTGTCATTGTGCTTTGCTTCTACTTCACCAGACGTTTTGTAAAGCATCACTTCGGCATTCCCGTGGTCAGCGGTAATAATCATTATTCCATTTTTTTCAAGAATCGCTTTTACTAATTTACCAACAGCTTCATCAATGGCCTCAGCTCCCTTTACGGTAGTTTCAAGACTTCCTGAGTGAGAAAGAATATCCGTATTTGCCAGATTTACAACATAAAAGTCATAGTAATTTTTATTTATGTCTGTTATTACTTTTTCTGTTATTTCAGAAGCTCTCATTTCCGGGTTTTCAAGAAATTTTCTATCAGATTCTATAAAAACATCGGTCTCACCTTTATAGGGTTCGTTATTCAAACAATTGAAAAAATATGTTACATGAGCATATTTTTCTGTATCGGCAATGTGAAATTGAGTTTTCTTGTTTTGTTCTAATATCTCAGCAAGGCCATTGTTTATTTTAGGAACTGGGAAAGCAACGTTAAGAGAGTCTACAAGATACTGGGTCATGGCAACAACAAAAAGGTTGCTGAACTTTTTTACCGGAAAAATTTGAAAGTCTTTTTCAATAAAACTTCTGGTCAATTGGCGCATGCTATCTTCACGAAAGTTGAAAAAAATCAAAGAATCATTTTCTTTAACAAAACCTTGCTCATCTGTAATCAGGGGTGGCAACTTGGAGTCAGTAACTCCATAACCGTAAATTTCTTCAATCTTCTTCGGCAAGTCCGCAGTTTTTTCTCCATCAATACCAATAAGGAGGTCATAGGCTTTTTTTGTAAAAACCCAATTTTTATCTCTATCCATAGCAAAATCACGTCCAATTATTGTTGCAACAGAGCCAACTCCGGTTTTGTTTATGTGGTTTTGTAATTTTTTAACTAGATTGGGAGACTCTTTAAGTCTAGAATCCTTCCCGTCAGTAAAAAGATGAATTTTAAGATCTTGTATTTCATTTTTACTGGCAAAATCTATAAGAGCAAACAAGTGATCCAAATGGGCATGAACGGAACCGGAAGTTAAAAGTCCGGCAAGGTGCAGGGTGGAATTATTGGACTTAACATGCTCAACCGCTTTTTTAAACATTTCATTTTCAAAAAACTCTCCATTTGAAATGGCCTTTGTTATCCGACTTAAGTGTTGAAAAATAATCCTTCCGGCTCCAAGCGTAAGATGTCCCACCTCACTATTTCCAGATTCTCCCCAAGTCATTCCGGCAGCCTTTCCTGAAGCCTGCAAAAGCAAAGAAGGATAGTTTTGTTGTATTGAATCAATGTTAGGCGTTTTCGCATTCAAAATAGCATTGCCATGTTTTTGTGTGGAATATCCCCATCCGTCCAAAATTGTTAGAACTACGGGTCGCATGGAATTATTATATCAAAAAAAATAAATTGCTGACACAACCTCTATGCATGCTGCGTAGCGCACTTTTCTGAAATACTACTGATTTCATAAAAGCACGCTACCTCCGCCGGTTGTTTTGGTTATAGGTGGTAATTGACAATAAATAGTCAAGCTAATCTAAATAATATTTTGACTTAATTAAAACAAAAAGCTTCACATTGAATGTGAAGCGAATAAGAAAACTTAGACTAGAATACTTTTCGTGGACCTATTTCCGAGCAATCGTCTAAAGAGTCTTGCCGTTTCTCGAAATAGGTGGCGGTTTCGTAGATTGCATAACAAAAACTGATGACGAATGACACAACCATAATCCAAACAAAAATTTCTCCAACCACATATCCAGTCATTTGGTTCTCCTTTTTTTATTATTTCAACTAACAACAAAAGTAGCACTAAATTGTGGTATTGTCAACTTTTTTAAACATAGCAAAGGCCTTACTCTAATTTTCTCACTTCTGCACGATTGGATACTATTTCAGAAACTCTGACGCTATTTCTCTGGGAACCGACCCGAGGATTTCAGGAACGGCTCAGCCCAAAGGGCTGGCCGCATGGCCTGACAGGAGTTGCTTCGGGCGGTCAGAGAAATTAGGAGGAGTTTCTAGAAATAGTCCAAGAGGAAGCCATGAGGAAATTAGGGTAAGGCTGGAGCGGAAGTTTGCATTAAACCAAAACATCTGTTACTCTTTTTACGTTAGTTATTAATTTTAATCTTTAGTTCTGTAGCGGTCATACGACCACCGCTCCGCTATGCGGGTTGCGGAGAGGGCTCACAAAAGTGAACATGCACTACTACTCAACTTTCAAGCAATATGTTTTCAGGCTTAAGCCCGTTAATAACGGCAATTTCAGCGTTGCTACCAGGATTAGTCATAGGTTATCTTGTCAGACATCTAGTCTCTAGCAGAAAAGTTACCCTTGCCGAGTCAAGGGCAGAGGCAGTTCTCGCAGACTCTAAATCAAAATCTCAAGACATTATTCTTGAAGCAAAGAATAATGCTTTTAAGATTCTTGAGGAGGCAAAAAAGGAAGAAAAAGAAAGAAACTCTCAACTCTCCAGGATAGAGAATCTTTTAACTCGAAAAGAAAACGAACTCGAACAGAAGGGAAAGGAAATTTCTTCTGAAAAAGAAGCCCTAAAACACAAAGCGGTTGAATTAGTGTCTCTTAAGGTAGAGCTTGAACAATCCAGAGAAAAACAGTTAAAAGAATTAGAAAGAATATCGGGTCTGGACAGAGAAAAGGCAAAAATTGAACTTGTCACCAAAACAGAAGAGGAATACAAAGACGATTTGTATAAAAGAATGAGAAAGCTTGAAAATGAAAACAGGGATGAGCTTGAAAAAAAGGCCAGAGAAATAGTCACAACAGCCATTCAAAGATATGCGTCTTCACAGATTGCTGACGCAATGACAACAGTTGTAAGTTTACCTTCTGACGAGGTTAAAGGAAAAATTATCGGAAAAGAAGGAAGAAATATAAAAACAATTGAGAGGCTGACTGGAGTTGATATAATTATTGACGATACCCCCGAAGCTCTAGTTGTGTCCGGATTTGACCCAGTAAGACGTCAAATAGCCAAACTAGCAATTGACAAATTGATAGCCGATGGAAGAATACATCCGGCAAAAATAGAAGAGATGGTGGAAAAAGCAAAGAGTGAAATAAATGAAAAAATTAAAGAGGCCGGAGAAGCAGCCCTGTTTGAAACAGGAGTAGGTCCGGTAGATCCGAAGCTGACTTATTTACTGGGAAGATTGGCGTTTAGAACAAGTTTTGGACAAAATGTTTTACTTCATTCTGTTGAAATGACCCATATTGCGGGAATGCTCGCTGCTGAACTAGGGGCAGACGTATCCGTAGCAAAAAAAGGTGCCCTATTTCACGATATTGGTAAGGCAGTGGACCATGAGGTTCAGGGAACTCACGTTGAGATCGGCAGAAAACTACTTTCAAAATTTGGAGTAGATCCAAGGGCCATTCTTGCGATGGAAGCTCACCACGACGAATATCCCTATGCCATCTTAGAGGCAAGGATAGTCACGGCAGCCGATGCAATCTCAGGAGCAAGACCGGGGGCAAGAAAAGACACCGTTGAAATTTACTTAAAACGACTTGAGGATTTGGAAAGAATTTCCAATTCATTTGACGGTGTTGAGAAATCTTACGCAATTCAAGCGGGTAGGGAATTGAGGATATTTGTTACACCGACTAAGATTGATGATTTAAGCGCCCTCAAAATGGCAAAGGATGTGGCTAAGAAAATTGAAGAGGAAATGAAATACCCTGGAGAAATCAGGGTAAATGTTATTCGTGAGACACGAGCGATAGAATATGCCAGATAAACGCTTCGGGCACATCCCCACGACTCGACCGATAATAAAGCGCCTCCAGCGGGCGCTTTTTATCTACATGCTCGGCATTTCGAAGAACCAATCCGAAATGCCTGTCTCGGAGTGGTGCCGTGCTTTAGCCGGCTTAACTCTCTGTCGCAAGTTCTCCCTGTGAGAATGTGCCCTTCGCTTTAGTTCCAGATAATTACTCCTTCGCCGGTTGATTGAGAAGTAGGTGGAGATTGGCAGTAAAAGGTTAAACTCTTCATGGCATCTGTCAAGTATAATATGTATACGTGTTTTCAACAGGGGACTTGCATTTCCCACGTAAAACCTAGATAATTGAAAGGTAATTACAAAATCTCAACGGTCGATTGGGGTTTATGAGTTTTATATAAATAATTAGAACAATAAAAATATGCCAGTAAAAAAATCAGAATTAGCTAGCAGACTAGCTGACAAAATGGGAGTCACAAAGAAACAGGGCGTAGAATGGTTAGACGCCTTTGTTGATGAAGTCACCAAGGTCATGAGATCAGGCGACAAGGTCAACATAACAGGATTTGGTATTTTCAAGGTTTCCGATAGGAAAGCCCGAGAAGGCCGAAATCCAAGAACAGGCGAAACTATTCAAATCGCCGCTTCCAAGAAGCCAAGATTTACCCCTGGTAAATTGTTGAAAGAAGCCATCAAGCAGTAAAAGTATCTCGGATCCGGGATATTCAAAACCAACCCCTCACCTTTTAGAAAAGGTGAGGGGTTGGTTTTGACAAACATGTTTTTTAGGGATATAGATAAATCAAACACACTCGCTCCTTTAAAAGAGGTCGCATGGGTAAAGTTGGCATAGTAGCTCCTGGTCATTTCAAACGTTTGGCTGCCGAAGTCGGCTTTTTACATGCCTATCATGAAGCCTGTCAAAAGGGGTTTCCTGTTCCGGACTATATGGCTGGGGTATCAGCTGGAGGAATCGCTGTCGCCTGTGCCTCTCAATGGACCGAGCGAGACTTTAAAAGAACGGAGGAACTACTTTTAAACCTCAAAAGAAAACACTTTTACAGTGTTAACCCAACCCTAGAAGTCCTCGGGGGACTAGCCGCTATTGCCGCCCTTGGTTCCATTTTTCCGATAGATAAAGACACGATCAAAAACCGATGGCTAAGACATGGAGCTAAGGCCGCAATTGCCCTTTCTATTCTTGGCATGGATGAAAGGTTCGTAGAAGGATTTTTAAACAGTAGTTCAATATTTTCTAACGTAAATCTATACAAACTACTTGAAAGAGAGCTACGGATAGATAAGATCTTCAGATCTCCTATCAACATAGAAATAGCTTCTGCCGATGTTAATAATAAGAAGTTTTCTGTGGTTAGCAATTTCCGGCCAAAAGACCAAAAACCGGAAATACTGCTTAATGGTATCGTAGACTCCACACGTCTTCCTGTATTTTTTCCTTTTAGAAAAGATGGGGCAGGAAATTATCTTGCCGACGGTGCGGCGTTGGGCAATATACCTATCCAATTAGCACGTAATCACGGCTGTGATGTTATTATCGTCTTGAAATTCTGTTGTGCTGGTGAGGGTCCGGTTGGACAAGAGTACAATAAATGGATTCCAGGACTTCAACGTTTTATAGACATCTTGGTTGACGAAACTGCTAGAAAAACTTTGCGTGATTATGATTTTTTCAACAACGACATTGAACAGGAGAAAAAAATAAAGCATGCCATTCAGTTATTGGACAATTGTGAGGCACGAAGAATCTTGGAAAGTATCAAACTGTCAGCTTCCGGAAGAAGGCCCATAAAACTTATCGTGGTAGATTCAGAAGAAATTCCTGAGTTTCATTTTAGCAATTTCAACAAAGAGGCCACCCGAGAATCAAGGAACATTGGCTATAAAGCATTTGCCGGAGTTAAAGACCAGATAATGCAGGCCCTGGAGCAGTAAACATGCCACTAGTCGAGTAAATACTCGACTTTTTTGTTTTAAAATGGTCTAATATTTCCAAGTTCTTTAAAAGGGTGGCATATGAATATAACAAACATCCGGTCAGATATCGTAGTTATGGGTGACGGTGTTGCATCTTTGACCCTAGCCCAACTTGCTGCTAATCGTAATATCAGAGTAGTAATTCTAGGCAAAAACTTTAAAG
>Ga0209542_10004081_pt1 | contig 30433 bp, 33 predicted proteins | sample RifCSPhighO2_01_FD_184028 | JGI IMG/M metagenome (GOLD analysis project Ga0209542, IMG submission 184028) | Soil microbial communities from Rifle, Colorado - Rifle CSP2_plank highO2_0.1 (SPAdes) (version 2) | ecosystem: Environmental > Terrestrial > Deep subsurface > Rock core/Sediment ... | reverse complement strand
GAAACAATTTTGTCAAAATATTCTCGCCAAACTTTTTTGTTGATTGTTGCCATAAGTTATTTTAATTCATATTCCCAACCTGGTTTCCACGCTTTTGTCTTGCGCCAATCTTCCGCAAACGCTTCTTCCCATGTTTTATCTTTGAGCAAAACATCTAGCGCAAGTTGCGGAGCTTTATGTGCAACTATGGCAATGCTCTTTTCGTCGTAGTTCTGTTTTAGAAAATTGAGAAAATCGTTTATTCTCGCTTTTACATCCTCGTAGCTTTCACCATCAGGAAATTTCTCGGTTATTGCTTTTTCTTGCATTGGCTCGACAATACTCGACGGTTGAGCATTGTATTTGCCATAGTTGCACTCTCGCAATCTCGCGTCAGGAATAATCGGCACGACACCCTCAAATGTGAGTTTTGCGGAATCAACGGCACGCTTCAAGTCAGAGCAAAACACAACATCAAATTTCTTGTCTTTGATTTTTTCCTTTAGCTCAATTGATCGCTTTATGCCTAATTCCGAAAGCTCAACATCAAACCAACCAGACGAGATTTCTTTTTCATTGTCTGTTGTTGTGCCGTGTACGAAATAGGTGATTTTTATTGACATATTTTTATTTCAATAACTGCGTTATCAACGCGACGATCTGATCTTTCTTCTTTGGGTCGCTTTCGGCAATAAGAAGCGTCAGCGCGGTTAAGGTGGCCGGATTGATATTGCGGAACCTTTTTGCTTTCGCTTTTCGCAAGAACCAAATGAACGCAAACGCCCCGCTACGCTTGTTGCCGTCCGTGAACGGATGATTCTTCACCATAAAATACAGCAAGTGTGCCGCCTTTTCTTCCACGCTTCCATATACAGGCTTGCCGCCGAATGACTGCATAACGTTGCCAACAATGCCCTCGACGCTTCCCTTTGCGCGTTCTTGCGCGAACAGTTCTGTGGCTTCGCCTTTTCGCGTGAGTTCGCCGCGCAGGTTTGCGATAGCTTCCGTCAGTTCTTTGCCGGAGAGTGTTATGGATTTTTTTGTCGTGCCGATTGCCGTGAGCGCGTCTTTATCATAGGCATCAAGCGAAACCCAAGTGCTGGCAAATTCTTTGATAAGTTCCAAAACCGTTTTGGGATCAAGTGTGATGTGTTCGGGCAAAAGCGTCTGGATGTCGGCAACCGCTTTCATAAACGTGTCGTAATTATGAGCGATGCGTTTGCGGTTTATAGTGTAGCCCTTGGTAATATGCTCACGCAGAGTTTTTGTCGCCCATTGGCGAAAAAGCGTGGCTGTTTTCGAGTTGACTCTATAACCAACCGAAAGAATGACGTCCAGATTGTAATATTCAATATCACGCACAACCTGACGGGCGCCCTCCATTTGAACTGTTGCATTTTTTGCAACAGTTGCTGTTCTGTTCAGCTCTTTCTCTTTATAAATATTGGACAAATGACGAGAAATGACCGATTTATCACGACCGAAAACGGCCGCAATCTGATCAAGAGTTGCCCATACGCTTTCATGCTCAAAATCGCCACGCAGTTCAATCGCACCGGAAGGAGCTTGATATATTATCAATTGCTTATTCTTATTGTTCTTTTTCATAAATTCATTTTCACTTTTAATCTTTTGTACGCTTCTTAAAACTTCCGATACCGTGTGCTTCGGCCAAGACCGATCCTCTCGACTTTTTTGAGACGCAGTAACTTGTCTAAGGTTTGCCTAACGGTCGGATAAGCGACTTTTGTTTGTTCAGAAATCTCGCGCGGCGTGGAACTGTCAACTGTTTGGAGATAATTCCAAACAGCGAGCTGTTTTTGCGATAAAATCCGTTCTATGTTCGTGTCAAATACTGAATTAAGAATAGAGAGGTTAACCACTTGTTCAACATCTTTATTGGAAACGTTAACACCCGCGAGTCGCAGGGAAGACGCGGTACTTTGAATGAGGGTCCGGCGTTTGGCTTCCTTTAAAACTTGTGCCAACGGGCGAACAAGAGTTTTAATTTTTCTGCCATTTTTTGCCATAGTTCGACAAGCTCACGAGGAGTATGTTTAGTCCTATGTAACAACTATAGCGGATTGTAACGAATAAATAAATACCAGCGCTGGGAGAGAAAATAGACCAAAATAAAATATTCGAACATCTGAATAAGCCCGTAAATAAAGAAAAAAGCAGAGCTTTTGGCTCTGTTTATCCCACTTGGCTCCCCTCGCTGGACAAGTTCAGAACAGTGGATTGGAAGCAAATAATACGAGAGTTTGAGTGGTTGAATCTACCAATGGCCAACCCATTAGCAGTATAACTATTCCTTTGCCTTATTACTAAAAAAGATTACAGTTAAGTCATGGAAGAAAACCAACAACAAGCCCTATTACCAACTTTTGAAGATTTTAAGCACGAAAATGGTGATACTTTTTGGTGGGCAAGCGAATTTATGAGAATGCTCGGCTACGATGATTACGATTCTTTTAAGAGCAAAGTTATTGGTCGGGCAACACAAGCACTCATATCGCTTGGCGTTGACCATTATTCCCAAATAATCCCTGCAAAAAGGAAAGTCAATGGTAATGATATTGATGACCTAAAATTAACAAGATTTGCCTGTTATATAGTCGCTATGAATGGCAACCCTCAAAAAAAAGAGGTTGCGCTTGCGCAGGCATATTTTGCCGCAGAAACCCGTAAACTCGAACTCTTCTTAGAAGGAAATGAGGATATAGCTCGCTTAATATATCGAGAAGAATTTACAGCTGGTCATAAATCTTTAATGGATGCTGCCAAAAAAGCTGGGGTAGAAAATTATGCAGAATTTAATAATGCTGGCTATATGGGTTTGTATAATAAAACTGCTGATCAACTTAAAAGACAGCGTAACTTGCCACAATCGGACACAACACGCATACAGGATTACATGGGAAGAACTGAACTTGCCGCTAATTTGTTTAGGGTTACTCAGACTGAGGAACGCCTAAAACAAGATGAGGTAAAAACTCAACAACACGCAAATAGGACGCATCTCAATATCGGTAGACGCATTAGACAAATGGTGGAAGAAAACACAGGAAAATTACCAGAACAACTACCAGTTCAAAGAAAACTTCCTGAAGTAAAAAAGGAGCTTAAAAAAGCAAAAAAGGCACTCGAAAAGATTGATAAAAAATAAATAGGTTTTTTATCACTCGTAACTAAAATCCGCTTATTAAAAAGCGGTTTTTAGTTTTCGGTTTGAACTTTATTGAAATGTAAAGTAAAGTAAAGAACGATGGAAAAGGCGCAAACGACAACTCAAAAGCGGAAAATGCCGTGGGATGATGACCCGCGACTTGGGCGTTATATCGATGATAACGCCTTATTTGTTCTTGATTCCATGGCCAGAGGCCATCTTGTTGGCAAAAATGCCTCACACTTCTTTTTTCTCGCATCGTTGCATTCGCTTGAATGGGATCATAAAACGCTGATTAAATTCTTGATCAGGATTGCGGAAGAATACGGCATAGAACTAAAAAATTTTACGACAATGACTTATGCATTTTCCGAAGAATATGAAAAAGACCTGTTTGACCCAAAAACAAATCAAGTATTCCCAGATTATGAAGAAGAGTTCAAAAAGTATTCTGATGAATTGAATCAGTTTGAAAAATACAAAAAAGAACACGGATTTACGGATGACGACCTATTTCCAGTAAGAGGCAAATCAATTCTTGTCCCGCCAAGACAACTCGTGCACTATGAGGGCGCATATAAGTGGGCACTCGATGAAATAAAGAAAAAGCCACAATCATCAGACGGTAAGTTGCTTTCAAAGATTTTTGCCGACAAATTCGATCTCGCAGACCTTAAGGAAGCAATAAAAATCAGCGATCGAATGCTCCCCATAAACGAGCCGGAAGATTCAGAGCAATTTATGGCGAAAAGGATTTGTAACGACATCGTAGATTGGGCGTCATTTGAAGTCGAGCCAGAAAAACAAACATTTGAAGTGTTGCGAAAAGACATGGATGATTATTTGGAAAAGTTCATCAACAACGCGCTCAAAATCGGCCCCACTGAAAAAAGAGTTGGCAAAATTCTTGTCCTACAAAACCCCAATATTTACACATTCAACAAGCATAGAGAACTATTTTTTAAGCGATTTCAGACTATGCAGGAAAACTACGGGGATACTTTTTCATTTGAGAACCCTTTTGATCAAATTCCGATTCCGTTTGAATTTGAAAAGGGCAATGAAGAAAGTATTCGACTGCGCTATGCGGCAAGACAGTTTCTCTTTATACATACCGTCTTCGCATTTGAAAAACTCGGTTATATCAAAGTTCTCTCGCTTGGGAACAACTGGCACTGGAGCGAGCAAGTAACCGACCTTCGGGATGTAACAAAAATTCAGCTCCTGCCCCCATTCTTCAAGGAGCTTGGCGTTGAGCCGAAACGGACCAATCTTTACTTTGATGACGATAAATCACGCCTCTATATTCGGGGCATAGAAATAAAAATCCAAAAGAACTCTGACCAGTATCACGCTTTACGGGTCATGTTCGCGGACCAAAAGGAACTCGCGCAGGAATGGTTTTTTGATGACATTGCCGAGCGAATAGATCGAAGCAGACCGCACGAAAGAGTAAAAAGATATTACAACGCGATTTATCAAGTTTGCCTGAAACTTGCCGCAAAGGGATTCCCCGATTTCTTTATCACGACAAAATACTCGGCCAAGATAGACCCGAAGTATCTGTCTTAGATTTGTCTTAAGCCGTCCTCAAACAGCTGACATATAACCTGAGGGTATAACCTCAGGTTTTTATGTTGCGCAAAAAAGACGACAACGAAAAAGGCCGAACGATCTCGCAAGAAAAAGTTGACGAGATATTTTCGGATTTTGAATCTCGTAGCAATATCGTGGGCTTGTTTGACTTGCTACTTAAAATCGCTAAACGAAACCCGAAACTTTGGGCAGAAATTAACGAAGAAAACAATGATTGATACCGTCATCCTTTCGCTTCCGAAAACGAAAATCATAACACTTGACCTTACGACAAGCGGCGTTCGGCCGTGGGACTTACAAGCACGAACGCAGGTTTACGACAAGTTCGTCAAAAATCCCTCGCCTCGCGATAAACAAACTGGCCGATACTTTCCGCGGCTTACGGGATACAAGCGCAAGAACGGAAAACTGGAATGGGAATCAACGCTTAAGATTGAGTTCTCGGCTCCGAAACTCATCTACGAAAACAATGTAGATGAGTTGCGAGAAAACCAGTTTGAGGCCGTCGTCGAAGCGTTGCGAGATCGCTTGAGCAGAATGGGCGTTATCATCACTTCGGAAAATCTCAAAAACGCAGAAGTGCGAGCGGTCCACTACTCCAAAAACATAGAGCTTAAAAACGGCTACACTTCGCAATATGTCATTAGCGAGCTTGGCAAAATAAATCTCAACAAACGCTTTGATCTGACGCGGGCCCGCTACATGAACGATGGCCAGAGTTTATACGCTTATACGCAGGCGCACTCGCTCGTCATTTACGATAAAGTAGCCGATCTTATTCGGCCGAAGAAGCGGTCCATAGACAAGGAACAGACAACAAAGCAGTTGAGTTTATTTGAGCCGCTTACGAAAGCGAAACAACCCCGCGAGATACTTCGGATTGAAGCACGGCTAAGCCAGAAGCAAAAACTCAACTCCCTATTCAAGCAACTGGGATTCAAAAAAGACCCGACATTCAAAGATGCCTTTTCCGCAAAAATCAGTAAAGCGGTATTATTGCATTATTGGGATACGATGGTCGCCGAAAACAGCGTTGCCCTGTTCGCGTATTCGCTCACGACAAAAGACCTGCTTAAACAAGTGCTGCTTGCCCGCAAAGACGCCAAGGGAAAGACCGCGATCTATCTTACGGGCTTGCTACTCCTTGCCCGTGAAGGCAGCGGGTTGCGAGAATTACGCACGATGTTGGCCAAAACGACCAATGATCGCACTTGGTATCGCTTGGTAGCCGATTTAAGAGAAGTAACAGCAGATTTGAGCAAACTACGGCCCCGCGAATGGTATGACCAGATAAAACGAGAGTTCAAGAGATACAAGCCGTTTCGAGCTGTGGGCAAGTCCACTTGCCCTGTAAATAAAAGTAAAGTATCATAAAAACAATGGAATATCATAAACTTTCTTACAAAAAAGAGCCAGATGCCGTGAGGTCAAAACCAATTGATTTATATTGGATTGTTTTTGATGGCAGCAAAACGCACTATGTCTTTGACGAAGCCGCACTAAAAGCAAGTTCCGAAAACGATGGCATCTATCCAATCGTAATATGTGGATGCGACATAATAGGTTGTGGGGGTATGTATGTAACTACCCGTATAGATGGCAATGATATTATTTGGGAAAAGTTTTGGTTTGGACAATGTGTTGGCGAGCCAGATGCAGATGACGCATTGGATAGCTTCGCTTTTATCCAAAATGATGTGAAGGAAAAAGACCTCGTCGTAAAACCGCCCCTGCGTTTCAAACTGAATGAGTATCGTGCTTTAGCGGATGAGATTGCTAGTGATCTAAAGACAGACCCGAAAAAAGAGGCGCGAAACAAACAATGGTATGATAAAACGCTTAAAAAATACAAAGCTGGAGATACGGCACGAATATAAAAGCTACAGTAATTCAACAATTATGATAAAGACAAAAAAAGATTTTTATACAGCCAAAGAACTTGCGGAAATGTTATCGCTCAATGTGATGACCATTTACCGCTACATAGACGCGGGCAAACTCAAGGCCTACAAGATAAGCAAAGAGTTTCGCATTGAAAGGTCCGAGTTTGAGCGTTTTATGAATAAAGCGAAAACGAAATGAATAGTGTAAAAGCTGAAAAGCCAAAAAAACTAATCGCCTTCGGATGGTATGGGGGGAAATATAGCCACTTAGATTGGCTGTTGCCGCTACTCCCGAAGACCAAACATTTCTGCGAACCTTTTGGTGGGTCTGGTGCCGTTTTATTTAATAGAGAACCCTCTGATGTAGAAACCTATAACGATATTGACGGAGAAGTTGTGAATTTCTTTCGCGTCTTACGAGAAAGACGAAATGAACTTATAGAGATGATTGGACTAACCCCGTTTTCAAAGAAGGAATTTGAATACGCCATTAATGGTCTTGGAGATAAATCTCTAACTGATATTGAACGCGCAAGATTATTTTATATTAGAGCACGACAAGTCCGTACGGGTTTGGCTCAAAAAGCGAGTATTGGAAGATGGGCAAATTGCACCCTAACATCTCGCGCAGGGATGGCAGGAGCCGTTTCCAGATGGCTCGGAAGCATAGATGATCTGCCTCATATCGCGGGAAGGCTATTAAGGGTCCAGATAGAGTGCGCTCCTGCTTTGGAAGTAATTAAAAGATATGATAGCTCAGAAACTTTATTTTACTGCGATCCTCCTTATCCTCACGATTCCCGCTCAGACACCAATGCATATGGATATGAAATGATGGACGATGAACATCGTGAGTTGGCAAGCGGCTTACATGCCGCGAAAGGGAAAGTTGCAATATCAGGTTACGAGTCGAAGCTTATGAGCGAGCTTTACAAAAAATGGAAAAAAATTAAAGGCCCGATTCGGAATATCAATTCGGTCAGAAAACCGCGCCAAGAAATACTATGGACTAATTACGATCCGATGTTAATAGACAAAAACGAAACCTTATGGAAAAACCAATAAACATTCTTGAAGATGGGTATAGGGTTGCAGTTAAACATCTGCATCGGCCGCTCATTAAGGATGAAAATCTTCTCAGAAAGGTAGAATTTATTGCTCGTAATATCCAAAATAGAGCCGTGGTTAGATTGTTACTCGCAAATCTTTTAGCGAAAATACACAATCCCAAACTTGATGTTAGAAAACCTTACACTGAAATAGGCACAAAGGACAGCTTTTCAGGCAGACATTATGATGAGGCGTATATCTCTGGTTTCATATCAAAACATAAACTGCCGTGCAATCCTACGACTGCTTTTCTTACCCCAGCACTACGCAATAGAAATATCGTTCTTACGCCAAAAGTAAATCTTGTTGGAAGGCCTCCTGAAATATATCAGTATGTTCTTGATGTCTTTGATTTAGTCCATAAAAAAGAGGCCGATCCCAAAATTCTTCTATGGGAAACACTTCGACAACTGATTTTATATCGCGATGATAGTCAGGCAAGAATTAAATCGTTGCTAAAAAATCTGGAAAAAACTGGCAGCGTCCCCTTATCTTCTGAGGGCATATTTTTACTCATTAAACAGCACTTAGAATGTCGTGGTTCCAGTAGGTTACCAGTATTGATCGTGGCTGCCGCTTACAAAACTATTGGGGTATATATCAAAGAAAGGGTATTGCCACTAACTTCCCACACTGCGGCAGACAAACAGACACGCTCTCTTGGAGATGTGCAGATTACAGTGCGAAGCGATAGTAATGTTGTTACGAGTTACGAGATGAAGATGAAAAAGGTGACGATGGATGATGTAAACATTGCGCTTCAAAAATTAGCTTCCTATGGAAAAAAGATTGATAACTATATCTTTATTACAACCGAAGAAATAAACGAGGAAGTTCAAGGTTATTGTAAATCTTTATATGAGCAAACTGGAGGTGTTGAATTTGTAATACTGGACTGCCTCAGTTTTCTTAGACATTTCTTGCATTTATTTCATAGGTATCGACTTCAGTATATCGAAGAATACCAAAAACTGGTCTTATTAGAACCAGACAGCTCTGTGAATAAACCGCTAAAAGAAGCATTCTTAGCATTAAGACAAGCCGCCGAGAGTTCTGAGTGATGGAAACCTTATGAAAACGATAATTCTTGCCAGAGTATCAACACAGGAACAAAAAGAAGCGGGTAATTCGCTACCAGCGCAACAAGCACGGCTTCGGGGCTATATTGACCGAGTGCCGCGGCTTGAACTCGACAAGGAGTTTATCTTTGATGAATCCGCGTATAAAGAGCATCGAAAAGAGTTTGATAAGGTCATTGACTATGTCAGCGGCTTCAAAGAAGTCGTCGCGCTCTGTTGCGATAAAGTGGATCGGCTCACAAGAGATTTTCTCGTCGGGCTTCCCGATCTTGAAAGGTTGCGCCGAGATGGAAAAATAGAACTGCACTTCCCATCAGATAATCTCGTCTTGCATCGGGACTCTCCCGCAACCGACTTATTCCATTTCAATATCGCGGTCAGTTTGGCGCAATACTATTCAAACGCCATCAGCGACAATACGAAGCGGGCATTTGAAACAAAAAGGCGTAATGGCGAGTGGGCTGGAAAGCCACGCATCGGCTATATCAACATTGATCTTGAAAACGGGAAAAAGGATATTGTGCCCGATCCAGAGCGGGGGCATTTGATACAAAAGCTCTTTGAGCTTTATGCAACGGGTTCCTACTCAATAACAACTCTTTGGAATAAAATGACCAAAATGGGATTGCGCGGACTTGATGGACAAAAACTTGCCCGAAGCAATATAGACCTCATTTTGAAAGACCCATTTTATTACGGCATGGCTCATTCAAAAAAGCACGGATTGTACCCGCATCGCTATCAAGCGCTTATTACAAGAGAGCTTTTCGATAAGTGCCAAGAAGTCAGAAGCGGCAGAAGCAAGAAACCATCAAAAGAGATTTCCAAGCCGTTTCTGTTCAAAGGGCTCTTTACCTGCAAAGATTGTGGTTGTCTTTACAGCCCAGAAATGCACAGAGGAATTACTTATTACTCTTGTACGAACGCCAAAGGTATATGCAAACGAGTATATGTGCCTGAAGGGATGCTCCTTGCGCCAATAAAGAATGTTTTTGAGAAGTTTAGACAGATACCCTACGAAGTGCAGAAGCGGCTTGTTTCCGAGCTTCGCGCGTTGAATGATGGCGAGGCAGAGTTCCATAACCGTGAAATCGAACGCATACGGATCGATTATGACCGCACACAGAGCAGGATTCAGGTACTCTTGGATATGCGGCTCGACAAGAGTATTACATCCGATGACTATGACAAAAAGTTGCAAGAACTCAAAGACAAGCAATATCGGCTCAATGTTGAGTTAGACGAATACACAAAAGCCGATCATGAGTATCATGTCCATGTAAATACAGTGCTAAATCTCTCTCGCAGGATTGCCGACATTTTTGAAAGTTCTGAACCAATGGAAAAACGAGCCATCCTCGGCTTCATACTTCAGAACCCGACCGTATCGGGTAAAAAGCTAGAGTTTACAATGCGAAAACCGTTTGATACAGTCCTCGAATTGGCTACTTGTCCAACTGGGCTCCGCAGGTAGGATTCGAACCTACAACCAACGCCTTAACAGGGCGCTGCTCTACCATTGAGCTACTGCGGAATGAACTGATTTTTACTATATCATAGCGGAAATATTTTTCAAGAAAAAAGCCGCCCCCTAAGGAGTGGCCGGGTCATTTGGCGCCACGAACGACAATGTGCCCTATGCTCGTGTGTGCGCGCGAACACGAAAGAAGTGGCTGACTTTTTTTGTCAGATATTTTTAGTCTTTTCTGAACGACCGTTGGTAATTGTTCACTTTCGCGTTGTCGACGATATTCCTCCGCCTGTAGTTGAACAGAAACCCAAGCATACAAATTCGCTCTCATGCAAAATCCTCCTTATATTTTTTCATCTCGCATCGTGTAGCATGTTACCCAAAAGAGAACAAGCGACTTGAGTTTTTCATGGTACAAAACACGAACCGAAGTGCATCCTTACATACGGTATCACAACAAACAAAAACCTGCAATATATTTTCGCTATGCTCCCTGATGATCTTCGATCTTTTGCGCGTGAGAGTGTTGACGTATTTTCTCAAAACTTTTTGCTTCGATTTGTCGAATGCGTTCGCGCGTAACACCGAATTCTTTCCCTACTTCCTCCAAGGTATGCGTTATGCCATCGTCTAAACCGAAACGCATTTTTAAAATCTTTTGTTCCCGCGGCGAGAGATCATCCAAAATGGCGCGCAATTGGTCTTTTAGAATACGGCGATCCACTTCTTGCGCAGGCGTGAGCATGCGTTCATCTTCAATAAATTCACCAAGTACCGATGCTTCATCATCGTCGTCGCCAACCGGCGCTTCCAATGAAACAGTGTCTTGTGAAATTTCCATAATGTGGTGCACCTTCTCCACTTCGATACCCATTTCTGAAGCAACCTCCTCGGCTAATGGCTCGCGCCCTAAATCTTGCAGTAAACGGCGGCGTATCTGCTGGTATTTTGAAATAGTTTCAATCATGTGCACGGGAATGCGAATGGTGCGCGCCTGATCCGCGAGCGCCCGCGTAATCGCTTGGCGAATCCACCACGTAGCATACGTAGAAAATTTAAATCCTTTGTGCCAATCAAACTTTTCCACCGCGCGGAACAAGCCCAAATTTCCCTCTTGAATCAAATCAAGCAAAGAAAGATTATTACTGCGGCCCACATACCGTTTCGCGATGCTCACCACAAGCCGCAGGTTTGCTTGCACAAGCATATTTTTTGCTTCTTCGTCTTCTCGTTCAACGCGTTTGGCAAGATCACGTTCTTTTTCCCTGGTCAAAAGGGGTATCTTCCCTATTTCTTTCAGATACATTTGTACCGAATCAGACGAAATATGCTCCACATCTTCTTTGAAATACTTGCCTTCAGCGCCTTTCTTCGGTTTTATCTTTACTGCTTCCGAGCTTTCTTCAAACTCGATAAATCCCTTTTCTTCCAGCACATCTACCCCGCTAATCTCAAGCTTTTGGTAGAGTTCTTCCAACAAAATAATATTTTGTTCAATGCGGGGAAATTCCTGTAAAATTTCGCCATAGGTAATGAACCCGCGCTGACGCCCTCGCTCCAGAAGCGCGGATACTTTTCCTTCGTCAAGTTTTTTTTGATCCTCACCCTGCTGTTTTTCTACCGCAAGTTTTTTTATTTTTTTCTTCTTGGAAGATGCCGCGCGCGCCTGCGCCGCCAAGGCACTCTTCATTTTGGACGTTTTTTTACCGGGTACTTTTTTTGACTGCTTTTTTACCCTGCGGGATTGCTTTTTTATTTTTTTTGCCATGAGACTCGTTATTAATTATGATATGGTAGCAAATTTATGCGAGAGCGAACTAAATTCATCCGCGAGTAATGACACCTGTTGCGCGTCACCCGCTTCTTCCGCCCTTCGGATATCGTGAGTGAGCTGTTCCAGTTTTTCTTTCATGCGCTCTCTCTGCAGTTCGACCATACACGAAGCATATTCAGCTTCAGCGCCTTCCCGGGCCACCAGCATCTCTGTCTCAAATATAAGCTGGTTCGCAAACGTGCGAAGCTGTTCCTGGGGCACGTTCGCAAGCGCTTCATGAACATCCGCCGCCCCCCGTAACGCAAAAAACAACATCTTGATATCTTCGGATAAAAACAATTCTTCAGATAGAGCCGGAACATGCGAGAACCCATAGGTGAGCAAAAGCCCCAATATACGCTCTTCCAGAATGCGTGTTCGCGTTTGTTCCCGAAGAGGTTTTGCCGCTTGTGATTTTTGAATATCTCCTTGATTGCCCCGCGGGGACTCTTTTCCGAGATCCTGCCAAACCGCATCCTCCCGCACGCCTATGTGAGAGGCGATATGCCCCACCCAATGAGCTTTATCAACTTCCCGCGGCAAGCGCGCCACCAACGGCAGAACACTTGCGACAATAGCCCGTTTTCCCTCCAACGTGCGGCTATCATGGCGCCCGTATGCTTTTGCAAGAAAGTAAGAAATAATATCGGTAGCACCTTCAACTGTACTCCGCCACATAGCGGCGTCTTTTGCGGCAAGATCCGCCGGATCTTTACCGGATGGCAACGAGAGCGCTCTTACATCAAAGCCCATCTCAAGCGCCAAGTCAATGCTCCGGCGCGTGGCAAGCTCGCCTGCCATGTCCATGTCAAAAGACATGCTTATCTTATCACATAACCGACGCAACAGGGTAAGCTGGCGATTAGTAAGCGCGGTACCTGAAACCGCAACCGTGTGCGCGGTTCCCGCCTGATGAGCCATGATGGCATCCATGTACCCTTCCACTATCACGCAACAATTCTCTTTCCGAATTGCCATTTTTGCTTTATCAAACGCGTAAAGAATCGCGCTTTTATCATAGAGCGGTGTTTGCGGCGTGTTGATATATTTGGCAGGAGCTGTCTCTTCTTTGTTTTCTGGATTGTTTTTCTTTTGCGGATCATCATATATCCGAGCGCCAAAACCCACCACATGTTCGTTTGCGTCGGTAATGGGAAACATAATGCGGTTCCGAAAACGATCATAATATCCCGAAACTTGTTTTTTTACGGCAAGACCGGCTTTTTCAAGTTCTTGAGGTTTATAACCCTGCTTGAGAGCGTATTCATTAAACACACGCCAGCCAACCGACTCGGGCGGAGCATATCCCAAACGAAATTTTTCAATACTCTCACGCGTAACTCCACGGCCGGTAAGATAAGCTTCCACGTTTGAATGGGAAGCAAGTTGTTTTTGATAAAATGCGGCGGCGCATTCCAATAAAGTAAACAAGTGTGTGCGTTCATCGCGTTCGCGCGGATTTTCTACTCGCAATTCAATGCCCGCGCGTTCTGCCAACATACGAAGCGCTTCGCGAAAATCCACGCCTTCAATCTGCATGACAAACCGAAACTGGTCGCCCCCCGCACCGCACCCGAAACAATGCCATACGTCGCGCGCCGGAGAGACAAAAAAAGACGCTGACTTTTCAGAATGAAACGGACAAACCGCCTTAAAATTGCTTCCCGCGCGGATAAGTTTCAGATACGAGCCCACCACATCAACCGTACTTAAACGTGATTTGATTTGCTCAACAGGAGTCATGCGAATAGTATAGCACAAGTGTATTGTTTGTGCCGTTCTATGACAGAGAAAAATAAGTTGACAAATTTATCGTAATTTGCTATAGATATATCCAGCTTTGGGGGAACTTTGAAAACAACAATTTAACCAATGGAGGTGCTATGTATCGTCGCGCGTTGTTAGCAATAATTGGTATTCTTTTCTTGACTACCAACTCAGCTTTGGCATGGTCAGGGCGAGTTGACTCCGGCTGGAACAATAAAATAAGCGGCGCGGAGTTTTGGCAAGCGAATAATGATCCCGTGTGTGCCACGACAAACGTGGTACAAATGTGGACAGGAAATCAGGTATTGTTCGATGCCAGCAACCCCCCGCCTAACAAAAAATTTTCGTGGTTATATATCTCCTTGTATACCCGAGACTGCAGCGGGTATACAAGCAACCAGATGTATTTATTTGCAGATCTCATGAAAAAACCTGCAGATAAAAATGATAAGTTCACTCCGGAGGAGTTTGCGCAAGATGGGAACTTGCGTGTGAACATGACCATGCGGGATTACTATACTGGGGAGTTCCACAAAGTACGCGTGGACATGACAATTAGAGGAGGAACACTGTCTTTATACACTTTTGAAACGGTCGACTGGGGGTACGCCATTATGTATAGCTTCCCCACAGCGGAAGCGAGTTTGAGGGTCGACAATATGCCCGTCCTGACCGATGCTCTGAGCACGCCCGGCAGTGGCTACACGGAAGCGACTACCTACGTAGAGCATCGATAAAAAAGTTTACACGCGACACTATTCCCCAAAGCTAAACCCGTTTCTTCACAAGAGACGGGTTCTTTATTTCTATACACATCATTGTATGCTATGGAATAACATATTCTAAGTCATGTGATAGTATAAAAATAGCATGATTACCCAAGAAATACTGCGGACATTTCTCGTCAGTATTGGCTGGCTTGTACTGGTATTCGCAAGTCTTTTTATACTCATAAAAAGCTGGCTGTTTTATCGGGAAACAAAAGGATCGCCGTTTGGTAAATTGGTGGCCGCCGCAAATGCGGGCTGGCTTATTACCATGTACAGTCTGGGGCTTGTATGCACGTTTTATTTATTTCGTGATATAGCATCCTTACGCATTATTTTCCCCATTTTTGTCGTTTGGTTTGTAACGCTCGTCATTCTTTTGTATGTTACTGTGCGCTGGAGTAACGAAGCTTCCGCGCTTCACGCAACTTATACAAACATGTCCCGCGAGATAGAACGCCACACGAGCAACCTCAATGCCGCCTGCAAACGCGAACTTGAAAATGAGAAGGAAGTCGAACATTTAAAAGACGAAATTCTATTTGTAGCCGCGCATGAGCTCCGTAGCCCCGTGAGCGCCATCAAATGGGGGCTTACGACGCTTCTGGAAGACAAAGAATTTAATGCCAACCTAACTGGAGATCTCAAAGAAATTTTTAAAAATATCTATATTCACAACGAACGGCTGGGCGACTTGGTAGGCCGCCTGTTAAACACCGCGCGCATTGAACAGGGCGTCCTTTCCATAAAAACAGAGAACGTATTTCTGGTGCACAGTATTCATGAAGTACTTGATGAAATAAAACATCTTGCGGGAGAACAGAACGTTCACATTATAAATACCATTGAAAATCCGCCGCCCGTACTCGCGGATCCCACATTGGTAAAAGAAATACTGACAAATCTTATTACGAACGCGATCCGATACAATGTGCCCAATGGATCGGTTACCATAACGGAAAAACATACGGATGCCGCGGTACTGGTGAACATAACCGATACCGGCCAAGGCATTCCGGCAGAGAAACTCACGGATATATTTCAAAAATTCCATAGCATATCTGAAAAACGCGCGCTGGGAAAAGAAAAGAGCGTCGGTCTTGGGCTTTACATCACAAAAGAACTTGTTACCCGCATGGGCGGCACTATTCGCGCAACATCAGAGCTCGGCAAAGGATCTACGTTTACATTTACTCTTCCGCGGGATACGCCTCCAAAATGACAGAGCCGATTTTTTCTCCGCGCACAACGCGCGCCAAATTCCCTTTCACGAAGATATTAAATATATATGTGGGGCGTTTATAACGGTTTCTGGCATGTGAAAATGCCTGCTCGTCCATGACTTCCAAACGTCGTTGCAATACTTCGTCATAGGTAATTTCGTGAATAAACTTCGCGTCTTGTTTCTTTTTGGGATCGGCATCATATATACCATCTACTTTGGTGCCTTTTAAAATCGCGACCGCATCAAGCTGGCAGGCACGCTGCACAGCGGCAAAATCCGTTGAGACATAGGGCTCGCCGATGCCGCCTGAAAGCACTACCACGCGCCCCTTGTTTATATGACGCAATGCCCGTTTGTAAATATACGGTTCGGCAATATGATTCATGGGGATCGCCGTCATGCAACGCGCAGATACGCCGCATTGCTCCAAAAAATATTCCAACAACAAAGCGTTTTGCACAGTCGCGAGCATGCCCATATTATCTGCTACTTTACGTTCAAACCCTTGCCGTTCCAGCTCCAACCCGCGAACCACATTACCACCACCCACCACAATCGCCAAACGTACCGAGTGGTCAGAAACCACGGACTGTATCTCCTCCGCAATAAACTTCCCCGCTGATATGCTAAAATGCTCGCCATCACTCACCAATGCCTCACCGGTGAGCTTCAATAAATACAATGAATAGCCCATATGTTTCATTATATCGCCCGCGTACGAAAATGGAAAGGAATAAACTATAAAAAATATTTGTTCTTTGAAACTTTGAAAAGAAAACTGGCGGCCGGAGATGTTGAACGTCTGCCGAACCGCCAGTGAGGTCGTGATATTTATGCCGAAGTGGACACATGAAGAATTCGATTGGAAACAATCTCCCAGTTCGCCACACCGAACGCGGCGCCGAGAAATCCGCCAAAAATGACAAGCACTATCTGCTCCGGAAACGACATGGCCGACGACGCAAACGAGAGGTAGCTCGCGGCGCCGCCCAACGTTCCATCAATCGCGCAGAGTATCCGCTTATCCGAGTGAATTAACTTAAACAAGCGCCACGCGAAGCGGCCGAGGAAGCAGAGCCTTGTCCACACGCCGACGGTGAGGCGCTTCCACGGCGTCCACACGAAGAACAGGACAGTGAGACCTAGACCTTTCATGAACCAGCGAAGGAGATTTGGGTAGTTCATGGATTCTCGCCGAAGTCCCCTTGCTTCTAATTCCTGAACATCACTTTCCACGCCGTACAGAAAGAATGGCCACCAATAACACTTCTCGCCGATTCTTGCCCCGATGAAAGCGAGAAAAACCACTAGAAGAATCACCGCACATACCATTTCGACGAAAGCGAGAATTCCAAGAGACACCATTATCAAGAGAAGAGCAGTACTGCCAACACTCATAGTCGACCCCACAAATTCTGGTATGAGATGGCTCACACCCCAGATGTAGAAAGGCGCCACCATGATTGCCGCAGGATAGAAGAAAGGGTGGGGTTCGGAGAACCACGCTTTCGCCTTCACGATTGCGCCGTCCCACGCATATACACTTCCTCGCCCGACAGCGCGCATGGTAATGGGAATCGCCTTGCGAACCTCGCGAAACTCGTAGCCGATATAGCCACCGGCCATTCCCGCGATGAGACCGAACCACCAGTAGACCGGTGCGAACATAAACGCAACTGCACAACAGAGCGCGCCACCGATGAAGCAAGCAACTGCAATCTTTCTTGTCTCCATTAGAGACCTCCTTTCAAGGTACAATTTTACCGCGAAACTCCACGGAGAGCCTACCGGACACAGTGCCACGATATTGAAATCCATCCTAATATGTTGACAGCTATCCGTCAAGGTTCAAATTGACACACCAGAAAACAACATGCTATGATCTTTCTATAATTTTAGAGGAGGTATGTCTTATGCAGATAAGATTAAAAGCTCTTTGTCACGCAGTTATGAATCAAGGCGCCATGTTTCATGGATCACGAGATGATTGGGGATCCGCTACAGAAAATACCTATGAGAGTCTCGAATATCTTGTTGATTATTTTGGCGATGAATTAATAACTATTAAAAATCCTGCACCGTCCAAAAGAAGGGCTCCTCGGCAAAAGAAAAACGAGAGAGCTGCGTAGTACAGCTACATGCCTGACAGCGCCCTCCGCTTGGTATTCCAACTAAGCGGTTTTTTATTGCGGCAAAAAGAGTTCACATCCCGACCATAAAGGATCAGGAGCAAGTTGCGAGCACGTTGCCGTATCATCGCCCGCGTTTCCATCTGCAGGGCTGATGGCGCCGGCATTCAGAACGCCTGTGCACGACGTAAGGCTGTTAGTGCCGTTTGTACTGTTTGAACCCGTCGCAAGCGCGGAGACAAGAGCGTTAGCGCCATTGGTTATACTATTTTGATACGCGCGGATAGTATTTGCGCCACCGCGTGAATTATTGCCGGAAGCAGACGCATCTACCACAGGGTTGAAATCATTGTTTACGCCGAAGCGTATAAAAGTAATGGCTTTAGCGGCCGCCAAACGAATGGCCGCAATATTGGGATTCTGTTGATTTTTGCCTGAAACATCAAACGCGCGATCACGGGCGATAATAGAACCATTAGTGGAACGGGCATCAATGGTACCGCCATGCGTATCGTTTGTGTTTGTTACGGCGGCAATCGTTCCAAAACTGCGGCGATTGTCGCGACCATGCCCATTTACAACAATATCATTTTCTGCCTGTATGTTGACTGACCCTGGATTAATATTTTCCGTAACCCATGAAAGCAGTCCGCCCCACAAATCATACTTGGTACCCGCGTAATCATATTCATTGAATAAAGGATTCGTACTTGTGGCATTTATCGTAACCGAGCCATGGAACGCCGCGAGATTGATGTCTGGCCGATTTTGCGTTACCGGCTGAGTGTGAGCTTTGGCGCGCGACATGACAAGACCATTGGTGGTAATATTTCCTTTTTGGCAGGCAAGAACATTGATATCATTGCCGCCGTTATCGATACCAAGCACTTGCACAAGTCCGGATCGTCCTTCTATAATATCACCGCATTTGGAAGCAACAGTAATTTTTCCAGGAAGGTTACGTGTTCCGGAAACTTCATTGTGCACGAGACCATCTATGCGCATGTCGCCATCAAACTGAAGCAAAATGTCTCCCGCGTTGCGATTGAGAGAGTTCACTACCACTCCTGCGTCATCTTCTATATCAAGCGTGCATCTCGATTTTATGACAATCCCGGGAGCATATTTTTGGTTACCCGTGCCTACTTGTTGCGTCTTTATGGTTGCTCCGGATTTTATTATCAAAGCTTTTCCTTCCAAATCAAACACAGCTTTCCATGTATCCGGCGTTGGCCCTGATGTGTCATAGGTAACATAGGGCTGTAAGACAGGATCACCCGAGTACGTAGGCGGGTTTGTAGTAAAATCTATCGTTATATTGTTTTGCACCGTCACGGTAACCGGATGACCCGATTGATCGCGTTCGCACAAAGGACAGTCTTTCACAAATGAAATACTCAAAACTTCCACAACCAAATCACATCCAAAAACTTCACCCTGCATACTAGGATCAAGTTGGTATTCAAAAGGAACGGAGTTTGTTTGATCACATTGCCCCTTAAAACACGGGGTGTGTAAATCAATTATCCAGTCATCTTTGACGTCATTATCTGATTTTGCCAAACGCCCATACGCAATGCTGGAAGGCGCGTTTGGATCATGAAATGCCGGTACGCTCGTGTCGTTGGAAGGTGTATTATCGGCGGTCTTGGAAAGATACGGACAAAGCGATGGATAACATCGGCTGAAATCATTTGGATACGCGGCGCAATACGCCCGTTCTTCAGGCGTATCCACGCGCGGTTTTGGTTTTTGCACAATGCGATACTCCACATCGTCGTGGATGGGAGACGCTAAAAATTGATCGGAAAGATCCACGGTAAGCGGTTTGAAATGCACTTCTCCCGGAAATACGGTAGAGAATGAAATGATGTTCGGACTTACACTCAAATTGCTATCTATCTGGACATGCGTGGCGCTTACGTCAATAAAATTCATAAGAACAACCGCAAGCGCTATGCCTACCGAAAGCATCAATACTTTTTTTTGTGTGAAGAAAGAAATATACATACTGAAATTTAAGTGGTCTCTTCAGAAGTCGTATCTGCGGCAGGTTCACTGCCATCTCCTGTTGCATCGTCTGTTGCGGTTTCAGAAACCACGGCGGCTGGTTCTTCCGGCAATGCGACAGTTGCATCTTCTCGTATCTCAACATCCGTCGCCGTATCGGCATCCGCCGTTGTATCAGTTTCCGTATCGGCAGGTTCCAAAGAAGCAGGAGTAGTAGTCGGAGAGTCGGCTTCCCTTGTTTCTGCGGATTCATCGACGAGCGTATTTAGAGAATCTTCTGACAATTCTTCACTGACGATTGAAGGTATAGATTCATCTATGTCCTCAGGAGTAGAGACAGGAACGTCACCAGTTATCATATCGGTTACGCCAAGACTCGTCGGATCGTCCTCTGTGTATACTTCTACAACAAACTCCTCACTGGTTGGTATGAATGCTTCCGAAACACCTTCCAGTATTTCAAAGAAAAACATGTTTGGCGATCCCGGGGTTGGGTCCGGATCAATCCAATTTGGTGATCCATCGGGAACCCGCGCGAATGATTTATTTTCGGGAACGGATATGGCATACGCGTGGCTGTCAATCAGCGCGCCTCCTGAACCAATAGCGGCATCAAACAAACGGACGGAATCTCCGCTTGAGTTATTAAGTATAAAATCTCCATCACCATTCCGATACACCACCAAAAATCCTTTGGACGGCAGTATGGTATCGCCTGTGTCGGTGTTTGCGGATGAAATTACAAGCTCGTTTGAATTGGAACTATCATATAATACCCATCCATCCACATCTACCGAAACACTGGTGGGATTAAAAAGCTCCACCCACTCGCCTTCCGGCATAGCCGCGTCGTCGGCTCCCGCGGGGTTCGGTGTAAATTCATTTATCACCACATGTAACGTTGTTTCAAAAGATTGCCTCGGTCCGCAGGAAATTTTATCGGGCAACTCGCGATACTCTACCGTTACATTGGAATCCAATCTCACAGCCGCATTGTCATTCGCATCGTCGTCCGTTCCGTGCGCGGCAAACGCGGCAAGAATAGTATTATTCGAGCGCACATGGATATCGCCATCAGACGCGTAGAGCACCGCATCGCCCACATCAGAATTACCAGAAGCTATCTCAATAGCAGCGTCATCCCCCGAAACCGCCGCGTGCGTGGAAATTAAGAGGAACGCGCCTTTTGCGCCCGAGCCGTTGAAAGACACATCTGAAGCAATATCAATGAGACCGTCTACCACGATGGGTATAAATTGATCCCCGAACGCCGCATCTTGAGTAATGGTTGAACCCGAACCGACAGAAAAATTGCCATGAATATAGAGCGGCCCCTTTATGGTTACCGTGTTCGAGCTTCCAAACGTAACATTTCCGGAAATTTCTGACGGGCCCATTTGAAGCCCTACTGTTCCGTCGGGAAATGTAAAACTGCCGTTCACAATACCTCCGTCTGCCGCGCGATCTTTCCATTCGGCAATCATTACATCCGGCAATGTAATGGCGGGCGCTCCCGTAAGAGTCATTTTAGTAATGGAAATACCTGTATCAATAAAATTAGTGCTCGTAGCAGAACCTTCTATAATGCGGTTATCACTGCCGCCGATAATTTCAATCTCGTCGTTGCTTCGCACATCACCGTATATGGTTATGTTGGCGGCAAGCGCGACGTCATCGTTGTCGGAAGAAGAACCCCCCGCTTGAACCGCAAGCCCGGGAGTAAACGCGATATCCTTTGGCACGCACATAAAGCCCGTATCAAAATTGAAGAAATCAAATTTCTGATGCTTATCGTTTTGATCAATACTTACGGGAAAATCTTTCGGTGTTACGTGCGTCCAGCCATCACGCGACTCTTCTGTAATAGTATAGACTCCAAATGAAACACCGCGAAATATATAAAATCCATCCGCGTCAGTAATTGTGGTAGACGCAATGGTATCATCCGCGTTCAACAAGAAAATCTTCCATCCTTCCAGAGGAAAATCAAACCCATCGTCAAACACGCCGTCCTGATTCAGATCGTGATATTTATGTCCATATATACTCGGACTGTCTGTAAGAAATGTATAGACATGACTGACGATAAAACTTCCGGGCGCTTCCGTTCCTCCGCCCGCGCACGCGATTGCTTTTACCACGCTGTTCTCGCTTATGGTAAACGACGACAATGGTTTTATGCCGCCAAATTCTCCGTTGCCTCCGCCGCATGTTGGATCGGGAGCGGCGTCCCCATCAGAGCCGGAAGTGACAGTATAGAATATATGAGTCGCGTCAGTGTCGTCATCGGAAATAGACACATCCACCGGTTCTTCATAAGTACCGCCCTCGGGAGAGACAACCGGAGGATCAATACGGGCAATTTCCGCTTTTACATTCACCACATGCGCTTCAAACGCCATAAAACCATGGGCGTTTGTTAACACCACAAGAAGCGCCAGCACAAACACGAATACTTGTTTTTGAAACGCCAAAACCATGCGAAATAGTTTGCGTGAACGGACAACCGTAGGTGAATCATGACGCACGAGAATGCGGCGTGATCTTCTTACCTGATGCACAACGGTTATTTTTTTTGGGTGGTTCATTTTTTATTGGCGTAAACCGATATCATGCCAAGAAACGGAACGCGGGCGTTTTTACCAAACACCTGATAGGTTCTGCCTATCACGTCTTCATATTTCACGGGCTCGTCTTCGGTAAAATTGGCGTCTCCTTTCGTAATAAGGGTTGTCTCATTACGTTTTGTTACGCGGTGAATGGTAAACCCGCCTGGATTCCGCCATACCACAATATCACCGACCGCAAGCTCGCTTCGGTCAACACCTTCAATAAAAATTAAATCGCCTTCATGAAGCGCCGGCCACATGGAGCCCGACGTGATAGCCGCCAAAGGATAGGGAGTTTCAAGCTTCCAAGCAAGAAATCGCGGCATGCCAATAAGCACTCCTACCACAATACCGACGTATATCACGAGGTTTAGAACAAATTTTAGAAATGTTTTCATAAAAAAGGAGCCGGTATTTTAAACACGAATACTCTCCCTGTATACATATGATCCACCTCGGCAGACGCGGGCATGTACGTGGTAAACTCTATTCTTTCTTCGGTGCCTTTCCGCAATATAAAATTATTCGGTTCCACGTCCATTAAATTACGCATGGCGCCAATGCGCACCACGCTTACAAAAAAGGGGATGAATGTGTCGTTTGTTACCGTAACCGTGCGCATGGCGGCGGTACCCCGCGACAAATCGCCGAAATCAAGCCGTTCGGATGTTGGGTTTACCCCTACCCGTCCTTCACCTTCCATCGCGCGAACTTGCGCTTCGTATTTATTCGCGTCAAGCGTTACGTAAAAGACAAACAGAAACACAAAAAGCGAAAAACAAGCAAACACTTTTTCCATGAAGGTCAGCTTGCCTGTTTTTTTATGTTCCGCGTCTGGTTCTTCTTTTTTTATTTCTTCATCCATACCGCAAATATATAATTAATCACTCACCCTCCCGCACTTGTAGATAAGCACGGGACGGGTCAAAGATCAACGTTAATAAATCTTTGTAACTTCTACCCACAGATCACAGCCGAACACCTGATGCTCCAGCGTAGGAGGCACCATGTAATCATCAGGATCCGCGGTTGGATTAAGGCCATGAACAAAGTCAGCCCAGTCTTGCGCGCAGTAGCCATTGAAACACGGCACTGCAAGATCAATAGTCCAAATGTCACCCGGATCATTGTTGTTCGTGGTGCCATTGGCATCGAACTTCACAAGCGTTCCGGAAGCATAAGAAAGCTCCGGATCATGAAAGGGCGGTAAGCCATGGTCATTAAGAGCGTTCGGACCCGTTGCCGGAATGTTGTCCGGGTGCTTGGAAAGATACGGACAAAGCGATGGATAGCAATTCGCGTAATAGGGGTCATTCGGATCGCCCGGGTTTGCCGGAACATTGAGATGACACCAATCACGAGCCGCTTCCACGCCGCCAAGATCTGTAACACGGTCTTCCCGCGGCTTTGGCTTCTGTTTTATTACGTAGTCAACTTTCCCTACCCGCGTTTGAGAAGCTGTAGAAAATGACTGGCTAAACGTAATGAAAAACGAAGAATCCAAATGCTCTTGCGGAAATACCGTGCCATATTCAAGCGATTCCGGATGCACATAAAGCGCGTTTTCAATGCGCGCCGTCACGTTGATGACGTGCGCTTCAAACGCGGCGAACAACGGCAACATCACAAGCGATGTTCCCAGCGCGGCAAGGCCAATTGTAATTTTTGTTTTCATACAGTTTCGCCGTTACTCAAAAGATTACTAGTTCTCACTCACCCCCTCCACCTCCACCCACAAATCACAACCGAAAATTTTGTGTTCGTTTGCGATTGGCTGTGTGTATGCGTTTGGATCAGCTTGTGGGTTTATGCCATGAACAAAGTCAGCCCAGTCTTGCGCGCAGTAACCGCCAAAGCATGGAACCGCAAGATCAATCATCCAGGTGTCTTTGATGTCGTGGGCGGCTTTTGAAAGACGACCATGAACATCATTCCATTTAATGTTTGTAGATGTTGCGCTCAAGTCCCACGGTTCGTGGAATGATGGCAACGCGCCGTCTTCGTAGCCAACAAATACTCCTTGTGCATCATGTACAACTTCCGAGTGTTTGGAAAGATATGGGCAGAGCACCGGAAGCGGACCCCATGTTTCTGCATTTGGGGTTGTAGTAAGTGTACGAGGAGGTGTACCACAATCAATCATCCACGCACCCTGGTCCTTTACCCAATGACCAGTCTTTGTGTAAAGATGGTTTACTGGATTACTGCTGTCAGCTGTAAGATCAATCTCTGTACCATTGTTCCAAGTAATACCACACTTTGGTTTCTGGCGAATAAAATACTCCACATCATCTACGCGTGGTTCGGCTTGAAAAGATTGAGAAAGCTGAATATCAACCGGCTTCTCCAATTTTTCCTGCGGGAATACTGTCCCAAAATTCAAGAAATGCGGATCCACTCTCAACGCGTTTTCAATCTTTGCTGTTACGTTAATAACATGCGCTTCAAATGCGGCAAAAAGAGGAAGCATTGCTGCCGCCGTTCCCAACGCCGCGAGTCCTAATGCGATTTTTTGTTTCATACGTTATGTTTTACTAGTTGAACTTTTAATGTTACTAACTACGTTCGACCTTTATAAGGATTACTATTTTTTGACCGCGCCGTCTGTAACGGCAATCCGGCCAAAGTTGAGACTCCTCCGCGATATGTTCGGGAAGAGTCTCTCATTGGCCAGAGTGAGGAAGCATTACTGCCGCCGTTCCCAACGCCGCGAGTCCTAATACGATTTTTTGTTTCATATGGTTTTGTTTATTCAATTTGTAATGCTGGTAATACCGTGAATTACGAAACACATGTATTCCTCTCATCTGATGACCTCCCATCGATTTGCATATGCAAGCACAATATAACGTCTTGCGATGACCCAATTGGGTCATCGCAAGACGTTACACATCTTGTTCAACTCATTATCAATTCGCGTGGCGGTCATCGGATGAGGGCGTGTTTCGTAATTCACGGGTAATAAGGTTCGACCTAAAAATCAAAAAACCGCGTTCACCCGAACATGCGGGCAAACTGCGGCTCTGAACACAAAGATATTGAATTGTACTCGGGAAAACACTTCATATTGCATTCAATAATCACGACACTGTTTCGGTTTCCCCTGCGAGACAATATCCCTATATATAATTATGATATACTAGCCAGTATAGAGGTTCCAAAAATACTGTCAAGAATTGAAAGCCCCTCCCTTATCTTGAAGGTGTGAACAAGCCATAAAAAACAAAAAGTCCCTTATATGGATGCTAAACCGAGGGGGAAAACTCCTCCAACTTGCGCCGGAGGATACGGAGTCTAGCATCCACATAAAGAACTTTCTGGACATATAGCGCACATAAGCAAAAAGAAAAACGGGCGTCAATCTTGCACGCCCGTTTGAAGTATTGTGTTATGAGGGGTGGTGGTATCTGCTGTAATCCCGCCAACCATCATAGATAGGATCGTCGGATGTACTAATTATCTCCTTTCGTCGACAAACAGCAATAAACCGTCTTACATCTCTCAACCCCCAATCACGCTGTAAGCGTTTTGACACCCTTCTTTCCACATGCAACTTCTCTATTGTTTCTCTTTTTGGCATACGTTCTCCTTTCTGAAAATAAAAAACAGCATCGTTTCGACTTCAGTTATAGAACGGTACTCACCGCTAAAAAGTTTTTCGGACAAAGTTCAATTTATAAACTCATACTCTGCGTTCATTGAACCGCACAAACACCAAAAATCCAAGTATCACCAAGAACAGCGAAAATAGTATTATGCTCATAAACTCAAATTAGTTTGTAATGAATGCCATTATGGCTTATTCCACAATCAACTTCCCCACCATGCCCATTTGCCGGTGACTACCCACACTGCAATAAAACTCAAACGTCCCCACGGTATCAGCCTTAAAATCTATGGACGAGCTTTTGCCTGTATCAACAACGGCAGTTCCGACATCGTACCCGCTTACACGCCAGTCATGCGTGCCATCCATGCTCGTAAAATTGACGCGAACAAAGTCGTCCTTTGCTACGCGAATTTCTTTTACGGAAAACTCAAAATTCTTGCCTTCTACCGCAAATTCTTTGAGAGGGGCCGCTTCCATCATAGTATCTTCAGCACCTATTTCAGGAGAAGCATTTTCCATTACCGGCGAAGTGTTCGTATCAGCAAAAGAAGACGGCAGAGACGCTTCCAGCGCGTCTTTTTCGCTTTTTGCCCCTTTATAGTAGAGAACACCGCCGATAATAACTCCAAGAACTATAAGTATAATAATAAGGCTATTGCCTTGATTTGTGTATGTGTGTTTCATGTTTTTATTATAACATTCTAAAAAAAATATCAAAGCGCGCTGGAAGATGTTGCGACAGAAGGTGTGGAAGATGAAGTAGAAGTTTCCGTAAAAGGAGTTACCGGCAATACTAACGGCAACATACGCATATGTTCTTTTCCTGAAAGATTCCTAACGCCATTTACCACCAAAAGAAGTTCTTTTTCCAGCGTAAAAGCAATGCGTTCACGCACCGGACCCAAAAGTGTTTCTTCATGACCGCGTACCGTTCGGGCCAAAAAAGCTGCCGGGGATAACCCGTCAACTTCCACCATGTCTCCGTCACCTATTATACGATCCGCTTCTGACATATATGCGGCATATTCATTGAACGCTTCTTCGTTGTTTTGGTCGTCAATGGCAACTTCACGAATGCGTGCCATGCGCCGTTGCAATGCATCCCCAAATATACGAAGCGCGTCTGCGGGATCCCGTTTCGCAAATGAATGGAGCGACTGCAACTGCTGTTCAATAACAACTATCTTGGTAGTTACGACGAAACGCTTTTTCTCAAAATTCGTGCGTTCAGAAATATGGTCAAGCGCATCAAGATGCTCTAGCGCCATGCGAAGGGCATCCGCAAGAATAAGATCATCGTCCAGACGTTCTGCTGTGGCATAAAAAAACGGCACATCCGCGCGATACAGTTCCAACGCCCGCTGTGTCGCTGAAATACCTTTGCCCGCCAGCGCGTCCGCCTCGCTCAAACGCTCTAATATGCGCGCCTCATATCGCTTCAGGCGCGAAGAATCCGAACGCGTAAAAAACAAGCGCGCGTTTTCATCCCATAGATCCAAAAAATAAAAAGGACTCTCTGGTGTTAACCCGGGATCAGGCAAAACAAAATCGGACTTTGCAAAAATGTTTCCTACATATATTCCGCTAAAAAAAATCAGCAAAGCAATATATATACATCCGGATAGCTTACCCATATCCACAGTATATCACAAAGATAGAAGAAAAATCTGTTCAGTCTATATGACTTTGAATTACGAAACACACTCTCATCTGATGACCTCCCATCGATTTGCATACACAAACATTGCATTGATTTGTAAATCGTGGTAGCTTCCAGGGGAATCTTACAGAACAAAAGGAGTATAATATGAATCTTCAAGAAACCGCCAAGCTCATTGACGAAATATGGCAATTTGACGAATCCAATTACCCGGCAAGGTTGAAAAATGTTTCACCAGAGGAGGCAAGAGCATTTGCCTTCGACCATCTGCAGAAACATCTTTCCAAAAACGTCGGTTCATTGGCGGGTATTGTGGAATCTGTTGACCACGGATTACCGTTGGACACCACTGATATCTTGCGTATAGTGCGCAATCTTTTTGTGGGGTCTCTCCATTTGGCAAGTGTTGCCGGTATTTCCACCGAAGCCCTTTGTGATGAAGTCGGACGATGGGCGCTAGAAAGAGAACGAAGCAACATATCGCCTTTACAGATTGATACGAGTTTCGGTTTTGCAAGTACATTCGGACAAACCGAACGTGAAATTCTCGCAACTCATCTTGTGGAGTTTGCTCAAACACGAGGACACTGGGGAGCATTCCGCAGAAGCGACATTCGTGCCTTTCTTCAGGATGATGATTTTTACTTGGATGAAGCAGAACTGAACGACTTTGTGAAAAACAACAACAATGGCACATATTCGTTTACGGGTTATTTCATTCGTAAGTGCCACGAGGCATATCCATGCGCCATTGCAGAAACAATATCCCGTATGAGAGGATTTTGAAGTCGCTAGTTAACGCCGAAAAGCTCAATACGCACATCAAGAAATAACACAAACTCACATAATCGCCCAACGGTATATCCGTGCGGGCTTTTTTCTTTTCCAAAACAAAAACGCCATATGTACTTGACAAGCATGCATGGTAGCGTAGGGTTGAGAAGAAATATACTCAAAGTGAAAGGAGGTGAGAAGAACAATGGCAAAGGACTGTTCACACAGTGGAAAATGTGGAACGGCGAATCACAAAGGAGGGAGCGGTCATGGATGGTGCAAATACTGCAAGATTTGCACCTCCTAAGTAGAGCATGCAGGGGGATGGAGATGTCCATCCCCTTTTTTTATAAAATATAAAATCAGCTATACTATTCGTGACAGGTTATAGAGATTGGTGTACCCAGAGAGTATCGTGTATAACAAAACGGCTGGCTCTTATGGAACCGCCGTTTTGCCTTGTATCTTCAAGGTTTTTGAGGGGTTTAATACCTCAAATTCCGGACTTGTTGCGGAAGCCGGAACGAGTTTACACCGCTTGATTGCGGATATTGGCGTGTTAGCGGAGATTTGTCGGGATTCTAGGAAGTTAGAAAAAGTATCGTCTTAATGTCATGTTGATAATATTGAAAAAGAAAAAACGCTCCGGATAACTCCAGAGCGTAAAATGGTGGGAAACATGATTTGTGCAGTTGTTAATGAAGTTTTCCCATCATATCAAGAACAGGCAAACTCCAAAGCACAGCAATCCAGAGAATGATGATTACCCAGGTTATTGGGGTCAGTATTTTCTCTCTCCTTTGATCTCTTTGAATTTGTTTTTCAATCCATTCTAGCGCATTGTTAGATACAGCCTTTTCCATAAGATTCTCCCTCTAGCTTGTGAAATATGGTAATCCATGACGAATCGTTTCTTCTATCCACATAGTAATGACACCGACGCCAATCGTTCCAAAAATCACCCTGCTCGCAAACCAGCTGTTCCTAGCTTTTTGAAAATCGGCACCGCTGAAAAAAGAAATGCGTACGCCATCTTCACTTTCCTCATCAAGCTTTTCAAGCCGAACTAGAGTCCTACATTAGCACGTAATACAGCATTAAGTAATAACAGGTGAATTGGTACCGCAACCAAACTAATGAAAAACTTTACCACCTCCGGCTGGCCTGTACCTAGCACGATCGGTAGAGCAATTGTGTTAAAGACCAAAAACATCTGAACGCGGCTCCACTGCATCTGCATATAGCCGTTTCGTAAGGTGCTAAGACCTATAAACATGCCCGGTTCGCCATTGCGCATTACAACCTCCTTCCATTCAATGAATCTTGAGAAATTGTACAACATCATAAAAGAAAAACAAGTGTTCTTAAATGAGTCAGTGCACAAACGAAAACAGCCCCGATGTATCTCGAGACTGCTTCCAAATATTTTTGCGGGAGCCGGAATGAGTTTACACCGCTTGATTGCGGATATTGGGGTGTTTTCAGAGATTTATCGGGATTCTAGGAAGTTAGAAAAAGTATTGTCTTAACATCTTATGGTTTTATATCACCGGCTACAATACTAACAGTCAATGATTACATATGTTTTGAAATATGGAATATGAATATGAATATGAATATGGGGTCAGTCCCCATTCTTTTTTGGTCTTCCCGGTGCATGAAGTGTCTGTTCCAGTCCGAGTTTAGTTGATATTTTTTCAACCCAGGCAACATCGCCGTAGGGTTTGCTTTTAATGACACTGTGGCGTATATCTTCTAATTCTGGTGCGGTTTGCGGTTCAT
>Ga0209542_10004079_pt1 | contig 30455 bp, 29 predicted proteins | sample RifCSPhighO2_01_FD_184028 | JGI IMG/M metagenome (GOLD analysis project Ga0209542, IMG submission 184028) | Soil microbial communities from Rifle, Colorado - Rifle CSP2_plank highO2_0.1 (SPAdes) (version 2) | ecosystem: Environmental > Terrestrial > Deep subsurface > Rock core/Sediment ... | reverse complement strand
ATCAAATCAGTCGGTTTAACTCAATAAATAAATTTTTAAATCACCAGCCAAATCAAACGTAAATAGGTGTGGGGGTTGACGCTTTCTTATTTTTCTGTTAAAGTGCAGATATATGATTTTAGATATCCTCCAGATTGTCATTGCTATACTACTGATTATTATCGTTTTACTCCAAAATCAAGGCGCCGGGGTAGGCGCGACTTTTGGCGGTGAAAGCAACATCTATAAAACCAAACGAGGGGTGGAAAAAACTCTATTCACTTCAACTATTATCTTGGCTATAACTTTTTTAGTTATATCAATAGCCAACTCAATTTTTTAACTCTCAAATGAACCCAACCCAGCCCTTTTCGCCTGACACAGAAAAACAAAAAGGGCTGGGTATTTGGGCGGGTTCTTTATGAGAGGTGTCGGCTCCCCGCCTGCGCCGAGACTTCGGCGGGCAGGCGCCGACAATATTATTTTCAGACTCCCCCCATCTTCCAGGCTTGCCTCGGAGTATTCGGGGAAAACATAATAATCATTAACCTGAAACTGGTTAACCGAATAACAAACCGTTGTTCGGCGGATCTTTTTTTCAGGTCTCAGCCAAATATATTAATTTGCCCGCGGGAAATAATTTAAATCACCAGGAGGATAAACCCAACTTTAGCCAACAGAAGGAGTTGGATGAAAAATTAGTTTATTCTCTCAACAAATCGAAGCTGCCTAACTTTCGTCAGCTTAAGCATTTGTTTAAAATTTTAAAGCCAGGCGAAAAAAAAATATTTGGCATTGCCTTTGGTCTAATTGCCTTATCTATAATTTTTCTGGCTGGCGCCTTTTATTTTCGTAATTTTTTGCCCGTGCCAAAAGCGGGTGGTCAATACGTTGAGGGCTTAATCGGCGCCCCGCAATATATCAATCCCATCCTGTCACAAACTAACGACGTTGACACCGATATTGCCCGATTAGTTTTTTCCGGCTTGATGAAATATGATCATGATTTGCAAGTCGTACCGGATATGGCCGCCGACTGGCAAGTCAGCGAAGATCAAAAAGAATACATTTTTAATTTGAAGCCGGGATTATTCTGGCATGACGATCAAACTGATGCGCCACAACCAGTTACCAGCGACGACATTATTTTTACCCTTAAAAGTATTCAGGACCCTGATTTTAAAAGTCCGCTTTTAATCAGTCTCCGCGGCGTTGAGGTAGAAAAGCTTGCGACCAAACCGTCAAATTTATCTTGCCCGAACCTTATCCGGCCTTTCTGGAGGTGATGACTTTCGGCATTTTACCCGAACACATCTGGGGTGAAATCCCGCCGATCAATGCCAACCTAACCGAATACAACCTCAAACCCGTCGGTTCTGGTCCCTGGAAATTTAAGTCGTTATTCAAAGATAAATTGGGTAATATCAAATCTTACACCTTACTGCCAAATCCGGATTACCAGGGACTGGCACCGTATTTGGAACAAATAACTTTCAAATTTTATCCGGATTTTCAAACCGCTATCGAAGCCTTGAAAAATAATTCAATTGAAGGCATTAGTTTCCTGCCCAAGGAATTAAAAAAAGAATTAAGCGGCCAAAAAAACGCTAAGCAATATTCTTTTGATTTACCCCAATACACGGCAATATTTTTCAATCAAAAAGAAAACGAGGCATTAAAAAATAAAAGCGTCCGCCAGGCTCTGGCGTTAGCCATTAACAAGCCAGAAATTTTAAGCCAGGCCCTGCAGCTGGAAGGCCAAATTATTGACGGACCAATTCTGCCGGGTACGATCAATGGTCCGACTGAGGCGGAAAAAATCAACTTTGACCCCGATAAAGCCGATCAGCTTTTGACCGAATCGGGCTGGGCTAAAATCACCTGGGAGAACTACCGGGAATTTCTAAAAGAACAAGTGGAAAAAGCCATCGCCGCCCAAGCCCAAAAAACTGAGGCAGACAATACTGATAATCAGGCGGCGGCCGCTCAACCAGCCAACGAAGCCGACCAAACCAAGGCTGAAGATAAAACGCCAGAGACTAACAAACCCGGAGTGGCGGAACAGAATTTTTATCGCCGCCAAGGCGATCAGATTCTAGAAATTATTTTGACTACGGTCAACCAGCCGGAGAATGTCACCGCCGCCGAGTTGACCAAAAAATTCTGGCAAAATATCGGCGTCAAAGTCAATCTTCAAATCATTGAACCGGGCAAAATCAGACGTGATGTCATCAAACCCAGAAACTACCAGGCATTACTCTTTGGCATTATTGTTGGTTCTGACCCCGACCCTTATCCTTTTTGGCATTCTTCGCAAATCCAAGATCCGGGCTTAAATTTGTCGCTCTATGCCAACAGAAACGTTGATAAATTATTGGAAGACGCCAGAAAAACTGCGGATCAAGAAGAACGGCTCAAAAAATATCAGGAGTTCCAAACTATTCTTAACAGCGAATTGCCCGCCATCTTTCTTTACAATCCGACCTATACTTACGTCGTTGATCAAAAAATTAAAGACCTAAACATCCAAAGAATTACCATGCCGGCCGATCGCTTTAATAATCTCAGCGATTGGTATATTAAGACCAGACGGGTATATCAAGGCGGTTTACGCTAAATTTAAAAATAGTTAGACCAGGGGCGAGCCCCCCCCTACTTATGCCGCGGTGGTGAAATTGGTATACACGTACGGTTCAGAGCCGTATGTTCGTAAGGACATGGGAGTTCGAGTCTCCCCCGCGGCACTTTATCTACTAACCTAAACCAAGCGATAAATTCTTCAACGACGGAGTTCCCTCAAGCTCCCACGCCAATTCGAAGATAAATATAGATAAACTAATAATTTATGGATTGGTGCGAGGGCAAGGGATTGAGGGTTTCCCGCCACTAAATTATTTTCATTAAAAAAATCGGGACGAGTCTCTCCTCGCCCACCATTTGTGCAGGACCAATTCTGCACCTAAAAAATATCACTAAAATAAACTACTTACTAAAAAATTATGGATGAAAAACAAAACAATAAAAAAAATAGTGCCCAGCGGCATCAAAGAAACCGCAAATCCAGGCACTCAAAGAATAGAGTCAATTTTGCCAAAAGTCAGGCCCAGCGGCCAACTCAAGGTTCAGCACCAAGCCGGGTAGGCAAATTAAGGATTATCCCTCTGGGCGGCCTAGAAGAAGTCGGCCGGAATATGACGGTTTTTGAATATGAAAACGATATCGTCATTTTAGACATGGGCTTACAGTTTCCCGAAGAAGACATGCCGGGCATCGACTACATTATTCCCAATATCGCTTATCTGAAAGGTAAGGAAAGAAACATCAAAGCGGTGATTTTTTCTCATGGCCATCTTGACCATATCGGCGCCGCACCAATACTTTTGGAAAAACTTGGCCATCCGCCGATTGTCGGCCGACCGTTAACCGTGGCCATGATTAAACACCGGCAGGAAGACTACAAGCCCAACACGGCAAAAAGTCTCAAGGTAATCATGGTAAAAAACATCAAGGACAAATTCAAGTTCGGTGCTTTTAGAGTCAGCTTTTTTCCGATTGATCACTCGATCATGGATGCCGTCGGTATCTTGATCCAAACACCAACCGCCACGGTGATTCATCCAGGCGACTGGACCCTGGAAAAAAATAGTCTTGGTCAACCGTTGCTAAATTATTCATTCCTCGCCCAAATGAAAAGACCGACCGTCCTGATGCTGGAAAGTTTAGGTGCCATTGATGTCCGAACTAGCGCCACGACCGAAGAAATGCAAAAAAATATCCACAAAATAGTGAGCGAAGCACCGGGACGGGTCATCATCGGCACTTTTTCTTCCCAAATTGAAAGAATCGGCTGGATTATTTCTTTGGCTGAAGAATTAAAAAAGAAAGTGGCGCTGGACGGCTACAGCATGAAGATGAATATTGGCATCGCCCAGGAATTAGGCTACATCAAAGCGGCTAAAGGCACTCTGATTAAAATTGAAGACATTGATAAATACCCGGATAATAAAACCATCGTCATCGCCACCGGTGCCCAGGGCGAAGGCAATGCCGTCCTGTCAAGAATTATTTCCGGTTCTCACCGCTACGTTAAAATTAAAAAAGCTGATACCGTTGTTTTATCTTCTTCAATCATCCCAGGTAACGAACGCACCATTCAAAAACTTAAAGACGGATTATATCGCCAATGCGACAACGTCATTCACGGCAATATCATGGATATCCACGTCTCGGGTCACGGCAACCGGCAAGACATTGCCTATATGCTCAAACAAATCAAGCCTGATTATTTTATTCCGGTTTATGCCTATCACTACATGCTTAAAGAATCGGCCAAACTGGCCCAAACCCTTGGTTTTTTGGAAAAAAATATTTTTATTCTGGATAATGGCCGAGTAGCGGAATTTGACAAAAACGGCGGCCGAATCACTGACCAAAAAGTGCCGGCCGACTATGTTTTTGTTGACGGCTTGGGTATCGGCGATATCTCGCACGTGGTTTTACGCGACCGACAAATGATGGCTGAAGACGGCATGATTGTGGTGATTGCGACTATTGACACTAAAAAAGGCAAGCTGGTTCAAAATCCGGATTTAATTTCCCGCGGCTTTATCCACATGAAAGAAAATAAAAAATTGGTGGAAGAAACCCGGATGGAGGCCAAAAAAATCTTTAAAGATAATTTGAAAGGCGAAGTTGACGAAAACTATTTCAAAGACCGGATTAGAAACGAGATCGGCAAATTCTTATACCAAAAAACCCAGCGTAGACCTATGGTCCTGCCGGTTATTATACAGGTCTAGGCTACTCGCTTGACCCCGCACCTTTTTTTACCTCCTAAGGTCATCCTGAACTTGATTCAGGATCTGACAGATTCCGGATATCAGCCCAAGGCTGATCCGCCTCTGGCGGAAAGTCCGGAATGACAGTTGAATAAAAGGTACAGGGTTGACAAAAAATCAAGTCGTGATACACTAATTATACTTTGACAATTACAAAACTAATGAAGTGTGTCCTTTGATTTGTAGGCGCCGCCCTGAGCGAGCGCAGCGAGTCGAAGGGTTGGGCACGCTTCGTCCCGTAAAGCGCTATGCGCCCACGGGACAAGGTGGTCTTTGCGCTAGTGAAGACCCGGCCGCCTCCGTAACCAAGGGCTTGGGTGTGTTGTCTGTCAATTGACGGAATAAAGCGCCTGAAAGTGGTCTTTTTTTATTGATTAAGACAAAATAAGACCTCTGCCCGACGAAGCTTTAGTAGTGAGCGTAGTCGGGAATAAAGGTGGTACCGCGGCATTGTTCCGCTGAAGTCCCGACTGGTCGGGACGAAGGCGAAGAATAGTCCCGTCCTTTGTAGAGACGTAAAATCTTGCGTCTCTACAAAGGACGGGATTTTTATTTTTTCCCGACCTTAATAAACCACAACGTTCTTTAAAGGAGAGGATGATGGACGAAACAAGACAACTACCAACCAAGCCGGCGGGCGGCGACCAGCCAACGGCCCGGCCTAGTCCGCATGGCAAATGCCCACGATGTCAGGGTCATTTGGCTCAGATGCCACGAATCGGCTGGGGGCAAAGTGGATACAATCTTGAGTGTCATACTCCCGGCTGCCACTATTGGCGGCCACAATCCTAATGCCAAGCAGGCGGCAATGACTTCAATGTCTCTGCCGCCTGCAATTTTTTTTCAAAAAAAAGAGGCCTGCGGAACAGGTCCTCAATCAGAAACTTTTAGCTGAGCGGTTATGAGCTTTTCAAGCGATAACCGAACCGCGGGGAACAATGATGATGTTATCTTCAGCCAAAACCAGGCCAGGATAACGTTTGACTTCTGCTGCTGGATCTTGACCCAGGATCACACCGGCGTTAATTTGAGCCGCCTTATCAACGATAACCCTTTTGAGCTGGACATTATCGCCGACAATGGTCCGGTCGAAAATCACTGAATCTTGAATCCGGGTATTACGGCCAACTCTGATCCGGGTTGAAAGAACCGATGACACTATCTGACCGGCGATGACGCTGCCGTTACCGACGATGGCGTCATGAAGCTGGCATTGGTGAATGAACTTGGGAGAAGGCAGGTGCCGCGGCCGATGGATGATGGGCCAACTGGGATCATAAAGGTTGATGGCCGGTGTCGAACTAACCAAATCCATATTGGCTAGCCAGAGACTTCTGGGCGTGCCAATGTCTGTCCAGTAGCCGTTGAATTCGTAAATCTGGACCAGACGGCCCGAAGCAAAGGCATGAGGAATAATGTGGCGACTTAGGTCTTCGCCGTCAACCTCGCACAGCATTTGCTGAAGTTGCTGGGCATCAAAGATGGCAATGCCCATATGAACCAGGCTTTGATCAGTGGTTCCAGGAATTAACGGCGGATTATCCGGTTTTTCCAAAAAACCGACCGGCACACCAGAAGCGTTGAGGATGACGACCCCAAACCGACTGGCTTCAGCTGCCGGATAACGCTTGACCATTAAAGTCACTGCCGCCACACTGGCTTCGTGCTGTTCAATTAAGTCACCGTAATCGGCGACAAAAATCTGATCAGCACAAAGAGTGAGAATGTGATTATAGCCGTCATGAAACAGGTACTGACTCTGCCGTAGGGCATCAGCGCTGCCAGCATAACGCTCATGACCTCTAACCACCGCCACCTGGCATCTGATTGGCTTAGCCACTTCAGGCGCAAAGCCTTCAATCTGGCGAAGCAATTTGTTGGCGTGAGCTTGAATGAGAACATCAACCGAATCAATCAGCACGGTGTGGGCACAATTGCTGAGAACTAGATCGATCACTCGCCCGCTCTCAAACGGAACATTCGGTTTTGGCCGCTCAGTCGTCAGTACTAACATCCGGCTGCCCTCACCACCAGCTGGTATAACCGCTTTGACACGTTTCATCTAGAAAAGCTCCTTTAAAGGGCAAATTAAACATCCCCGGAAAAGAGATGTAAGGTTTAATGCTAGCGGAATTAGGGCTTTTTGTCAAGCCAAATCGCTTTACCCCTTACATCCACACTAATAATCAAGAGGAGTTTTTAGGTTAAGGAGGATATAACGGGGTTTACAGTTAGCTGACATCATATTAAAATGAATACATTATGATTAAGGAAATAATTTTGTCGGGCATTCAACCGACCGGAAAACTCCATATTGGCAACTATTTAGGCGCCTTAAAAAACTTCGTTGCGCTCCAAGATCAGCACGAATGCTATTTTTTTATTGCCGATTATCATTCCATCACCGAAAATTACGAGCCAAACACAAAACCGCAACAAGTTATGGAATTAGCCACCGACTTTTTGGCGGCCGGGCTGAACCCGAAAAAATGCACCATTTTTGTTCAGTCGCACGTGGCCGAGCACACCGAACTGGCTTGGATTTTCAACTGTGTTACCCCAATTTCTTATCTGGAGCGCATGACCCAATATAAAGACAAAGCAAACCAACAGCAAAAAAACATCAACGTTGGCTTGTTTGATTATCCGGTTTTACAAGCGGCTGATATTTTGATGTATAGAGTTACAGCCGTGCCGGTTGGCCAGGACCAGGACCAGCACGTTGAATTGACCCGTCAAATTGCCAGATTTTTCAATAATCGCTTTGGCCAAACCTTTACTGAACCAAAAACCATTCATACCGACACGCCAAAAGTGATGAGTTTGCTCACACCGGAGAAAAAAATGTCAAAAAGTCTGGGCGACAACCACTGCCTTTACATTGACGACGAACCAAAAGTCATTGCCGCTAAACTGGCTAAAGCGGTGACCGATACTGGCGATGGCCAGGGCTTGGGCGCCCGAAATTTGTTGGATTTAATAAAAATATTTAGTGACGATAAAACTTACAAAAGATTTCAGGCCGAAAAAAATTCCGGGACGCTTAAATATTCTGAACTTAAAGAAATTTTAGCCCAGGACATCGCCGATTACTTCGCTGACTTTAGAAAACGAAAAAAACAAATCAGCCAAAAAGAAGTAGAAAAGACACTGGCTGACGGCGCCAAAAAGGCTCAGGCCATTGCCCAAAAGACTATGGCTGAAGTTAGAATTAAAATCGGCATCCGCTAAAATGCTCTTAACGACATTAAATATCGCTTTGGGCGCTGCGGCCGCCATAAGCGTCATTATCTCTCTAACTATTGGCGCCAGCGCCATCGCTTTGTTTTTTTGCCGCGTGCCGTTTGTTCCTACACCTAGAAAAAGAGTGGCGGAAATTTTGGATCTACTAGCACTAAAACAAAACGATGTTTTCTACGACCTAGGCTGCGGCGAAGGTCGTTTTTTAATTGCGGCCGCTAAGCGCGGGGCCAAGGCCACGGGTTTTGAAATCACACCCTGGGCTTATCTACGCGGCAAACTCAACCTCTGGCTGACAAAAAGCCCGGCGGAAATTCTTTACCAAAATTTTTACCAAGCCGATTTATCGAAGGCGGACAGTGTTTATTGTTTTTTGATTGATTCAGTCATGCCCAAAGTGGAAGAAAAACTAAAAAAGGAATTAAAGCCGGGCGCTAAAATCGTCTGCTATGGTTTCAAATTGCCGACCTGGCCGCCAATAAAAATCATCAGCACTAATCCTAAAAATAAAAAAGCTAGCAAGATTTACCTATACCAAAAGGAGGCTTAAACCCCGCACCTTTAAAAAGGAGGAAAACGATGCTCTGGAATATTCTGAGTTATCTCTGGCTAATCCTGACTGGCCTGATATCGTGGCCGCTGATGCATTGGTTTAACCGAACCAAAATTATCGGCCGCCACCGTATCCCCGACTGCCGCAACTTGCTGATCATCGCCAATCACCTAACGATGATTGACTCCTGGTTCATTGTCATGGCCTGCTGCTGGCCGCGCTGCATCATCAAGCCATACCTCGTTCCCTGGCATTTGCCGGAAGAAAAAAACTTCTTCAAAAATTGGCTGATGGCTAGGGCGTGCCGGATGTGGCGCTGTATCCCGATTACCCGAGGTAGCGGCAATTTTCTGGCGAAGCTACCGGAGATTAGCCGCCAACTAACGGCTGGCCGGGTAATGATTTTTCCCGAAGGCACCAGAAACCGCCAACCTAAATCAGGACAGCTTTGCCGATGGACACCGGGTGCCGCCCGACTGGCCCACCAAACCAAGGCAACTGTACTGCCTGTAGCCATTAGAGGCGTGGAAGAAGTCTTGCCGATTGGCAGTACCTGGCCGAAGTTCGGCAAAACAATCATCGTCGTCATTGGTGAACCGATCCAAGATGAACTCAGCTATTATTATCGCCAACAAGCCAAAAAAGCCAACATTGAAGTCATTGCTGAAATCATGAGGCTCAGGCTCCAGCGCCTGTTGACATTAACCAGCCATTGGTTTGAACGCCAAAAAGCCTAGGGTCTTGTTGCTCTAGGCTTATTTTTTTCCCAAAAAAAATTATTCTAAAACTATTTTTTCGAGTTTGATTTCTTGACCCAGCCACTGCTGGGCATTTTTTTTGAAGACTTCAGTTGAATCGGTGACTAAAAACCGATGCTGATTATTTTTTTCCAATTGCCGTTCGATTTCTAGATGACGGGCTAAATAATCCTTAAGCTTAAGCGCCACAATTTCAGCGGAATTTATGACTTTAATCCGCCGACCGCAGATTTGTTTAATTGACCGATATAAAATCGGATAATGGGTGCAGCCCAAAATCAAAGTGTCAATTTTACGGTTTTTCAGCGGCCGCAAATAATAACGCAGAATTTTTTTTGTCTCTGGCCGCTTGGACCAGCCTTCTTCGACGATTGGCACTAAAAGCGGACAGGCAAAAGAAATTACCGTCGCTTTTGGCAACAAAACTTTAATTTCACGCTCGTAAGCGCCGGCGTTAACCGTGCCGCGGGTACCAATGACGCCAATTTGGCCGGACCGGGAAATTTTAACCGCTTCTTCCACCACCGGCCTGATCACGCCCAAAATCCGGCGGTCCGGGTAGTGGTTCGGCAACCATTCCTGCTGAAGCCGACGCAAGGCCTCGGCTGATGAGGTATTACAGGCGACAATGATTAGCTGACAGCCTTGTTTAAATAAATAATCAACCGCCTGTTGAGTAAATTGATAAATCAAATCTTGAGACCGGTTGCCATAAGGCGTCCGAGCCGTATCGCCTAAATACAAAATTTGGTATTCCGGCAAAAGCCGCAATACCTCTTTAGTCACTGTTAGGCCGCCCAGGCCGGAGTCGAAAATACCAATCATAGTAATATAATGCTAATTTGCGAATTTATACGAATGATGCGAATTAAGACTAAAAATCACTAGACTACTTGATATTTTTAAGAAAACTTTCCGCTAGTTGGGCGGTGGAATCAGTGGCCTGGTAAAAATCTTTCCAAACGACCACGATATCCGCGCCGTTAAAAACCGCACTTTGAACATCTCGCGGCGTATCGCCGCCGGCGACCGCAATTAAAACGTTAGCCGTGCCTTTGACTTTATTAATCTGATGAATTGGCAAAGTTTTGGTTTTATTATCCGCGGTTTCGTCAACGCCGCGGTGTAAAATCACGACGGCCGGCATTTTTTTTAAGCGCCGTAAAATTTTTATCGGCTGGTCAATTGCCATCATGTCAACCATGGCGTCAATGCCTAATTTCTGACAGTGACTGATAAAACGGTTAATGGTTTCAATCGGCGCTGAACCCAAAACCACCGCGGCCGAAGCGCCGGCCTGGGCGGCCAGTGTCACTTCCGCCTCACCCCGGTCCATGCATTTTAAATCAGCGACAATGTAAGGGGCAATGGCGTTTTTTGATTGACTGAGGGCCACCGGTTTTTTTTGACTAAGTGTACTTAGCTCCGGATTCAGTAGCAACATTAAGACGTCCAGTAAGCCACCAGTCTTTACCCCGGACAGCTTTTTTCCAACTACTGGTGCCAAAGGATTAGACTTTTGCGACCAGTATAAGCGCAGTTTTTCGATGCCCTCCGTGCCGTAGCGCTTAATCAGCGGCGTACCAGCCTCAATTAAAATCCGATCAGAATACGGCAAAGCGGCAATAATCTGGCGCGCTTCTTCCAGCGTACTGTTTAAAGCAACTTGAAGATAATGCTTTTTACGATCAAGCGGCATAGTTTAGGTAGTAGGTTGTAGGTAGTAGGTTGTAGAGATAAAATTATTTTTTACTCGCTACTTACTGCTAACTACTCACTAATTATAGAATTATTCTTTCTTGCCACCCTGAACCGCTTGGGTCACTCTTTTTATTCCCTCTAAAACTTCGATTGGCAAAGCAAAAACAATGGTGTTAGCCGGATTAACCGTGGTGCTTTCGATCGTCTGCAAAGTCCGCAGAGAAATCGCTCCCGGCACAGATAAATTTTCGGCCGCCAGCCGGAGGTTTTCCGAAGCCTTGAGCTCACCTTGGGCCCGAATAATCGTTGCCCGTCTTTCTCTCTCCGCTTCAGCCTGTTTAGCCATGGCCCGTTTCATGTCCGCCGGCAGTTCAATATCCTGCATCTTAACGGCGGAAACATTGATCCCCCAATCGTCGGTCTGAACGTCAACGATTTTTTTGATTTCTTCGGCAATCCGGTCTCTTTCGGCTAAAAGAGCGTCCAGCTCAACACCGCCAATCGTATCGCGCAAAGCGGCTTGGGCGTACTGGGCCACGGCAAAAGTGTAATCTTGAATCTTTAAAACCGCGTCCTCGGCTTTTTCAATCTGAAAATAAACCACGGCGTTAACGCCGACTGGCACATTGTCTTTGGTGATCGCCTCCTGCTGGGGCACATCCACGGTCCTAACCCGAAGATCAACTTTAATTATTTTTTGAATCCCCAAAAGAGCAAAAATCCAAGTCAGACCCGGCTGACGGGTACCGGTGTATTTACCCAGCGTCAAAACTACACCCCGTTCGTATTGGTCAACAACCCTCAGCCCGGTAAGAATAATTACCACAATGATAATACCTAGAGGACCAAAAAAGAATTCCATATGTTTTTACTTAATAATTAATTGGCAATTTTTGAAGTTTTACTTTTTGACATTCTAATTATAGATCCTGATACAAATATTCTTTATACAGTTTATTGGTCAAGACGTAAATGTTGTCGTAAAAATCCGCCGGAATATTTTGCTGATATTGAGGTGTCAAGTCGCCGTTATAGCCAAAGAGGCACTCTAAATATTTTTGGCAGCGGGCTTTATCCGCTCCGCCGGTATAGCCACGCATTTTAGCGTCAGTGCCCGAGCGCCTGACCTGGACAAAAATATTACTGAACTGCAGCTGGGTGCTTTCACCGACAAAAACGATATTTTCCAGATCGGAAAAATCCAAATCCGGAAAAACTTCGGCTAAAATATTTTTAACCACTGACAACGATATTTTGCCTTCTCTATAAGCCAGCGCTAGGCCAAGAAAAAACTTGTCAGTTTTGTCTCGCCGGACTTCGCCGGCCAGTTTTTCCGACCGCATTTTTTCCGGGTCGGTTTCGCTTTCATTGTAGTAAACAATGTCGTTGCGGAAATAATAGCGGCTGACAATGTTATTGGCGGCAAAAATTTCTTCCAGATAATCAGTTAAAGACTTTTTCTTTAAAAATAAATCAGCGGCCAAAGCGGTAATGATAAACGAAGCCTCACCGGCGCTTTTTTCCCGCATGGCAATGGCCTGCCGACCGCCCTGGCTGGTAATCAATTCCTCGGGGCCGGTAATCATCCCGCCACTTTCTTCGCCGGCAAAAACAATTCTGGGATTCAAACCTAAGTTTATTTCGGCACCGAAAATATCAGTTAAGACCACTTCTTTATTCGGACTGTTCCGAAGTTGTTTTTCGATTTTTTTCATCACGTTGGCAATTTCTTTAAAACCAACCGGACAAGAGATGACTTTGGCGCCAACACTACTGGCCCATTCGTTCCACATTTTACTGGAAGGTGCGGTCGTGATTAATACCCGGGAGTGTTTATCCCAGCGACCGGCCGCTTTAAGCTGCTGGGCGTAAAAATCCATGGTCATTAAAAATGAATAAGTCGGGTCGTAAACGGCAAAAATTTTTTCAGCATCAATTCCAATGTAGTTAATGCCTAATTCCGTCAATTTCTTGGCTTTGGTCACAGGCTCAACCTGACCGACGACCAGCCGGTCGCCATCCGGATCGGTGATTAAAACAATCTGACCAATAGTAGCGCCTTTTAAGTCATATTCATAGCCCATGGTTTTTACTACCGGCAGCAGGGTAGAGTCGCAAGAAAGATCAAAAAATTCGTTTTTGCCGGTACTAGGATTCTGGCGCCAAGTTTTGCCGATGCCGTGAAAAAATGGATCCGCCTCCGCATTGCGCCAGGTGTAAATGTCTAAAATTCCCAGCCGCTGACAAATTGGCACCATATTTTTGTGCATACAGCCGCCAACGGTGTCAAAAATTATTTTCATGCCGGCTTGAGCGGCTTGTTTGATATAATCCAAGTTTATTTCACTGGCCACGCCCCGACGCAAATATTCAACATAAAGATCAAGGCCATCAAAATCCTGGGTAATCAAAGGATTATCTTTAGACGCTAGGGTAATGGTAAAACCGTCTTTACTGTTTTTGGCTTGCTCCAAAAAGCCGCGGATTTTTTCGACAAATAGTAATGACATCTCCGGCATAAACTGACTGCCCTGACTGTCTAAATCCTTAGTTGAGGTCTTGCTGGAAATGGCATGGCTGGAAGTGACATATTCGCCGCCGGCCAAATCCTGAATAAAAATCAAAAAAGACGCCAGCCAGATGGTGGTCATCTCATTATTATAAGGTTGATGGATATGGATCCCCTGACCGGCCTGAAGCCGGGAAATTAATTCAACGTAAGCTTTGGTGTTGTACCTGACTTCGCCAGAAACAATTTTATGGATTTCTTTATTTTTATTATTTTCTTTAAAGACTGCGGCTTTAGCTAAAGTCGCCAAAGCGATACCCAGTTGATTGAGCGGAAAACGAGTATCCCAATAATAAGTCACGTTTTGCGGACCGCGCACGCCGCTGGTTGAAACCTTGGCTTCTTTCTCATAATCAGCTAGCCAGCGGTCGAGCTGGTAGTGTTCAACTAGTGCTTTGGTTAAGTTAAGCCTGATTTCGTCGGGCTGACTTAAATCAAAGATTGGCTGACGCTTAATCTCTTCTGGCGTTGAATTTTCTACCCCCCGAAAAAATTCTTCTTTTAACGCTTCAACAGCCTTAAGTCTTGTTACATCGGGCATAAATAATTTTTAGGCTTTAACGCCATTCCGCAATTGTGTCTTTTTTAACTTGGAGCATGGCACCCAAAGCCCAAAGCATTGTCAATAGACAAACTAGCCAACCGACAATCGGCAAACTGGAAAGAATGGTTAAAACCAATAGACCAACGGCTAAAGGCACAATTAGTGAACCGCTGTATTTTTTGTGACTTAATTGATCAACTAATAATATCCCGATGGCCAAGCCGGCAATGACTTTACTCAAACACAAACCAATCAGATAAAGCGGCAGAATAATTAAAGCCAAAGGAATGCCAATCACCGTAAAAAGCAGCAGGACAACGACCACGGGCGTGATAATTAAATAGACCAGGCCCCAACCGATTGATTGGGCCGGCCGTTTAACCATTTCGGCATGCATGGCCAAAAGTTTTTTCGGCACTAAACTGATCAAAACCAAACCTAAGATCAAGAAGGAGAAAAAAGAAATAGTTTTGAACAAGAAAAATGCCGGACTCAAAAAGCCGGTATCAACTTTGTAATTCTTAATGGCTTTTTTAATGGTTTGGCCGGACACAACCGCGCCTTCTTTTATAATCAGCTGTTTTTCCGAAGCGGCTTGATAAACCAAGTCGCCATTAATTTTAGCCCCCGTCTCTAAAATCACTTGGCCTTCGCGGTCAACTGAAGCTGTGACTTTTTTGCCTACTTCGTTAGAAATAACGACGGTGCCGGCACCGGCCCAGACATTGCCGGAAACCTTGCCTTTAATTTCAACGCTGGCGCCAGCGGCGTAAACGTCCAAGCCGACGGTCGACGTTTTATCGATAAAGACATTGCTGCCGGCCGTCCAAATGTTATTTTTTACTTCACCGGAGACTTCGATGTTTGAGCCAACTACCCGAACGCTGCCACTGACCGGGCCGCTGATTTTGATTGAATTGCCCGCGGCAATGACATCGCCGCTGACCGGCCCGCTGATCCTAATCGTGTTACCGGCGACGATCACGTCCCCCTTAACCGCGCCTTCAATGTCAATGATGTTACCGGCTTTGATGAAATTACCGTCAATAATCTGGTCAGCCGCGACTGTCACTGACTGATTTTCTTTGTTATCGATGGCAAAAACCCCGGCAAAAGTCGCCAGAGGCAAAGCTAAAAATGCCGCCACCAGACAAAAAACAAAAAACTTTTTGGCAAAACTCATAGAATTTAGAGGGTTAATTATCTAAAATATAGCTTTATTTTATCATTTTTTGGCGACGGTGACAATATTAGCCCCTTTGATGTAACCCAAAGGCCAAACCTTTTGACGGCAAGAAATATCCCAATAAGATAGGTACTGGTCAACTAAGTTTAAATCGGATTTTATGACCAATTTTTTCAGCTCACCTAAGGTAAAAGCATGGTAATAACGTTTGACTTTGCCCTCCTGCCAAGGCAAAAAAATATCTTTGAAATCCAGGTCGCTTTTGCCAAAAATTTTTAGAAAGGTAAACTTGATGATATAATAGATTGACTGTCTTTGCCAGCGATTCCAATTACTCATAACTAATACGCCGCCTGGTTTCAACACACGCTGAAATTCCCGCAAGGCTTTTAGCCGCAGCTCATAACCAGGCAGGTGATGGAAAACCGCAATGCAAAAAATCACATCAAAAAAATTATCGGCGAAGGGCAGCTGAAAAATTTCGGCGTTAAAAAATTGCTGATTGGGTAAAGCGAACTGGGAATTTTTTTGAGCGATTGTCAAAAGGTTTTGGCTGATGTCAACGCCAAAATAATCAACCTTAACGTCTTTAAACATTAGCCGTAATTTACCATTACCGCAGCCGGCATCCAGGACATTATCACCCGGCTGAACGTATTTTTTAAACTCAATTGAACCCGGCCAAAGTTCCTGCCGGCTTTTGTCAAAATCAACCGCAATGGTGTTATAATCACTTTTGACTTTATCTAAGATTTTTTGCACGGTTTCTGGTTTCATGATTCGTTAGTTATATTTGAGACAAAAAGTCCAGGATCAAATTACCAAAAAACTTAGTCCGATAGGGGGCTTGGGGGCGGCAACTGAGCCCAAGTCCGCCAGCGAGTTGATGCGAGGCGAGTTGATGGATTAAACCAGAGATATACTAATAGAAAAGTATAATATGGTTGGCGCCAGCCAGAGGCTGGTCCGCCTCTGGCGGAAATTACCGCCCCCAAAACTTTTTGCTACTTTTAGTTATAAAAGTAGCAAAGAATATATGAATAATACTCAACTTCAACAAATTGTTCAAGCGATCAATAAAACGCCGCCTAAAAATTCAGCGGCCTTGGCGGCGGCTGTCCGTAAAATTGCCGGCCAGTTCAATTCACCGACCCCGGCGAAATCGGCTTTAATTACCGCTTACCAAACTTTAGTTAAGACCAAAAAAATCAAACCTAACCCTAAACTCAGAAAACTTTTGGTCAAACGGGCGGTCAGGAGTTTATCCGGCGTTTCAATTATTACGGTTTTAACCAAACCCTTTCCGTGTCCGGGCCGTTGCGTTTATTGCCCGACTGACTATCGGATGCCAAAAAGTTATTTGGCCAACGAACCGGCGGCCCAGCGGGCGCTAAGAAATAAATTCAGTCCTTGTTTGATGGTTACTAACCGGATTAAGGCCCTGGAAGCTAACGGCCATGAAGTCGATAAAATTGAGCTGATTGTTTTAGGCGGCACTTGGTCTTTTTATCCGCTCAGCTATCAAAATTGGTTTATCACCCAGTGTTTTTATGCCGCTAACACTTACGGCAAAAAAACCAAGCGAAAAGTAAAAAGTCTAGAGGCGGAACAAAATTTCAACCAAACCGCTAAATATAAAATTATTGGTTTGACTTTGGAAACCCGACCGGACTATGTTAATGCGCAAGAAATCAAACGGTTAAGAAGACTGGGCTGCACCCGGGTTCAGCTTGGCGTCCAGCATACTGACAACAAAATCTTGGAATTAATCAAGCGTGACGATACTCTGGAAGGCGCCGTTAGGGCAACACAAATGCTCAAAGAAGTTGGGCTAAAAGTTGACCATCATTACATGCCCGATTTGCCCGGTTCAACGCCTAAAAAAGATTTGGCCATGTTTAAATATGTTTTTAGCGGCCCGGAGCTGCAGCCGGATCAGATTAAAATTTATCCTTGCATTGTCAATGAAGACGCGGAACTTTACCAATGGTATAAATCGGGCAAATATAAGCCTTATGAACCTAAGCAATTGTTAAATTTACTTTTAGCGATTAAAAAAATCGTGCCGCCTTACGTCAGAATCAACCGCTTAATCAGAGACATTCCGGCGGAAAGTATTGTCGCCGGCAATAAAATCACCAACCTGCGCCAGTACTTAAAAGAACTCAGCCACCAGCAGGGCTGGAGTTGTCAATGTCTGCACTGCCGCGAAGTCAGAGACCAGGCAGAAAAAGTTCAACAAGCAAAATTGGTTTGTCGGACTTACCGGGCTTCGGCCGGCACCGAACATTTTTTCAGTTTTGAAAGTCCGGACCAAAAAAAAGTTTATGCCTTCTTGCGCCTGCGCTTTAATGATCGACCGCAAAATAATATTTTTCCTGAACTTAAAAACGCCGCCTTGGTCCGCGAACTCCACGTTTATGGCCAGATGATTCCGGTCGGGTCTTTAGACAAGGGTTTAAATAAAAACAAGAGAACTCAGCATCGCGGTTTTGGCTCAAGCTTAATGCTGACGGCCGAAGAGCTGTCCCAAAAAAATGGTTACAAAAAAATTGCCGTTATTTCCGGCATCGGCGTCAGAAATTATTACCGCAAACTCGGCTATAAGCTTGAAGGTACTTACCTGACAAAAAAATTGGCTTAATGAGCTGCTGTCAGCTTAACGCCTGCTGCCGACTAGGCCAGCAATATACAAGTAAAATTAGCGCTTTAATCAAAATAGGACCGGAAGGGGGTTTAGGGACGGCAACTTCCGCCAAAGGCGTCGTGCCAAAGGCAGATCAGCCTCTGGCTGAGATGCGCCTCTGGCGCAGAGCCCGAACTCGCCAGTGAGTTTCAAAGTATTCTTTCCCTCTTAGTGTAAGAGGGAGACGCCTGCCTGCGCCGAATCCTGAGACATTCTTGAGCTTCGGCAGGCAGGGAGGGAGTTATCCTGGCTTTGATAACTCCCCCGCTTACTCTCATTAAAAACCACGAAGACATACCTAGAATCCCCCTCTTAAATTAAGAGGGGGATTCTTTTGAGGACATAAAAATAAAAAAATCCCGCTAGAAAAGCGGGGGGCAGGGAAAGCAAGGAACAAAGCAATTTGATTTTTATCCAGCCGGAGAAAGGGCGGCTGATTAGGCGGCGATGAGGTTGTAAAGTCGCCAATTGGCCCGTCTGGTACGACGAGTGGTAGCATCTTGGGTGTGAACCATTACGCAACTGTCGATCACCTCATACAACTGATCGTTATGACGAGGGTCGGCCAAAAGCTGGCCGGTGCGGCCGCTGACCAGGTTGACGACTCGGGCGCCAGGCTTGAGATTTTGGCGGCGGAGCAGATGTGATTCCTGATCCAGAATCACCATAAAGGCCAACGACCAGGCGCAGACACGGCGGCCTTTACCTTGGCCGTGAATGCCGGTGACTACCTGGGCGAAGTGATCCCGGAGGAACAGTTGCGGCCGATCGAGGTCGTCTGACCGAGGCAGGACCATTCCGTATTCGCCGTTGGCGGTATTGTGAACCATCATGCCCGGCTTAAGAGCCGAAGCATCTACTCCTATATTGGCGTGCGGCATGGTTATAATCTCCTTTTCATGCGCTTTGGATATGAAGCCGTTTCAAACGGTTTCAAGGTTGTAAAGGTTCCAACAAGTAACTCGCCGTTGAGCGCTGCTGGTAAACGTCAGCACTTGGACAAACTCTCGGTCGGCGGAAGCCAGCCGATCAGGCCTTTTGGGATCTGGGAGCAGAGTGCCAACTTTGCCGCTGGCCAGATTCCTGACATCCATGCCCGGCCTCAGGTCGGCTCGGCTGAGCAGTCTTGATTGGCCATCAATGACGGCGGCCAGGTCTGAAATAGACCAAAGAACACAGCGACGAGGCCGAGCTTGATTAAAAGCGCCGGTCACTACCAGAACGCTTTGGCCAAAAATATCCGGCCGTTTTTGGCTGCCGCTGGCCGGCAAAACCATGCCGTCTTCACCGGTCTGATGATGACGAACGATTATGCCCGGCGTGAGATCTGAAACCTGGACTCCGGGTGACATCATGGCCTTAACCTCCTTTCCTTAAGTTGGAATGAACCGCTTAATTGAAGATAATTAAGGGTTTGGTTATTTTTTCTTAGCCAACTTAATTATCTTATTTTATAATAATCGGTCTTGAGTCAAAATGCAATGTTAGGGGTAAAACAAAAAATCCATCGTGTCATTGCGAGGAGTGGTGGCCTTACGTTGAGACGACGAAGCAATCTCTAAAGTTAACGAGATTGCTTCCCCCGCTTTAGCGGGGTCGCAATGACAGTTAATATCTTTGATATATTGACTGGCCCCAATTAAAAAACTATAATGGCTTAAGAAACTATTATGACCCAGAATCACCATTTCAATAACGTGGTCATTGCCGCCGGCCCGGTGATTATTAAGGCCGGCAAAGTTTTACTGAATAAACACGGCGAAACCGATTTGTGGAAATTCCCCGGCGGCGACATTACCGCCGCTGAAGGCGACCTGGATGCCTGGGCGGTTAAAAAAGCAACGGAAGAATTGGGGCTGAAAATAAAAATTATTAAACCCCTTAAGCCAATGGTGGTCTGGCAAAAAGACGAGGTAATAATTCTGATTCATTACTTGGCCGAATTGACCAGTGAAGAAATTAAACCAGCCACTTACATCAAAGAATACGCCTGGCTGGATATTAATAATTTGCCGGAAGACTGCCACCAAAACGTTAAAACAATAATTGAAGAATATAAAACCGATGCCAGACATTGACTGGGAAAAAATCGTTAAGTTTGTTTCGGAAATTTATATGCTGAAAAGAAACCGGCATGAAGGCTTTCGGCTGGCCGGCGTGGAACATCCCGATTCACTGGCCGATCACATTACTATCGCTGCCCAGTTGGCTTATATTATCGGCGAACTGGAAGGCCTGGACGGCAAAACCTGCGCCACGATGGTGATTTTCCACGACAACGGCGAAGTCCGGACCACGGACCAGCATAAAGTCGCCGCTCGCTATATTGATAAGGACAAAGCGGAACATCAGGCCTTAACCGACCAAATGGATTTTTTACCGCCGGCAATTAGAACTAAAATTATTGATCTTTATGATCAATGTGAAAATCACTCTAGCCCGGAAGGCATTGTGGCTAAAGACGCCGACTGGCTTGAGGCCGCTCTCCAGGCTAAAATTTATTCCGAACAAGGTTACCAAAATTTGGAAACTTGGGTTCAAAACGTCAGCCAGTCTTTAAAAACTAAGTCCGCCAAAAAACTACTGGCGCAAATCAAAGTTATGGATAATTTCACCACCGTTTGGTGGAAAGGCCTTAACATCAGCCGGGAAGAAGTTTACGGCAAGTGATATGATTTATGAATCTTTAGAGTTTAAATAAGAATTGTCTAGCCGCCAAATATTTTTTGTTTTTCTGGCGGTTTTATTATTTTTCATATTTTTGTTAAGATTAATCTACCTATATTAACACTCAATCTATGCTAGACAAAACATTAAAAAAACATGATCCGGAAATTGCCGAATTGATAGAAAAAGAAAGGGCAAGACAGGCAACCGGTCTGGAAATGATTCCTTCGGAAAACCATTCCAGCCCGGCGGTGCGGGCGGCCCTGGGTTCAGTTTTGACTGACAAATACTCTGAAGGCTACCCCAAAAAAAGATACTACGGCGGTAATCAATTTATTGACCAGGTGGAAATTTTGGCCCAGGAACGGGCGAAAAAATTATTTGGCGTGCCCTATGCTAACGTTCAACCCTATTCCGGCAGTCCGGCTAACCAAGCGGTTTATTTTGCCGTCTTGGAACCTGGGGAAGTGGTAATGGGCCAGCATTTATTTGCCGGCGGCCACTTGACTCACGGCTGGGGCGTAAATTTTTCCGGCCGGTTTTACCAAAGCGTCCAATACCCGGTAAAAACCGACGGCTACCTGGACTTGGAAGAAATCAGAAAATTAGCTTTAACCCATAAGCCAAAATTGATTTGGTGCGGGGCCACGGCCTATGCCCGAGAATTGCCGTTTAAAGCAATGGGAGAAATTGCCGATGAAGTTGGCGCTTACTTAGCCGCTGACATTGCTCATGTGGCGGGTTTAGTGGCCGGCGGGGCTCATACCAGTCCGGAACCTTTTGTTCATATTATTACCACCACCACCCACAAAACCCTGCGCGGACCGCGCGGTGCCATGATTATGGTGACAAAAAAAGGCTTAAAAAAAGATCCGGAGCTGGCGGAAAAAATTGATAAAGCCGTCTTTCCCGGACTTCAAGGCGGGCCGCACAATCACCAGACCGCCGCAATTGCCGTCGCCTTAGCCGAAGCGATGAGACCGGAATTCAAAATTTATGCCGACCAAATTGTTAAAAACGCCAAGGCTTTAGCCAGTTCACTCTTAGCCGAAGGGATTAAGCTGGTGTCTGGCGGCACGGATAATCATTTGATTCTAATTGACTTAACGCCTTTTGGCCCGGGCAAGGGTTTATTTGCCCAAGAAGGTCTGGAACTCGCCGGCATCACCGCTAATAAAAATACGATTCCCAGTGACCCAAGTTCGGCCTTTTACCCCAGCGGCCTCAGGCTGGGCACGCCGGCTTTAACCACTCGGGGTATGAAAGAAGTAGAAATGACTTTGATCGGCAAACTGATCGCCACGGTTTTGAAAAAAAGCTGCCGCTTTGATTTCCCCGAGGCTAAAGACGAAAAAAACCAGGCAATTAAAAACTTCCGTCAAGCGGTCTTAGACGACGATGAATTAAAAACTATTCGTCGGTCAGTCGCCAGGCTGGCCAAAAAATTTCCTCTACCCTAATTTTGCAAAAAAATGAAACCGCCAACCGCTCAAATTATTGACGGCAAATTGCTGGCCGAAAAAATCATTCTGGAACTTAAGGCTAAAGTCAGTCATCTCGCCAAGGCACCGGGCCTGGCGACTGTTTTAATTGGTGACAATGCCGCTTCCACCTTGTTTGTCAAAAATAAAAAGAAAGCTTGCCTTAAGGTGGGCATCACGTTCCATGAATACCTTTGCGGCAAAAAAGATTTTTATCCTCAAATCACGCAAGCCGAAATTTTAAAAATGATTGACTGGTTGAATAAAGACGAAGAAATAGACGGCATCATTGTTCAATTGCCCCTGCCAAAAAAATTTAACACCCAAAAAATCATCAACCGCATTGACCCCAAAAAAGATGTTGACGGCTTTCACCCAGATAACGCCGAGCCAAATTCACCGCTGATTGGCGCGATCAGGCTGGCACTGATGTTTCCTCAAAAAAATCTTAAGGACAATAAAACCATTATTGTTTCCAAAAATCCGATTTTCAGCAGTCCGCTAGCCCAAGCCTTAAAAAAAGACGGCTTAGACGTCACAATTATTAAGCCAGACGATAAAGAACTGACCGAAAAACTCAAAACCGCCGATATTGTCATTAGCGTGGCCGGCAAAAAATACCTGATTAAAAAATCAATGATTAAAAAAGACGCTATCGTTATTGATGCCGGCACTAACCTGATGGATAAAAACCACTGGGTCGGCGACGTTGACCCCTCTGTCAGTCAGGTGGCCAGTTATTTAACACCCGTACCCGGCGGCATTGGACCACTGACCGTGGTAATGCTACTTAAAAACACTTACGACCTCGCTCAAAAAAACCAGAAAAATCGCTAAATTAAGCTAAATTAAACCAAAAAACAGAAATCGCTGTAACCTTTTGGCTTTTTGACGGCATTTAATAGTTAGAGGGTATGGTACCAGAACCAAATCCAGAGCTGGAAAATCAAATCAAAGCCTGCTTGAACGGAGAACCTGACTCTTTCCGCTATGTTTTTGATGCGGTCAAAGAACGAATTTTTCAATATACCGTATCGCGGACTAATAACCGTGAAGACGCCCTGGATATCACTCAAGAAATTTTTATTGAAATCTGGAAAGCCTTACCTAAATTCCAATATCGCTCGCTCGGACAATTCTACGGTTTTATTTTTTTAATCAGCCGACGACGACTGATTAAATATTACCGCCGGCATAAACACGACATCGCACTCCGGCCGAATCAAAAAAATATGGAAACGCAGACTCAATATCAATCAAATTTTAACCAATACCACGATGTGGTCACCGGCATTAAACGGCTCCGGGAACCGTATCAGGAGGTTTTGCGTTTGCATTATTGGAGTGGCCTAACTTATGAAGAGATTGGCGTTATCATCGGCGTCAGAGAATCAACCGTCAAAGTCTGGCACTACCGCGCCGTTCAAAAATTAAAAGAAATTCTGGGACAATTATGAAAAACGACCTGAACGACAAACTGAAGATTCAGACCCAACCCCTGTCGGAGCTAGAAACCGATCGGCTTTGGCAAGGAATTTACCGAACAATTAAAGTGACCGAACAAGAGACTATGCTACCCCGGCCAAAATTTTTTTCGCGTCTGGTTTATATTCCTTTGACTGTTACCAGTCTATTAATTATTGCTTTTTTCGGCACGGCAACGATAGCGGCTCAAGCCAAGCCCGGGGACTTGATGTTTCCGGTGGAACTGGCCTATGAAAATTTGCAATTGAATCTGACTTTCAATCCTGAAAAAAAAGCCAAGCTGTCTTTACAATTCTCGCAAGAAAGAATGAAAGAAGTGAAAGAAGTTTTAAATAAGGATACCAAACCTGTTCCTCAACCAACCGTTGAGTTAAAAAACGACGTTCTACCCGCCGCTTCGATTTTGGCCACCACCACTGAAGCAACAAGCACTCAGACAACAATAATAAAGTCCCAGTCAAAACCGACTCAATCACTGGAAAGAACTCATCAGACTTTGATCGGCGCTTTGGATTATTTAGAAAATGCTAAAATTGAACTGGAAAAATCCGGCAACCGTGATACAGCCGAAGCGGTCAGAGCCATGGTTGATCAGTTATCCAACCAAACCCAAGACTATATCGATGATTTAGAAAAAATAAAACAAGACATACCAGATGATGACGACGAAAAAAACCAAGAGGTAAGAAACCGTATTGACCGCTCAGAAAAAAGGCTAAGAGAAAAGTTCAGACTGGACCGTGAAAGAGAGGACGAGACAAAAGATGAATCAGACGAACAGAGAGCAGAAGAACTAAACCAAAATAATAACGGGGAACAAAGAGAGGAAGACCAAATTGACCAACCGGAGGATTCTGAGAACCAAGAAGACGGGGATCGGACCGAAAGTCAAGATCTTTCCGATCAATCTCTAGACTTTTCCCCACGTGAAGAACTTAATAATTAATCTAACAATATGAGAAAAATAATTTATGCCATCTTCGGCCTAGCTATGTTAGCCACGACCATCACATTCCCCCCACCGGTTAGCGCCGCCACTCTGCAAGCTGATACTTTAATCAAAGGCACAACTGAGTCCACGGTTTATTACTACGCCACCGACGGCAAGCGTTATGCCTTTCCCAACCAAAGAGTGTACGAGAGTTGGTTTATCAGCTTTAGCGACATTAATGTCTTAACCGACGCCGAATTGGCCCAGATACCGCTCGGCGGCATTGTCTGGTACCGGCCAGGCATTATGCTGGTTAAAATTCAAACCGACCCGAAAGTTTACGCCGTCGGCCACAAAGGCGTATTACGCTGGATTAAAACCGAAGCGCTGGCCCGCGCTCTCTACGGTGAAGACTGGAATCAGCTGATAGATGACGTACCGGTTTCTTTCTTTGGCAGTTATTTTTTGGGTTTACCCGTCAGTTTGATTAGCGATTACAGCCCTGACGACGAAATTGCCTCTAGCCCGTCAATTAGCCATGACAAGGGTCTTAAACTTGGTCACCTTAAACGCGGTTCAGATACTGACAAGTGCCGAGCGATTCCAGCAGTTCCGGCGGTAAAAATTGGCCGCAAAGGTCCGGCCACGCCAGCCATCTCGGCCCGAGATTGCGCCCGGGATAAGCATGATGACGATGAGGATGAAGATGAAGACGAAGACGAGGACAGAAATGATCTAGATATCTTCTCGGTCAACGCCACAACCAGTACTAGTACGGCGGCGATTACCTGGTTTACTGACGAAAAAAGCACCGGCAAAGTGACTTACAATACCGCTCATCTAGCCGGCGCCACTTCCACTAATCAAACCGTCAATAATACGTCTTTAACTAAGTTCCATAATTTCCTGCTAGAGGGCTTAACGCCAGCCACAACGTATTACTATCAAGTGGAATCAACTGATGAAGACGGTAACACCGCTAAAAGTGTAGAAAAAACCTTCACCACTAAGTCAGCCACAACCACTGACACCGTCGCGCCGGTAATCAGTAACTTAACCGCCACACCGGCCATTCACTCGGCGGTCATTAACTGGAACACCAATGAAGCGTCAAACAGCGTTGTGGTTTATGCCGATCAAAGTTTGACGACAGCCACTACTTCACAGACAGTTACTAGCAGTGCCATGTTTTCTGCTCATTCTCTGAGTTTAACCGGCCTAAATGCCAGCACGACTTACTACTATGTTGCTAAGTCAGCTGACAGCAGCGGTAATTTGGCAACGAGTACAGAAAAAACCTTCACTACCTTAAGTCAGCCAGTGGTTGACACAACCCCGCCGGTATTCAGTAACATTCAGACCAGCACCGCGACCACGACCGCGACCGTCACCTGGACAACCAATGAACCGGCCACCAGTTACTTAAAATATTCGTTAGATAACTTGGACACGGCCACGACCACTTGGGTTTTAAGTGCCAGCGCTTTAATCACCAGTCACTCTTTAACCGCCCTGGGACTTAACGCCAGCAGTACTTATTACTTCATGCTTCAGTCGGTTGACGGGTCGGGCAATACGGCCACGAGTACTCAACAAACGTTTGTCACTACGCCATAACGATCTTTAATTAGTCTTACTCAAAAAATCGTTTCGGCGTTCTGCGCTATCGCGCAGGCAGAGGCTCGTGCGGATGTCCCGCTCGGACGGAGCGGCAGGAGGGGTTCAAGGGGAGGAATGCCGCGCCGTCCTCAATACTCTTGCATTAGAGAGCAAATTATTGTATGGTAGCAAATAGAAAAAGGGACCACGATGGTCTCTTTTGAACCAACAGTTCTTTGCACACAACCAAAAGTAGGAGGTAAACATGAATGGGATTGAACTGCAAAGACAAGGCCTGCTTGTTCTTGGGGAAAACGTGATGCTTGACGAGAGTGTCATTTTTCTCCCTCGCGATCAGACTGGCGAGGCCAAGATCATCAAGATCGGCAACAATGTGCGAATCATGCCGTCCGCGGTCATCTGCGGCGGCGTTACAATCGGCGACGGAGCGGTGATCGAAGCTCAAGTCATCTTGGGACAACCAGAGTATGGCTACGCCGTCGGCGAAGTCTATACTGGCAAAGCCAAGCAGACCGACATTGCTGAAGGGGTTATCCTTCGGGCAGGCTCTATCATCTACTCGGGTGTCAGCATCGGTAAAAACACGACGATCGGGCATAGGACTCTGGTCAGGACCGACACTCAAATCGGCAGTAATACGCAACTTGGTCACAACATGACCATCGAAAGGAGCTGTCGCATCGGCGATTGGGTTCGGTGTACCGGTCTCACGCACATCACCAGCAGTACCGTGCTTGAAGATCGGGTGTTTCTTGGCGCTCTCGTGGGGACGGTCAACGACAAGGCTATGATCTGGAAGCAGGAAGGGGTGAAGCCCGAACTGATTCCGCCCTATTTCGGGTACGGATGCACGGTAGGCACAGGTGCCAAGATCGCCGCCGGAGTAAGGATTGGCCGCATGGCCATGGTGGGTACGGGTTCTGTAGTAACCAAGGACGTCGCTCCTAACGCCATTGTCATGGGCGTTCCGGCCAAGTTCTACAAGATGCGAGAGGAGGGCTGACATATGATTGTCGAGACTTGGCTTGAGCCCGTAAAGCCGATGCTGGTTACATGGGTTCAACCAAAAGACTGGCAGTTGCTATCGAGTTTTGAGAGATCTCTCTCCGAGATCTCTCACGACAAATCGAAGGGTCAGCCGCTTCAAGCAAAATCCCTGTTGGCATCCGAATACGGAATGGTGGACGTCGAGAGGAAACTTGGAGGACTGGATCGCTCGCCGCTCGTGCAAGCGCTCATCCAGTTTATCTGCGGCTATCATGATTTGGACTACAGAGATGTTGCTCACGTGGGTCACGGTAGGATGATCATCCTTCACGGCTCGCAAAGGCAACAAAAGCTCTGGATGCCGAAGCTAGCCTCTGGTTCACTGGTGGGCATTGCTGCAACCGAAGCGCATGGCGGTAGCAAAATCCAAGCCACAAAGACAATCGCCAGGAAAAACGGCGGTAAGCATCTCTTAAGCGGGGAGAAAGTTTATATCAGTCGCATTAAAGAAGCTGCTGTGTTCATCGTCTTTTTCAAGTTTGAGAAGGATGAAACACTGTCAGCCGCACTGATTGACATCGCTCGCAAAGGAGTTGCGATCGAAACGTGGGAACCAATGGGTCTGCGTGGATGGAGCTGGGGCAAAGTTGTTTTCGAGAACACGCCGCTTACTGAACTTGAGGTGCTTGGCGCTCGAGGTCAGGGAACAGCGATTTTCAAAGAACACTTTGTCTACTACCGGCCAATGGTAGCGATGACTACGCTTGGTGTCGCGGCCGCGGTGCTTGATCGGACGATGGATCATATCAACCAGCGTAGAGCCAGAAGGGACATCGCGGAACCGCGAGATACCTGTTTGGAAAGCGTTGGACACCATTGCGCCGCCATCAACGCGGGGATACTTTCTGCACTCTGCGCAGTTGTGCAAAATGTAGAAAACTCCCCGAACTCAAGTCTCTGGTCCAGGATGACCAAGGCTTGGTCGGTGGAACAGGCCTACCACACGGTCTCCGAGTTAGCCTTGTTTATGGGAGCCGCCGCTTTTAGGAACGATCACTTTGTAGCGAAAGCACTGGGTGATCTGCGAGGATTCTTTTTTGCAGACGGTGTTCACGACGGGTTGAGGCGTTCGGTCGGGCGCACGTTGTTGGATGTGCCCTCATGATCAAAGCTGCGCAAATGAACTATTTGTTTGCGCAGCTTCTTTTATTTGTGCATTTATGTTATTTTTAATGATATGAAACACCCCTCACACATAATTGCTGTTGGTACCCTCGTTGAAAACAAACGAGGTCAGTTTTTATTGGTTAAAACTGAATGGCGAGGGTGGGAGATGCCGGGCGGGCAAGTTGAAGAAGGCGAAGATATTATTTCTGCTCTAAAAAGAGAAGTTATTGAAGAATCTGGCATTGATATTGAAATAAAGAAATTGGCGGCTGTTTATTCAAGTGTGAGCGAACCGTCCAAAGTGATTTTAGATTTTCTTTCGGCATATAAGGGTGGGGACATTAAAAAAGCAACGAGTGAGATTCTTGATGCCAAATGGTTTTCAAAAAAAGAAATACTCCAAGCCGTACAAACTGATCCGATGAAATATCGGATTCAGTGGTTGTTGAAAAATCAAAATAAACTTCGCCAAGTCTCTTATACCAAAAATCCATTTAAAGTTCAGTCCGAAGTGTTGCTTTGATGTATGAAAAAGGCGCAATATGTTTCCATACTGCGCCTCAAGTGCGGGGAGGACGGAACCCCAGTTATTTGAACTTTTTTGTTTCTCACTCCTCTTGTATGTTCGCCTTGAGCGCCCGAAGTTTTCCGAAGATGTCCTCATATCCTCGTCGGATAATACGGACATTACTGAGCTTTGAGGTGCCTTCTGCGACCAGTGCCGCGATAATATAGGAAAACCCGCCGCGAAGATCGGGAATGTGAATCTCCGCTCCTCGCAAAACGGTCGGTCCAGCAATCACAGCGCTATGAAACGCGTTGCGATTGGCGAAGCGACAGCTGATCTGTCCGAGACACCTCTGATAGAGCTGGATCCGTGCACCCATCGACTTGAGTGCCTCAACGTAGCCGAAGCGACCCTCGTAGACGGTTTCGTGCATGACGGACAAGCCCTCCGCTTGCGTTAACATAACAGCGAATGGCTGTTGCCAGTCTGTCATGAACCCCGGATGGACGTCTGTCTCAAGTGCCATGGCTTGGAGTGTTTTGCCGGCCCTCCAGAACTCGATGCCATTCTCTCGCACGTCGAACGCGCCGCCCGCCTGTCGGAAGGCGTTGAGGAATGTCATCATGATCATTTGCTCGGCGCCCCGGACAAGAATCCTGCCATTTGTGGCGGCCGCAAGGCACGCCCATGAGGCCGTTTCAAGCCGATCCGGCAGAGCTCTGTGTTTGAACCCGGAGAGTTTTTCAACGCCGTGGACGGTGATGACTCTATGAGTATCCACGGATATGATCGCTCCCATCTTCTGCAACACCGCGATGAGATCCATAATCTCCGGTTCTATCGCTGCATTGCTGAGTTCAGTGATCCCGTCTGCTAGGACCGACGCAAGTAGAACTTGCTCGGTTGCGCCGACACTTGGATACGGCAAACGGATCTTTGTCCCACGCAAACGATCGACGAACATCTCGATATGCGTCTCGTGTACCTCGACTCGTGCGCCAAGAGCCTTCAAGGCTTCAATGTGAAAGTCAACCGGGCGGTCACCAATCTGACAGCCGCCCAAAGCTGGAACGATCACGTGGCCAGTGCGGGCGAGCATAGGGCCGCAGGTGAGAATCGGAATACGGCTTCTGCCGGAGAAAGCCTCCACCTGTTCCAAAGGTGCTTGAGCCAACGTCTGAGCGTTGATGTGAACCGAATGACTACCTGTGAACTTTACATTGCCGCCAAACGCAACAATCATGTCGCGCACGATGTCAACGTCAACAATGCCAGCAACATTGTTGATTGTGCAGGTGTCGGGGGTTAGAAGAGCCGCAACCATGTTTTTCGGTAGCGTATTTTTTGCCCCGTGAACGAACACTTCGCCTTCAAGCGGATGTCTGCCCTCAACATTCAAGATGTTGGTTTCGGACTTTTCGATCTCGCTCATCTCGTTTACCTCCTACTTTTGGTTGTGTGCAAAGAACTGTTGGTTCAAAAGAGACCATCGTGGTCCCTTTTTCTATTTGCTACCATACAATAATTTGCTCTCTAATGCAAGAGTATTGAGGAC
>Ga0209542_10004078_pt1 | contig 30464 bp, 23 predicted proteins | sample RifCSPhighO2_01_FD_184028 | JGI IMG/M metagenome (GOLD analysis project Ga0209542, IMG submission 184028) | Soil microbial communities from Rifle, Colorado - Rifle CSP2_plank highO2_0.1 (SPAdes) (version 2) | ecosystem: Environmental > Terrestrial > Deep subsurface > Rock core/Sediment ... | reverse complement strand
CCTGTCCCGAAGCAGAGCACGAATGGGGAGAGATTGAGGGGGATATTGAGCTAAAAGAGTTTCCCTATTACTACCGCGATGCCAAAGCGTTCCTGGCCGCCAAGACCCTCTGGGAGTGGGAAAACGACTACTGGCTGAAGCAGGTCGGGTATTTGAGATAGCTATGCAGCGCCGCTTTACTGACACAAAAATCCCGACAAAGCACGGCGAGTTTTACATTCGTGTGTATGCTGATGTTTCTGGAAAAGAAACCGTTGTGCTTTGGGCGGAGAATATAGATACAACAGAGCCCGTTCTTGTGAGAGTGCATAGCGAATGTATGACTGGGGATACACTTGGTAGTTTGCAGTGTGATTGTGGAGAGCAGCTTGACCGATCGCTTGGGTTAATCCATCAAAATAAAGGTGTTTTAATTTATCTACGACAAGAGGGTCGTGGGATCGGATTATTTGAAAAGATCAGAAGCTACCAGTTGCAGGACAAGGGGTTTGATACTTTTGAGGCTAACCTTATTTTGGGTCATCATCCCGATGAGCGGACGTATGAAATGGCCAAAACCGCACTTGGAGATTTAGGGATAAAGCGTATTAGACTCCTCACTAATAACCCGTCAAAGGTTTCAGAGATAGCGAAACTCGGGATCGAAGTTACCGAGCGCGTTCCGCTCATTATCGAGCCAAATAAATACAACCAAAAATACTTTGAGGCCAAGCGTGATAAGTTCAAGCACTTCTTCAATGCCGACGTTAGTTACTATTTTTATCAATTCCATGCTGATACGTGTGAGCAGATTGAGCAAATTGGGGACTTCTTAAAAGATAAAAAGCGCGATCCTTTGCTAAAAATTTGCGTTGGGGTAAGCGCAAATCACGCGACGCTTAGCGATAAGAAAGAAATCGAGCGCATCGAGTCACTTTTCCATGCATGTGACTTTTATGAAGGTTTCGTGCCCATTCTACACTTCTCGTTTCGTCATTCCCCTAGCCCCGCCAGCGACGTTAAGGCCATCAAGAAAAACCTGCCTTTCGTTAGATATCTCCAGCTAAATGACTTACCATTTTCCGAACTCAGGACGATTACATTGGCGTGCCGGCTGCTCCTTGCTGACATTCCACTATCCGATGAAAATTTTGACCTTGTACGGAACGAGCAATTTCGGAGGGTCATAAAACGATACAAGGCTTTCATTCTTCTGGACAACAGCAAAGGATCTGGCATTCGCGAGCCAAAGGATTCTCTGATGAAGAAGATTGATACGCTATTAAAATATGGGTTGAACGACATTGCAATTTTCGGCGGCTTTGGGCCGGATGATCTCGATACGTATTTTGAACTGCGGCGGTATTATCGGATAAACTTTTCGATTGACGCGGAGACGAAACTAAAAACAGACGGCGCGATCAATATTGAGAAGACGAAAGTATATCTATCGCAGTTGATTCGCTTTGATGATCCGAAGAAGGCGGGCGTGGAGCAAACCCGGACGTTTCTTCAACAAATAAGAAATACCGATTGGGTTACGGCAACGATTGAAGGAAAGGAATTTTCGATACATCCTGCCGTATTTAATCCTGGCATTTTTCCCTCTACTGCATGGTTTGCTTCAGTTGTAATGGAGCAAGTGAAGGGGCAGAGAGATTTTTGTGAAATAGGTTGCGGGGCGGGAGTAGAAACCTGTCTGGTTGCCCTGGCTAATCCAGATATGCGGGTGCTATCCACAGATATAAATCCTTTTGCAAGCGAAAATACAAAGTATAATGCCGAAAAACTTGGTATTGGAGGTAGAATTGAGGTAGTTACGGGAGATGTGTTGGATGGCGTGCCTAAAGACAGAACTTTCGATTCGATATTTTGGGCTTTGCCGTTTGGTTTTCTTGATCCGGGCGTCAGAGTCACTTTGGAAGACATGCAGGTATTTGATCCTGGGTATAGGGCAATTCGGAAGTTTCTAAATACTGCAAAAAGCTTTTTAAAACTCGGCGGTCAATTACTCATCGGTTTTTCCCCGGATTTAGCTAATCAAGAGCTTTTTTGCGAGCTCGCAAAAGAGGCGGGGGTGAAGATTGAGGTGGTCGCAGAAACGGCAATTCAAGAAAAAGAGGTCCTGAAATTTGAACTACTTCGAGGTATTTACGTTCTATGAAAGAAAAACTATCAGGAGATTTAGTTGTCTATACCGATGGCGGCTCGCGGGGGAATCCGGGCCCTGCGGCTTTGGGCGTTGTGATCTGCGATAAAAAAGGGAATCCGATTAAGTCCTATGGTGAAACTTTGGGTGTCAAGACAAATAACGAGGCCGAATACAGTGCGGTGATTTTTGCGCTGAAAAAAATTAAGGCCTTAGCGGGTGGTAAAGCAGCGGCCGAGATGCGGATTGAGGTGCGCGCGGATTCGGAGCTTTTGGTCAAACAACTGAATCACGAGTATAAAATTGAGTCGGAAAGCGTGATTCCATTATTTATTAAGGTCTGGAATGCGACACTGGATTTTAAAGAGGTGCGATTCACGCATATCCCGCGCGAGAAAAACCGCGAGGCCGATCGGATGGTGAACCGGGCATTGGACGGCGAGGCAAAACTTTTTTGAATTTTAAATGATGTTTAAGATATTTAAGTGATGTATATTATCTCACGCTATAGCGTGAGATAATATACGAGTGATGAAACGAGTCATAAAATGAAAAACTTTTTGATTTGGGGCGATAGTATTACATACGGACATGGCGATGCGGATGGGGGCTGGGTTGGGCGGTTAAGAAAGACGGTGTGGAAGGATAGCCTTGTTTATAATTTAGGAATCTCTGGCGATACAACGACAGAAGTTTTAGGGCGGTTGGAGTTTGAGGCGAGACAGCGTATTGATCCCGAAGAAGAGACAGTCTGTATTTTTGCAATAGGCATCAACGATTCAATCTTTTTGTCTGATCGGGGAACTTTTCAGACCGAGCTTCCGCAATTTGTAAAAAATATTCACGAAATTTATTCGCAGGCAAAAAGGATTTCTTCTCGTATCGTTTTTGTAGGATTGACGCCCGTTGATGAGAAAAAAACCAATCCCATATCGTGGGCGCCAAACAAAGTGTATAAAAATGACTTTATAGAAAAATATCATAGCGCATTACGCACCTTCTGTGGTAAAACCCAGCTTCCTTTTGTTGACGTCTTTTCTAGTTGGGAGAAACTACAATATATGGAATGGCTTTATGACGGCGTTCACCCGAACGCTAATGGATACGATGCGCTATTTTCAGAAATCTCGTCTACACTTACCGAGCATCAGTTTTTACCGTAATCTGAATTTGGGCGATACACCACTCATACCAATAGACTAGTCTATTGATACAGATGGGATTCATTAGCTAATGGTAAACGTACTCTAAATTGAGAGGCAAATAACTTATTTTGACAGAACACAAAAATTCTAGTACCGTTAAAATCCTCGTGCCTGTGCACGGGATTTTGTCCGTATGAGAGATATCACGAAAAAAACTTACAGAATTTACTGGGAGCACACCAAGCCCTATCGCCGGCTTATTTTGCTGATGATGATCACGCTCGTTATAAGCTCGGTCATTGATATCATAAGCCCGATTCTTTATAAGAGGTTTTTTGACGTTCTGGCGTCAGGCGTTGAGCCAGCAATGGCAAGACCTCAACTTGTCCAAATCATTTTCTTCCTCCTTGGGCTTCATCTTTTCGGGGTTGTCATCTCGCGGATTTCAGCATTTTCTAATGACTTTTTACAGCCGCGGGTGATGACGGATCTGACAAACACTGCCTTTGAGTATCTGCACCGGCACTCCTACGGGTTCTTTGTTAACCGATTCGCTGGGGCTTTGGTGCGGAAGGTCAACCGGCTTGCTAGCTCATTTGAAGGTGTGGCTGACCGGCTTTATTGGGACCTGCTGCCGCTAATTATAAAAACGATTGGAATTTTGGGCGTCCTTTTCTATAAAAATATCTGGCTGGGGCTTGCCATGACAGCTTGGGCGACGTTATTTATGTCGCTCAATTACTTTCTTACGATGTACAAGCTGAAATATGACATCAAGGCGGCCGAAGCGGATACGAAAACAACCGCCCAGCTTGCCGACACCATCGCCAATCAAGTGAATATCAAGATTTTTGCGAAATTAAAGGAAGAAGTTGCGGCTTTCCGCGTACTAACGGAAGAAAAGTTCAAAATTAGTTTGCTGTCTTGGCGTATTGGGAGCTTTGTTGACGGCGCGCAGGCAGTTCTCACAACTGTTTTGGAATTGGGGATATTTTATATCGCTATCATCCTTTGGTCGCGTGGAGTTTTGACGGTCGGGGATTTCGTTCTGATCCAGGCCTACGTTCTGCAGATGGTCTGGCGGCTTTGGGATTTCGGCAGGATTTTCCGGCGATTGCATCGAGATTTGGCTGATGCCGAAGAGATGGTGGAGATTTTGGAGACGCCGCACGAGATCAAGAATATTCCGAATGCCGGGACGCTTTCGGTGCCAAAAGGGAATGTTAAGTTTCGGGACGTGTCGTTTCACTACAACGTCGGGCGGGATGTCATTAAAAGTTTGAATCTTGAGATTAAACCCGGCGAGAAAATCGGGTTTGTGGGGCCGTCGGGCGCGGGCAAAACCACGCTCTCGGCGCTTTTGCTTAGATTTCACGATGTAACTGAAGGTGTGATTCTAATTGACGGCCAAGATATTTCGCGCGTCTCGCAGGAATCTTTACGCCGAGCCATAGCATTAGTGCCGCAAGAGCCGATTTTATTTCATCGCACTTTAATGGAGAACATCCGCTATGGCCGCGAGGAGACGACTGACGAAGAGGTGCTGGAGGCGGCGCGGCTTGCGCACTGCGACGAGTTCATTGAAAAACTGCCGGATGGCTACAAGACCTTGGTTGGCGAGCGGGGGATCAAACTCTCGGGCGGCGAGCGTCAACGCGTTGCTATCGCGAGAGCCATTCTTAAAAACGCGCCGATTTTGGTTTTGGACGAAGCGACATCCAGTTTAGATTCTCACTCCGAGGCGCTGATTCAAGATGCCTTGGCTCAACTGATGCAGGGAAAGACCACGATCGTGATTGCGCATCGGCTTTCAACTATTATGCGGATGGATCGGATTATCGTGTTGCGTGAAGGAGAAGTGCAGGAGATTGGGACGCATCAGGATCTCTTGTCCGACCCCTCCGGTCTCTACAAAAAACTATGGAACTTGCAGGTCGGGGGGTTTATTGCCTCGACAGCTTTCTGAAAAACAGAAAAAACCCTCCAGCGGGGATTTTTTCTTCGCCACGCTCCTCGTCACTCCCGATTCTGATCGGGAGACCATGCTGACTCGTCGCGCGAGCGTTTTCAGGAAAGCCGTCTTCGTCCGGGGCTTGCTCAAGGCAGTCCTTTCGGGCTTTTATTCGGTTATCCACAGTTGTAGCATTGAATCTGACTAAATAGTCGGGTATAATGTTTGCAATGGAAAGGGTAATAACAAAGCGGCAAAGAGAGCTATTAGCCATCATTTATGAGTACATTAAAGATACTGGTTATCCGCCAACATTTGAGGATATGCGCGAGCGGCTCAATGTTTCCTCTAACCAGTCGGTATTAGATTTACTAGACAAGCTCAAACAAGCAGGACTCATTAAACGCAATGAGACTGTTGCGCGCGGGCTGACTATACTGCGAATGGGATATGACGCGCTCAACCGGCCGCCTCTCGCGGCCTTTCTTGGCGTTACCAGTGCGGGCGCCCCGATTCAGTCGTTTGAGATTTCGGGAGAGTGGAAAACGCTCTCGAAAGATATTGCCCGGCTGGACGAGAATGTTTTTGTTTTGAAGGTTTCGGGCGATTCTATGATTAACGCGGGGATTGATGACGGCGACGCTGTTTTGGTCCAGACAAAAAAAGAATTTGTGTCCGGCGAAATTGTCTATGCCCAGATAGGCGACGAGGGCACAATCAAGCGATTCATGTCCGATAACACGCCGCCGTATGTATATCTGAAACCCGAAAATCCGAAGTATGAGCTCATTCCTTTTACGCACGAGATGGAATTAAAAGGGAAAATAATCTCGGTTCTCAAGAGTAATTATTGGCAGACGGTAAAATAATATGCAACAAACAAAACAACTTCTCACAATTAAAGAAGCAAGCCAGTGGGTCAGTAATCTTCTAAGACGCGATGTTAGCGATTCCAATATCTCATATTTGGTGCAATATGGGAAAGTTAAAAAATATAACGGCGGCAATTCTATTTTTGTTGATGTGGATGATCTCAAAAAATACTACGAATCTTACAATGGAAAGCGTGAAATCAGTTGGAAAAAAAATCTTGGTAATGATTTAAACTGGACACTTTCCTTTGATAATTTGCGTGAGGCGGACACCACAAAACATGTGCACCGACTTCATCCGTACAAAGGGAAATACATTCCTCAACTTGTTGAGTATTTTATAGATGCACATACGGACGATTCCAAAAAAGAAGCATATTTTAAAACGGGCGATATTATTCTTGATCCTTTTTTAGGCTCAGGAACAACACTTATCCAATCGTTAGAGATGGGTATTCATTCGGTCGGCATAGATGTATCAGAATTTAATTGCATGATTGCTAGTTGTAAAGCAACGCGCTATGACGACGAGTACTTGCAGAAAGCAATCAAAAAAATGCTTACTTCTCTTGACACATTTGAGCATGATAACAAAATCCGAGAATTTGAAAGTGAGCTTTTGGCTGAGCTTGCTAAGTTCAACAACACACATTTCCCCGGCTACGATTTTAAGTACAAAGTAAATCAAGGAAATTTTGACGAAAAGAAATTTTCTACCGAAAAAGAGCGTGAGTTTTTGCCTGTCTATCAGAAATTGCTCAAAAAATATGCAATCAAATTAAAGCAAGACAAGTCGGACTCTTTCCTTGATATTTGGTTTATGGATAATGTTCGTCGCGAAATAGATCATGTGTTTCAGACGATTAAACAGGAAAAGGACGTTAAGACACGGAAAATCCTCGCGCTTATTTTGAGCCGAACGATTAGATCATGCCGTGCGACAACGCATAGCGACTTGGCAACACTCAAAGAACCACAACTTACGACTTACTATTGCTATAAGCATAAGAAAATTTGCAAACCGCTTTTCTCTATCAAAACAATGCTCAACCGCTATGCGTTTGATACATTGAGTCGAATCCGTGAATTTAATACCTTACGCAAGCCGGTCCACTACTCCGCGATAACTGGAGACTCCCGAACCGTAGATATTTTTGAGAAAGTGGAAAAGCAAAACCCGGAATTTTCTAAAATTCTTAGAAAGCAAAAAATAGCAGGTATTTTTTGTTCACCTCCGTATGTCGGACAAATTGATTACCATGAACAGCACGCCTACGCTTACGATCTGCTTGGATTTAAGCGTCAGGATGATTTAGAGATTGGTCCGCTTTACAAGGGGCAAGGACTGGAAGCTCGCCGGTCATACATGCAAGGGATTGCTGATGTATTAAATAATTGTAAGCAATATCTAAAAGCTGATTTTGATATTTTTCTTGTGGCGAATGATAAATATAACCTTTATCCCGAAATTGCAGAGAAGTCAGGAATGAGAATTGTAAATCAGTTTAAGCGACCTGTATTAAACCGGACAGAACGAGATCGCAATCCTTATTCAGAAATAATTTTCCAGTTTAAATCATTATGAAAAAAGAACAAATACTTTACATCATTACGAGAGACGACATTAAAAATGTCTCTAGTGAAATGAATATTTCTGTTTCAGAAAAAGACTTCACTTTCATTAAAGATAAGGTTGGTAATTTTATCGGAGATAAATGGCACGATGCTATTGAATACGCTCTGTGGGAATTAGAGGAAAGTAAAAAGAAATAATATGGCGTTATCAAAAGAACAAGTTAAGAATGTCGAGGAGGTCTTGAAAACAAGTTTGCGCAACAAGTTTCAAAACTATAAACCAGAACCGGCATCAATGCCTTTTCATACACGGCTACTCGGCAAAGACAGGCTTGCTTTGTATTCCTTTATTCACTCTCTCAATACAAACTTTGGCACGAGTATTTTTGAGCCGGTCGGTCTCGCTCTAGCGCAAAAGAATTTCAAAATGGCCGTTTCTCAAGCTACGGCCGGAAATCAAATCAGTTCTGTGGCGCAAGCCGAAATACAAAAGATAATTGATGGACTCATTACAGCAACAAGCACACCGAATAAAAAAGAAGAAGTTGAGAGAATACGAAAAGTCTGTCAAACCGGCGAAATGATTAAAGTAAAGCCGACAAAAGTTGATTTAATGTTTGAGTCAAAAGAGGGTGCATATTACTTGTTTGATATTAAAACAGCAAAACCAAACGCCGGAGGATTTAAAGAGTTTAAACGCACCTTACTTGAATGGGTCGCTGTTGTTTTAGCGAATAAACCAGATGCGAATATAAATACTTTTATAGCGATTCCATACAATCCGTATGAACCAGAACCATATACTCGTTGGACAATGCGAGGAATGCTTGATCTCGAAAATGAGCTTAAAGTGGCAGACGAGTTTTGGGATTTCTTGGGTGGCAAAAACACTTACAAGGATTTGCTTGATTGTTTTGAAAGAGTTGGCATTGAATTAAGAGATGAAATTGACGCATATTTCGGCCGCTTTAATAAAAATTGACACTTAGTTTAAATAGTTCTAACAAAAGACCGACTTTTTAAAAGTCGGTCTTTTGTCTCTGAATACTCTTATTTTGCTTCGGTTCAAAGTTGCCAATCTGGCGGGCCCGACGGGATTTGAACCCGTGATTTTCTCCGTGACAAGGAGACGAGGACTCCAGGCTCCTCTACGGGCCCATAAATTACTTAGACTTTTTCATGTGCTTACAGATCACTTACTCAATAATCAAGAAATCTCAACTTGAAGGCACGAAGCGGCTGGATGTGGAATATTGTCAGCAGGAGTACTTGAATTTGGAGAAAAAACTTGCCGTACTAGGAAAAGAAACACACCAAGCAGTAATCTGTTGAAAAATCAAAATCCCCGCGTTTGATGCGTGGATTTTGATATATTTTTGTCTGGCACAAACGTAAGCCGAATTCTGTTGTCATCACTACGAAGTAGTGATGCGATAGCCATCTATCTTGAAGCCGCATTTCTGCGGCGCTCTCTCCTAAAGGAGAAGCGGACTACTTGTCTTGTCCACGATTTGCACCGCGGACAGTTTGTCCTTGCACCGGATAGGGTTTTCCACCCGATACTTTTGCAAATATCGGAAGTCGCGTTTGACGCGACACTTTTCACCTTTCATCCCGACGTAACGTCGGGACTAGTATAGTCTCTGTGGCACCCCCGACGCACACATTGGTGGAAGCTCCGACGTTGAGTCGGAGTGCCGACCGAAGCGTCGGCATCGGGGTTCCGACATTACGTCGGAATCATCCCGCCCGCCTAAGTTTTGCAAAGCAAAATTTTGGCGGGGGCGGCCGTTAGCCGCTATCCATAGTTAGTGCGTGCTTCTGCACGCAATGGTGTTCGGACTTTCCTCCCCACCCTTTTGATTGATACCAAAATCCATGCGACTATGATAGTTTCGTGCTCAATCAAAAGGGTGGGGCGGCCATCTCAATGTACCAGACAGTGGCTATTATAATGTATTGGAGGATCTTTGGCAAGATGCGGCATCCAGTGCCCGATTCATTGACGATGCTCTCCTTCTTCATTTACAATTGGGCTATCATTTTACCCCGTTAGAACGCTACTGTCTTCTCTCGGTAGTACAGACAGAGATAATCAATAGGGGTATAATGTCCCCATTAGCTGGTCGCGAAGCGCCAGTTCTAACGGGGTTTAAGAGGCCGTTGTCTCTCTTTATACTTTATATTATTTACTGGAAACGCGTATGTATCCTGATATCCGCACTTCGGAACTGGCAGGGCTCAATTCACTCGAGCCCGCAATCGAAATCAGCGAGGGGCAATTCCCCGAAACAGAAAGCTGGTGGAGGCGTATCGCTCGCTGGTCGCTTTATGCCATCGCATTAACAGCGCCGGTTCTTTTCTTTCCGTCAACGATTCCTCCGACATTCGTCAAACAAGTGGCGGTGTCGATTCTCGCCTTTGTCGCATTTATCTCGTGGCTCGGGGAGTCACTGCTCTCGGGCCGGGTGTATTATAAGCGTTCACTGATCAACGCGGCGGTGGGAGTTCTGCTTTTGGTTTTATTTGTTTCAACCTTGATATCGGCGCAAGCATTGCGTGGCCTGATTGGGAGTGATGATGTGGGTGAGCGTTTCATGAGTTTTCTAGTTTTTGCGGTTATCTTTTTTGTCTCGGGCGGCGTCTTCTATGCCGAAAAAGAATCGCGCAAGTTTATGTGGTGGCTCTTGGGTGGCGGGGCAATTTTGGCGATTCTTTCGCTTCTGCAGTTCTTCCTTCCGCAGTTGGTACCCTTTGCGGCTCTGGCGCGGGTTGATGTGAATCCGGTGGGCACATCCAATGCTGTTGCCGTGCTGATGGGATTCTACTTCCTTTTTTCGGTCGGCGTATTGGCGAGCGGCCAGGGGATGCTCGGCAATAAATGGCTTCGCGGAGGCGTGACGCTTGTCCTTTTGGCGACACTGGCAAACTTGGTTGTGATTAATTTCCGCTACGTCTGGATCGCCATTGCCGCGGGGCTGATTGTCCTTTTGGGGCTCCAGTTTCGCATGGCCAGCCGGTCTGTCGCGGAATGGAGGGGTAGCTCTTTTCTCAAGAAGAAGGGTTTTGGACTTTTGTTCCTAATGCTTGTCATAACGATTTTCTTCATTCTTTCAAATATAACGCTGATCACCAATACGTCGTTTATCAGAGCGACGGCGATTCCAGCCGAGGTCAGCCCGTCGTATTCGGCCACACTTGATATCGCCCGGAAGACCCTACAGCAGCACTTGCTCTTTGGTTCTGGCCCGGCGACCTTTGGTCTTGATTACAGTCTTTTCCGCAGTCCTCAAATAAATCAGACAACCTTTTGGGGGGTGCGCTTTAATAGCGGCACGGCATTTCTCCCTACGGCTCTCGCAACGATGGGTGTTTTGGGAGTATTGGCGCTACTGCTTTTTATGGCCGTTGTTCTGTTCTCACTACTGCGTGGAGTGTCGCGGCGGGCGGATGACGATCCCGTGCTTTCGGGCAGCATGGCGGCGGTGATTTTCAGTTTGGTGATGTGGTGGTTTTATACGACAACCTTCACTTCGCAGGTTATGTTATTTGCGGCGCTTGGCATTATGGTCTCACGCATGAACGAAACGGCGGATACGCGAGAGGGAAAATCGTGGTGGCGCATTTCCGAGCGGGCTATCACATTTACCACTCCTTGGGCAACATTTGCCACGTCTCTCGTGATCATATTTTTGATGGTCGGAGGGGTGGCGTTTCTCTACTACACTATTCAGCAATACGTGTCGGCGGTGTATTTTGCGAGGGGTGTTGCGGCATTTAACAGCGGCCAGAATGATATAGCAGGGTCTCTCGCGCTGATGAATCAGGCCGTTGCTCTAAACCCCGACCAGGATGCCTACTATCGTTCATTAGCGCAAGTGTCCTTGGCCCAGGTGCAAGCCATCATCAATTCTGCGTCCAGCGGCCAGAATCCAAATATTCAAAATGATTTTACAAACGCTGTGGCCGCTACTATTAAATACGCCGAGGGAGCGACCAAAATAAACAATCAGGACGCGCTCAACTGGTCAAGTATAGGGTTTGTATATCAGTCCCTCGTGCCGGTGCTGGGCGGCGCGGAGAATTCAGCTCTCCAAGGATATGATAAAGCCGCCCAGCTTGATCCCGTGAATCCCACCTATTCATTCAATAAGGCCAGCATTTATCTGATATTAGCTGATCGCGCGCAATTGCAAATTGCCAATCAGAACCCGACGGCAGAGGCGGCGGCCGCGCTCACCAAACAGCGCGCCGAGGCGCTCGAAAATGCGCGGGTAGAGCTTAAAAAGTCAGTGCAGTTAAAGCCAGATTATCCTCAAGCGAATTATCTTATGGCGCAAGTTCTGATTCGCCAAGGGAATCTGGCTGGGGCGATTCAGAGTGTGGAAACAGTCCAACAGTTAGCGCCGTCTGATATTGGCGTGGCATTCCAGCTGGGGGTTCTCTATTATCAGGCAGGGGACTTTGAGAAAGCGGAGGCGCAGTTTGCCCGGGCTGTCAGTTTCAATGCCAGTTACTCCAACGCGCGCTATTTCCTGGGGCTGCTCTATGACCGCAAGGCCGAGAACGCAAAATCACCGGATGATAAAAAGGCAGGGAAGGCGCAGGCCATTGATCAATTCACCCAAGTGCAGAAATTCAATCCCGACAACCAAGAAGTGAAAACAATCATCGCTAATCTCCAAGCCAATAAGCCGGCGCTTTTCGGTATTTCTCCACCCGCGCCTGCGCCGTCACAGCGGACCACGCCGCCGGTGCAGGATAATGGCCAGTCGGCGGGTCAGAGAAATCCCTAGACCGGCGACGACTGATTTCTTCAATGGTGCTTCGTCTTTTGCAGAAAGAAATTCCGTCCATTCACGGAGCGGCTTTTCTTATCGGGGCTGCTGGTCTTTTGTCACGCATCTTGGGAGTTGTGCGCGATCGACTGCTGGCGGCGCACTTCGGCGCCTCACGGGCGCTTGATGTCTACTATGCCTCTTTTCAGATTCCTGATCTTCTCTTCACGGTGTTTTTGATCGGGGCGGCGAGTGCCGCCATCATTCCTCTTTTCTTGCAATACGATAAAGAGAATCCCCAAAAGGCCCAGCTCTTGATCGGGGGTCTGCTGACACTTTTTTCTCTGGGGGCCGCGGTGGTTGCACTTCTTGCGTTTTTTGCGGCGCCCCTACTCGTGCGTTTTATCGCCCCGGGCTTTAGCGCCGCAGAGCATGACGTGATGCAGCAGATGACCCGCATCATGATGCTCTCTCCGATATTTCTCGGTGTTTCAAATATTCTCTCGTCAGTGATGCAGGCCAAGCGCCAATTTATCGCATTTGCCTTGACAGGGATTGTCTACAATATCGGGATTATCGCGGGGGTTGTATTTTTGGTCCCATTTTTTGGGTTTATCGGCTTGGCCGCGGGCGTGGTCTTGGGAGCGTTTCTCCATATGACGATCCAGATTCCGGTTCTTATAAAAATCCGCTTTTGGCCGCTCTTTCGGGGCTGGTCCCAGATGCCGGGCCTAAAGAGCGTTTTCGCTCTGTCTCTGCCGCGGGTTTTCGCGCTCTCTATAAATCAGTTGATCGTGATTGTGCTTGTGTCTCTCGGTTCATTTTTGTCGGCTGGCAGCATCGCAATTTTTCAGTTTTCGAATAATTTGCGTTATTTACCCATTGGCATTATCGGCGTCTCCTATGCCATTGCCGTTTTCCCGCGCTTAACGTCCGCCGCGCTTAAAAACTCTAAAGAAGTTTTTTATGAGGACATTTCCGCCATGGTTGAAACCATCTTGTTCTGGATTATCCCTCTGGCATTTTTCACAGTTGTGCTGCGCGCCTATATTGTACGGGCAGCACTCGGCGCGGGGTATTTCAATTGGGATGATACTCGTCTCACCGCCGCGGTGCTTGCAATTCTTGCGATTGCCATGATTGGCGAATGCTTGACGCCGCTTTTTATCCGAGCTTTTTATGCTCTAGGAAATACAAAATTGCCTTTTCTGGTTTCGCTTATGACCGCATCCGTTGTTATCAGCTCCGCTCCCTTTCTCCTTTCGCTATTCGTGCGTCACCGCCTAAGCGGCAGATTCATGGCAGGGCTTTTAAAAGTGGGTGATCTCCCCGGGGCGCCGGTTTTGGGGCTTGCTATGGCTTTGGCTTTAGGCACTCTGATTGAGTCAATCTTGCTCGGTGTCGGCCTGACATTCCATATGAAGAAGTTTTTTCACGGCAGTGTGAAGAACGGCCTTTTTTTGGCAATATTTCGCATTATTCTGGCCGCCGGGATTTCGTCTACCTTTTGTTATGGCGTCCTAAATTTTGTTTCGGCCTGGGTTTCGGATTCTCACTTGTGGGGGGTTTTGGTGCGCGTACTCGTTCCATTTATTGTGTCGGCGCTTTTGTATTGCTGGATGATGTACATTATGGGGAGCGAAGAAGTGAGGAGCGTTATTGCGACTTTTCGGCAGAAACTCTTTCGCGGGGCAATGCCCCCGACAACGCTTGATCAGCAGGGTGATTCATCGGTACGCTAGTAGTTGCTCATGCACATTCGGAATTTTGTCATCATTGCTCACATTGATCACGGGAAATCTACGCTCGCGGATCGGCTTTTAGAGTTGACCCATACGATTGAAGACCGCAAAATGCGCGCCCAGTTCTTGGATACAATGGACCTGGAGCGCGAACGCGGCATTACAATTAAGATGCAGCCAGTGCGAATGCGGACGGAAATTGGCAGAGAAGAATTTATTTTTAATCTTATAGACACGCCGGGACACGTTGACTTCACTTACGAGGTCTCTCGCGCGCTTGCCGCGGTTGAGGGGGCGATCCTGCTGGTTGACGCCACGCAAGGAATCCAGGCGCAGACAATCGCCAACTTGCACCTTGCCCAAAAAGAAGGGCTCACAATTATTCCTGCGGTGAACAAGGTGGATATACCGAGCGCCGATCGCGCTCTTGCAGTTTCAGAATTGGCAACGCTCCTCGCTGTTCCCCAAGAGGAGATTTTAATGGTATCGGGAAAAACGGGGGAGGGCGTTCAGGAATTGCTTCGGCGTGTTGTTGAGAAAACTCCGCCGCCCGAGGCGCCGCCCGATGATAAACTGCGCGCTTTGATTTTTGATTCCCAGTTTGATGCCTACAAGGGCGTGATTGCCTATGTCCGCATTGTCTCGGGCGCGATCAAAAAGGGCGAGAAGATTCATATGCTACGGACGAAAAAATCGAGCGAGGTGTTAGAGGTCGGTTGTTTCGCGCCGGAGAGAAAAGAGACCGCCGAGTTGGCCGCCGGCGAGATTGGCTATATCGCCACAGGCCTGAAAGAGGCGGGAATTCGTGTTGGAGATACGATTATTTTTGAGCGTGACCGCGAAGCGGGCATTTTGCCGCTTCAGGGATATGACGAACCGAAGCCCGTTGTGTTTGCTTCGGTTTTCCCGTTGGATGCGGATGATTTCCCAACATTAAAAGATGCGCTCGATAAACTGAAATTAAACGATGCCGCGCTGTCGTATGAAGTGGAGGCCTCTGAAGCGCTGGGGCGCGGTTTTCGCGTGGGATTTTTGGGTATGCTGCATCTGGAAATTATCTCCGAGCGAATCCAGCGCGAGTTTGACTTGGAGATTATCGTCTCAACGCCCTCGGTGTCGTATCAGGTGATACTGCGTTCCGGAAACAAAGAGATGGTGTATTCGGCGGCGGATATTCCTGATGAAGCTGTTCTTTCGAGTATCGCGGAGCCCTGGGTGCGGCTTGAGGTGATCGCGCCCGCCGATTATCTGGGACGTATTTTGAAACTTTTTGAATCAACCCGCGGCCGATTCGTCGAAACAAACTACTTATCGGCGGTACGGCTTTTAGTAGTTTATCGCATGCCTTTGAAAGAAGTGATTATTGATTTTTATGACCAGTTGAAAAGCGCCACTTCGGGATATGCCTCAATGGGGTATGAGTTTCTTGGATACGAGGCGGGAGAGCTGGAGCGGCTGGATATATTGATTGCGGGCAAACGTGAGCGGGCATTTTCGGTCGTGGTTCATAAAAGCGAGGCCTTCACCGAAGGCAAGCGAGTTGTGGCAAAACTAAAACAGCTTCTGCCGTCACAGGTATTTGCAGTCCCTCTGCAGGCGGCGATTGGCGGCAAAATAATCGCGCGCGAAACTCTTTCGGCGATGAGTAAGAATGTGACAGGGTATTTGTACGGCGGGGACCGCACGCGGAAAATGAAGCTCTGGAAGAAACAGAAAAAGGGAAAGAAACGTCTCGCCGAAGAGGGGATGGGCAAGGTTGAAATCCCGCCGGATGTCTTTCTTAAAATGTTGCGGAGGTCTTAATGGCTTTGTAGAAAACATGTGAATTTCTCAAGTAAGGAGTTCACACTCGCCAGAAAAAAAATAGCCAACCCACCAGTATAAATTATCTTAAGAAACTAACTTACGCTATAGCGTAAGTTAGTTTCTTATATTATCCTCGGAGTTTTTCTCCGCCCACGGGCGGAGAAACCATGCGGACTGTTTCAAACGAGAGTTTTTACCGGAACTATCTTCAAGCAGGGCTTGCCAAGGCGCAAACATTAAACCCTGCCGCGGCAGGGTTTAATGTTTGACTAGATTTCTTTATGATGGTTAGTGCCGTTACAAGTTAACGACCGCCCTGTCTAATGCCTCAAGATGTATAATTTGGCAAAAGGTTTGGTGGCGTTTAATATAGTAAGATGTAACTTGTAACGGTACTAGTAGCTGGTCAAAAGCGGCAGGATGGTAAATGCAACCATTGATAAAACAGCGATAATAGAAACAACGAGCCAGATGACCTGCGTACTCTTTTTGTGCTTTTTCCCGATCATGACTTTCTAAATGTATCATGCAGACTTTTGACTTTCAAGTAGTCTCGGTTCTTGACCTTCTATGAAGAAGTTTCTTACCTCTCCCATTATTGTGCTACTTCTCTTGGTATTGGCGGGGCTTTCGCTTGTTCAGCTTTTGAAGGCGTGGAGTGTACTCCAAGAGGCAAAGCGGACTGAAGCGCTTTTATCTCTAAAAGTGCAGAAAGCCAAAAACGAAGATCAGGAGCTTGAGAACCGGATTCGCATTTCGGGGACTCCCGAAGCCATTGAACGGGATGCTAAGGATCGGCTTAACTTAAAAAACCCCGGCGAGGAGGTTGTGGTTGTTATACCGTCCGTGGCTGCGAGTTCATCAGTAGAGGAGCCAAAACCGACGTTCTGGGTTAGGTTCACCGCATGGCTAAGTTCTATTTTCTAGTTTTTAGTTTCTTTAGGTCGCAAAAACGCGAGGGTTAGATTTTTGGCTTCTCTGTCGCTTTTTATCCAATGTATGTCTTTGTAGCGTTTGAACCACGTTATTTGCCGTTTTGCGTAGTGCCAATTGGCAGTCTCGAGTCTTTGTGCGAGTTTATCTTTTTGTATCGCGCCATCCAAAAAATCGACGGCGACTCCATAATCAATCCCAAGAGTTTGGAGCTTGCGTTTTGAAACACCATCCTGTAACAGTTTTTTAGTTTCAGCAATCAGGCCACGCGCGAGCCGTTTTTTGACCGCTAGGCGGATGCGTTGCCGCAGTTTTTCAGGAGTCAGTTGAATCCCAATAAAGAGAGCGCGGAAGTTTGGCTGTTGCGGCGCAAGTTTTTTCTTGTGGGCTTTGGCGATCTCAATGGCGCGAATAAGACGGCGCGGATTCTTTCGGTCTATCGTTTGGGCGCGTTTCGGGTCGAGTTTTTTGAGGATCTTAAAAAGCTTCTCGGCCGATTTATTTGCAAGACGTCGGCGCAGTTTCAGGTTTGGCGGGACTTCGGGGTATTGGATTCCGCGCGCCACCGCATCAATATAAAACCCCGTCCCGCCGACAAGAAAGGGGACCTTCCCGCGCCGCAGGATATCGGCAATTGCATGACTAGCTAATTTTTTAAAGTCATCAACCGAAAACTGCGTTTTTGGGTTTACAAAATCAATCAAATAATGCGGAACGTGCTTGTAAATAAAGACTTTTTCTTTGCCGAATTCCTTGTTCCTTATTCCTGATTCCCATTTCCCTTCTACTTTCCCCGTGCCGACGTCAAGCCCGTGATAGACCTGCCGCGAATCTGCCGAGACGATTTCACCGTCAAAGTGCTTGGCTAATTTCATCGCCAGTGCCGATTTCCCCGACGCCGTCGGGCCGAGGATAACAATTAGCGGATGTATTTTCATCATTTATGATAGCTGTAGCTCCATCGTCCATTTGTCTTTTCCTTCCCAGGCATCGAACATTTTCCCGAAGCCTTTTTCTCGGAAGAATTGTTCAGATTCTTTCAGTAATCTCTGCTGAGTTTTTAAGTCCGCAGTTCTTATAATAGCAATGAGAGTCTGAACGAGCTCTGCGGGTTGCCAGGGTAGGTTTTCTAGTGGGTACTTTTCAAGCTCCTTTACTAAGTACGCATTATATGGCCGCGGTCTTGAATATACACCGAATAGCGCCTCGAGAAAGAATGGGATAGAAGTTGCAGCTTCAAGCTGAGCACCTGTAGGATTTTTATTTTTCCAAGCTTTCACTGAGCGAAATACTGCATTCACATAGGCATCGAGTGCGTTGTAGACGAAATCGTGTTGTATCGCTGATGGAATTTTTCCTTTCTCTTCAACTATCTTTTGAATCTCCCCGGTTCTGTCTATCAAAATCTTGCAGTGCGCAAAATCGTAGCGTTCCCCTACTGTCTCAGGACTGCCCCATTGTGCATAATTCTCAAATTCAGTCATACCATAGACTGGCATATCCATATCTTTAAATGGAGTATCAAATTTCCTTTTGTATTCTTCTGCGATCTCATCCTTTACGACCATCCCAACATCGTAATCGGACATCATATTTTCGAAACCCTTCCCTCGTGAGCCTAACAAAATAAACCCGAGAACATTCGGGTCGTGTTCAACTGTTTTTAGTACTTCTTCAAATGAAAGAGCCGCATCGCTCATACTTCTGTATAGTGTTTGACTACGCTCTGATCCGTTTAATGAATTCCTGAAGCGATTCGGCGCCCATATCTCCCTTGCCGCGCTCGCGGATAGCAACTGTACCAGCAGTTGCTTCGCGGTCGCCGATGATTAAAAGATAGGGAATCTTTTGGAGTTCGGCCTCGCGGATTTTTTTGCCGATGGATTCGTTGCGGTTGTCAGTTTCAAAACGGATGTTGTTTCCACGCAGTTCCTTCTCGACTTTTTCTACGTAGGCCAAGTTTTTGTCGTTTATCGGCAGAATCGCAACTTGCACGGGAGCGAGCCAGAAGGGGAAAGCGCCCGCCGTGTGCTCAATCAGAATGCCCAGGAAGCGCTCAAGTGACCCGTAAATGACGCGGTGAATCACAACGGGCGTTTTTTGCGTGCCATCCGCCGCAGCATACTTGAGGCCAAAGCGCAGAGGAAGCTGGAAGTCGAGCTGAATAGTACCCATTTGCCACTCACGCCCAATAGAGTCTTTCATCAGAATATCAATTTTAGGACCATAAAAAGCGCCGTCACCCTCAAGGACCGAAAATGGTTTACTGCTTTTTTTAAGGATAGCGTTTAGTGTTGCTTCTGCCTTGTCCCAGAGCTTTTTATCCCCGATGAATTTTTCCGGACGTGTCCCGAGCTGGAAACTGTAGCGCATGCCGAAAATCGAATAAAAGCGCTCGGCGATATCAAAGATTGCCTTGTATTCCGATTCAATCTGGTCTTCAGTTAGAAAAATATGTGCATCGTCTTGAGAGAATTCTCTAACACGGAAAAGTCCGTTCAGGGTGCCCGAGCGTTCGTAGCGGTGCAAGGTGTCGGTGTCGGAGAGTCGCAGAGGGAGATTGCGGTAGCTATGAAGTGTAGAACCGAACACCACCATAGCATTGGGACAATTCATTGGTTTTAAGGCATAGATCTCACCCTCCTCGGTTTTGGCAATGAACATATTTTCTAGGTAGTGGTCCCAATGGCCTGAGGTTGTGTAAAGCTCCTTCTTATTGAGCAGGGGAGACTTAATTTCCTGATAGCCGTGTTCCCTATGTTCTTTCCGCCAAAACTCTATCAGCTCGTTTAAAACAACAACTCCACGCGGTAACCAGTAGGGCATACCGGGTGCTGTCTCGTGGAACATAAAAATTCCAAGCTCTTGGCCAAGCTTTCGATGGTCGCGCTTCTCGGCTTCTGCAAGCATCGCTATATACGCATCAAGTTCCTTTTTGGTTTCAAAAGCCACGGCGTAGATTCTTGTCAGCTGGGGATTTTTTTCACTTCCGCGCCAGTAAGCGCCAGCGACTTTCGTGAGCCGGAAAGCATCAGGATTGATTTCTTTGGCGCTTGCCACATGCCCGCCGCGACACAGATCCCAATAGTTTCCGGACTTATAAAAACTGACTTTTTTGCCGCCTTTGGAAAATTCTTTGATTAACTCATGCTTGTAAGTATTTTTTGGGTACTCTTTCTTGGCTTCCGCGGCAGTCAGAAGGTGTTTTGTAAACTTATCCCAAGTTGGCAAGATTTCTCGCATTTTATTCTCAATCTTAGGCAGGTCATCTTGCGAAATAGGTTTGGCAAACTCAAAGTCAAAATAAAACCCATTTTCAATGGCAGGACCAATTGTGCGTTTGGTATCGGGCCAGAGTTCCATCACGGCGGCGGCCAATAGGTGGGCTAGGGAGTGGCGCAAGTTTTCGAGCGAATCGTCTTGTTTCTTCATCAAAACTTGGTTAATATGCTACTAGAGTAGCTCAAAATCTGCCTTTAGGCAAAGAAAGGGGTGGGTCGAGTGCGACGGTTCTTCCGGGGTTGCGGAGCGTTTCTAATGTCGGGAATTGTTGTCGCGATGTTTGCTACAATTGCAGCTGGGTCGCTCGTGCTAGGGCTTGCCTGCGATCTCATCTGGGTACTGTCCCAAGGAAGGGTTGGGGTGCCCGGCATCTGTTGTATCGCAAGGCATAAACGCGTCCTCGAAGAAGCTCTTCGGGCCGCAAACGAGCGAGTCACTGGTGCCGCCCCGGCCACCCTGCATGAGCTCCCGCGGTCTCAATAGGCCCCGACGCAAGCACGTCGGGGCTAATCTTTTTATATAACTTCACTTACCGTATCGCAGAGGATTTTTGGTTCGCCGTCTTTGTCAGAGAGTTTGCCGCGGACCAGAAGGACTTTATCCGCTTGCCAGATAGCGGGGTTTTTCTCAAAGACCGATGGGAAGACAAGAACTTCGGTTTTAGCGGTTGTGTCTTCCATAGTGACAAATAGCATTGGCGCGCCGGATTTAGTGAGAATCTTTTTAACAACAGAAACAATTCCGCCGATAGAGACCGTATGTCCGCGCAACTGGATGGGATCAAGTTTATTCATAAAAGTAACCTTGTCTTTCAGTTTATCGGCGAAGTCGTGCATAGGATGTTCGGTGATATACAATCCCAGAAGCTCCTTTTCCCAGGCGAGGCGTTCTTTTTTAGTTGCCGGAGTCACTGCGGCAAGCCGAAGTGAAGCGATAGGCATTGCGCCGTCGCCGAAGATGCTCACTTGACTGGAGTTTTGAATGTCTTTTTGATCGCGCCCGAAACGGAGCAGTAGATCCATATTTTCCAAAATCTGGCTGCGTTCTCCCAAGCCATCCAGCGCCCCGCACTTGGCGAGGGCCTCAATGGATTTTCGATTGAGGTCTTTTACGGGGATACGTTCAACAAAATCGGCCAGAGAGGCGAACCCCGTAAGCACAGGCGCTTCGCGACCAGCCGATGGGAGCATTACACCCTCGTTGGTTATCTCTGTCTGTACCGTCGACAGAAGTCGGTGGCGTTCTAACGGGGTGAATGTGCCATTTTCTTTTCTCACTTGGATGATGGCTTCTACAATATTTGAGCCGACATTCTTAATGGCCGACAGGCCAAAGCGGATTTTGGCCATTTCCTTTTTTCCCGCTTCGGGGAGGATAACAGTAAATGTTTCAAAACTTTCATTGACATCCGGCGCCAGCACCTCAATTCCCATTGCCTTCGTCTCATCAATTAAAAGCGCTACCCGTTCAATTTCAAATCCTTCGGCTGTCATGAGAGAGGCCATATATTCGGCGGGGTAGTGGGCTTTCAAATATCCCGTCTGGTAGGCGACCATAGCATAGCAGGCCGCGTGCGACCGATTAAAGCCGTAGCGCGCGAACGCCGGAAAAAGTTCCCAGATTTGCTCGGCGGTTCCCGCGCTGATTCCATTTTTTGTCATGCCGGCGATGAGCCGCTCGCGCTGTTCATTGAGCAACGATTTAATTTTTTTGCCGATGGCCTTTCGCAGGGTGTCCGCTTCGGGGAGGGTATATCCCGCCAGATCACGCGCAATTTGCATCATCTGTTCTTGGTAGACGCCGATGCCGTAGGTGGGCGCCAGGATTGGCTGGAGTTTCGGATGGAGATAGGTGATGCGCTCTCGGCCGTGCTTGCGCGCGATATAAGATGGCAAAAACTCCATTGGCCCCGGGCGATAAAGCGCCACCATGGCGATTAAATCTTCCAGTTCGGTTGGCTTTAAATCTTTTAGGTAGCGCTTCATGCCCGCCGACTCCATCTGAAAAACACCGGTTGTTTTGGCTTCTTGGAATAATTTAAATGTCGCTTTGTCGTCCAATGGCAGAGTGTCAATGTCTAATTTTATGTCATGGAGTTTCTCCAGCAGACTGACTGTTCGCTCAATGATGGAGAGATTGCGCAGTCCCAAAAAGTCCATTTTAAGAAGCCCTAGATCTTCAACACCGTGCATATCATACTGCGTGACTAAAATCTCTTCTGAATTCTCGCCGCCCTCGGCGCGGGTGGCAAACTGTAGCGGCACAAAGTGGTCCAGTGGTTCGGGCGCAATCACCACTCCGGAGGCATGAATTGATGCGTGCCGCACAACACCTTCCAACTTCAAAGCCGCATCAATCAGCCGTTTGGCTTCAGGATCGGTCTCGTATATGGATTTTAACTCCTGCACTTCATCTAAACATTGCGCCAGCCACCCCTCTTTCATGCCCTGCGTGGGATTAAATGGAATCAACTTTGCCAGGTGGTCGCAGAAGTTGTAGGGCATCCCGAGGGCTCTGCCGGTATCGCGGATGGCGGCGCGAGCCGCCATAGTTCCAAAGGTAATAATCTGGGCGACATGATCCTGCCCGTATTTTTTCTGGACATAGTTAATGACCTCGTCTCTCCGAGTGTCGGCAAAATCAAGATCAATATCAGGCATCGAGATGCGCTCGGGGTTTAAGAAACGCTCAAAGAGAAGATTATAGTGAATCGGATCAATATTCGTGATATGGAGAACGTAAGAAATTAAAGAACCCGCCGCCGATCCGCGCCCAGGCCCGACAATAATGCCTTGAGCTCTCGCCCAATTCACGAAATCCTGCACCACCAGGAAGTAAGAGGTGAATCCGGTTTTCTTGATGATCTCAAATTCGTAATTGAACCGTTCGCGGATAGTTTTTGTGAGCGGCTCGCCGCTCGTCTTTAAATCCTGTGGCAAAATTTTGTACCGATTGTGAATTCCCGCAAGGCAGAGATCTTCAAGCAGAGATTCCTGCGTTGTGCCGGCGGGAGTGGGAAAGGGCGGGATTTTATTTTTACCCAGTTCAATTGTCAGATCAACAGAATCCGCTATCACATTAGAGTTTGCAATCGCCTCGGGGATATCGGGAAATATTACCGCCATTTCATCCGCCGAACGAAGCGACAAATTATTTTGTTTCATCGTGAGACGATTCTCATCCTCAAACCGCGCGCCGGTTTGCACCGAAACTAAAATATCTTGGGCTTCGGCGTCTTCCGCTCGGCAGTAGTGAATGTCGTTGGTGGCGACCACGGGCGCTCCGGTCTTTTTTGAGAGTTCCATCAAAGCACGATTCACTGTGACTTGCTCCGGCATGTTTATGTGCGCTCCCAACTCCAGATAAAAATATTCTTTACCGAAGATGTCTTGATATTCGCGGATTAGCGTCTCGGCTTTCTCAATAAGGTTTGCTTGTATGGCGCGGGGAATTTCGCCGGTGAGGCAGCCGGAAAGAGCCGTGAGTCCTTTAGCGTGCCTGCGCAAAATGTCATGGTCCACGCGCGGCTTATAATAAAATCCTTTTAGGTGGGCTTCAGTTACCAGTTTTATCAGATTATGGTAACCTTCTGAATTTCGCGCGAGAACCGTCAGGTGGGATCTTTTTGAATCAAGCGCAGGGTCCTTGTCGGCCATACTGCGCGCCGCAATATACATTTCACAGCCAACAATCGGTTTTATTCCAGCTTTCTTGGCTTTTTGATAAAACTCAATGGCGCCATAAAGATTGCCGTGGTCGGTCAGCGCAATCGCATCCATTTCCAGTTCCTTGGTGCGATTCACCAGCTGGTCAATCTTGGCGAGACCATCCAGGAGGGAGTAGTGAGAATGGACGTGAAGGTGGGTGAACTTCATAGGTTTTTCAATGATAGCAGAGGCGCTATGATATTTGGAGTAGACAGACTTCTATTCTATAGTTCTAGTGATGAGAAAAAAGCTGATTGGCGGGATTGATGAGGCAGGGCGGGGTCCTTTGGCGGGGCCGGTGTCGCTGGCTATGGTTGTGGCGCCTCGGGGTTTTCGTTTCTATCACCCCAAACTGGGCAAAATCCGCGATTCCAAGAAGCTCTCGCCAGCCAAACGCGAGGATTGGTATCGGTTTTTGGTCTCGCATCCGAAGTTGTCGTACGTCCGCGCCTTTGTGCATCCTCGCGTGATTGATCGCGTGAACATTGCGCGCGCAACCGATCGAGGCGCCGCGCGCCTTGTCCGGCGCGCCGCGCGAAGACCGCGCTTCATTTATCTTGACGGGGCCTTGAGTCTGCCCCACGAAATTCCGCATCGTGTGGTCATAAAAGGGGATGAGCGAATTCCGATTGTGGCGGCAGCTTCAATTATCGCCAAAGTCGCCCGCGATCGGTATATGGTGAGAAAGGCGAAGATTTTCCCGCAGTATAAATTTGCCGCGCATAAGGGATACGGCACACAGTTGCATATAAAACTGCTTCGTGCTCACGGCTCATCGCCGATTCATCGTAATTCATTTATCAGTCATTTTGTCTGACATTTGACCATGGCGGCATTTTTGCATAGGATGATGTGGTAATTTAGGGCGTGCCCCCACACTAATTCTCGAAAGAAATTTGGGCGCTCGGCGCATTCAAGAATTAGTGTGGGGGCGTGTAGCTCAGCCCCGACGCACTATCTATGTTTCTAGAAATAGAGAAGTCGGGGTCCCGACAGAGCGTCGGGATGGTAGAGCGCGTCATCCCCCGTACACAAAAATTTGGGCGACTAGCTCAGTGGTAGAGCGCGTCACTGATAATGACGAGGTCGGAAGTTCGATCCTTCCGTCGCCCACTATGCAAATTTTTGTACAGGACGAGCTGATAACGACGAGGTCCCAGGTCCGATTCCTGGCACGCCCACCAAAGTTTGACAGAAGATTTCTCTCTTCATACAGTATAGACATATGATGACGAAGCGACGAAAATCAATGAATCTGGATCGGCTCGCGCGCATGGTACAGCGTGGGTTTCAGGATGCGGCAACAAAAAAAGAACTGGAAGGTCTAGCGACCAAAAAAGAGCTTGAGGGTCTCGCGACAAAAAGAGACTTGGAAAGTTTGGCGACAAAATCGGAGTTGCGCGAGGTATATGAGGAAGTGAAAACTCTGCACGCTGATGTTCGCTACATCAGAAATTCCACTAGGAATCTTTATCTATTGGAGCGAGACGTGGAAGATCTGAAGCTACGCCTGACTCTTGTAGAAAAGCGCGTCGGCTCTCGACGTTAAAGAACCTGTTCAAAAAAGTCGGTTTGTATCTTGGTATCAGAGAAAGAGAAGTTGCGCGGAGCGTCATTAGGAATGCCAGACTATTGATAGCCGTTGTTTGTATTTTATAAATGTTGTAATGTATAGACATGGAAATAATCAAGAAAAATATAACTTTGGTCTTGGGCATATCCATTCCAATTTTAATGATTTTGTTCGTGGCAGGAAGTATCTATTTGCCCGGACTTTTTATAAAACCACACTTCAATTTTTTGTATGTGAGCGGAGATGACTATTATTATAATTACAACAACGGGCAACAATACTCTGTACAAAATGATAGACTCGTAAAAAATGAAATCAAACAGCCAGAAAACGTAAATTATAATCCGCCACGAGGTGAGTCAAAATTGTATCTGTACGATGTTACAAAAAATGAGAGCAAAGAAATTTCTTTTGTGGACGCGCAAAATTTAAACTTAGATTCTGGTGTAAAATCCCCCGATGACTTTGAGGTCGTTTACGGAAGTCGTGACGATGGCTTCTTCCCATTTTTCTGGGGCGGAGGAACGGATTACAATGCTAGATACTTGAAAGGTCATAACGTGAGCAAAAAATTAAACCTTCAGCTAAACGGAAGCTCATATTATAATAATTTCCGTTTTCTTGGCTGGATAAAATAAATATATGACAACAAAAGAAGAAGTTTTGCAATACATCAAGACGCTCGCCGAGCAAAAAGTTCTTACAAGAGAAGAACTTGATATGGCTTACGATGGAGGAAGCGGAATTAAAACAGATGTCGTTCTAACTAAAAAGCTCGGTATCTCTGAAATTTTATACTACATCGGTGGAGCAATTGTTTTTCTGGGTATTGCAATTTTACTCTATCAAAATTGGTCAACACTTGGTTTTGGAACGAAAGTTTTAGCAACTCTTGGTGCGGGCGTCGCCGCATATTTTGTTGGACTCCTATTCAGTAGAGATGAACGAACGGAAACTGCTGGCTCTGCTTTTTATCTTATCTCGGCTCTTGTTATTCCAATGGGTCTTTATGTTGTTTTTGACAACGCAGGTTTTGACGCCAGCAGTTATGGGTCTCAAAGTTTAATTTCTGGAATACTTTTCGGTATGTATCTTTTGTCGTATGTAGTTTTGCGGAAAAATGTCTTTACACTGTTCAGTATTCTTTTCGGGACATGGCTCTTCTTCAGTCTTACCAGTTTTATGATCGGCGGCGGCGCATATTTTGACAGTTGGAAATTCTACGAATATCGTGTTCTCGTCGCCGGTATAACTTATATACTACTCGGCTACGCCTTCTCAAAAAGTGAGCGCGCCCCACTTCAAGGATTTCTCTATGGTTTCGGTATTCTCGGTTTTCTCGGCGCGGCTCTTGCACTTGGAGGTTGGAAGCCAAATCAAAATGTGTTTTGGGAATTGATTTATCCAGGTCTTGTTTTTGGAGCTTTGTTCCTTAGTGTCCATATTAAGAGCAAAGCGTTTCTAACGTGGGGCACGCTCTTCCTGATGGCTTATATTCTAAAAATTACTTCGGAGTATTTTTCAAGCGGGTTAGGTTGGCCTCTTGCACTAGTCATCGCTGGGCTTGCGATGATTGGCGTCGGCTACATGTCCCTATCTCTTAAGAAGAAATATCTGTCTGCCTGAAAAATTAGCCGCCGGATTTTTCGCCGAAGTTCCAGAAGCGATGGCGCGGCGGAAGGGATATGCTTCTATCCCCCGATTTTGCTCTGGACGAGTTATAATCACCGAGCGTATGCTTTTCTAACGGAATAACTTTATACCACAACTTTTAGTGAGCCTGTTGAACCATGACACAAGAGACTACGCTTTCAATTTTGCGAACTGGGGCGAATGTTTTTCTGACAGGGGAACCCGGCAGTGGTAAGACGCATACAGTCAATCGGTATATTGGCTGGTTGCGGGAGCGCGGGATAGAGCCCGCGGTGACTGCCTCCACTGGAATTGCGGCAACCCACATTGGCGGCATGACGATTCATTCCTGGAGCGGGATTGGCGTACGGAAAGGTCTTACACCACGCGATCTTGAGATGATAGCAACAAACAAACGTGTTGTGAAGCGCATTCAACGTACTGCCGTACTCATTATTGATGAAGTCTCCATGCTCTCGGCGACGACTCTTGCAATGGCCGAGCAAGTCTGCCGCCGAGTGCGGCAAAATAGTGTGCCGTTTGGCGGGTTGCAGGTTGTGCTCGCGGGCGATTTTTTTCAGTTGCCGCCGGTTGTCGCGCGCGCGGAAGACAGCGTCGTGCGGCTGGGCTTTGGCGAGAACGAATTAGGCGAAGCGCCAGCGCCTTTTGCTTTTCGCTCGCGGGCATGGGAACAATTAAGTCCGGTTGTGTGCTATCTCTCGGAGCAACATCGCCAAGAAGATGCGGTGTTTCTTAACTTGCTCGCGCTGGTGCGTTCGGGTGCCGCCGATCAGCGAGTGGAGACGATACTTGCCACGCGCCGCACGACCGAATTGCAGGCGCCCGCCGATCTGCCTCGCCTTTTTAGCCATAATGCCGACGTGGATCGCGTGAATGAGAAGCGGCTCGCCTCTATTTCCGGCAGGTCGCGCCAGTATCAGATGACTGCGGCGGGGCCGGATGCGCTGGTCGCAACTTTGAAGCGCGGCTGTTTGTCTCCGGAAGTGCTCTCGCTGAAAGTCGGCGCGCGCGTGATGTTCACCAAAAATAATCCCGATGGCAGTTTTGTGAACGGCACGCTCGGCGAAGTAACAGGGTTCGGTGATGATGGCGCGCCTATTGTGGAGACAATTCGCGGACGCCAAATTTATGCCGAGCCGATGGAGTGGACGATTACTGATGGCGCGCGGATACTTGCGCATATTGAGCAAGTTCCGTTGCGGCTCGCCTGGGCGATCACGGTGCATAAAAGTCAGGGGATGACACTGGATGCGGCGGTGATGGATCTTTCCGCGGCATTTGAGTACGGGCAGGGGTATGTGGCGCTCTCGCGGGTACGCGCGCTTTCAGGTCTCCATATTTTAGGATGGAACGACCGTGCGCTTGAGATACATCCCGACACACTTATTAAAGATGATGAGTTCCGAAGCCAATCGGCCGAAGCCCGAGAGATATTTGAAGCAAAGAGTCAGAAAGATCTTGAGATTATGCAGGTCAATTTCATACGTGCCTGCGGCGGTCATTTTCAAGGCGGTGTCTCAACGCGCGCAGGTAAAGACAAGAAGACGCACAGCTCAACCATTAGCGCGACTCTCGCTCTTTTTAAAAGCGGTCAAACAATCAGAGAAATTGCCCGCGCTCGCTCTCTCGCGGAAAGCACGGTTTACTCGCATATTTCTCAACTCTACGCCAAAGAACAAATCAGCCGCGCCGAGCTCGCGCTACTTGTCCCGCCCGCGTTGAAACGCGCGCTCCCTCTTATTCATGCGGCCTTTCGCGAACTTGGGGTGGAGCGTTTGACACCCGTCTTTGAAAAATTTGAAGGCGCCTATTCCTATCGCGACCTGCGTTTTGCCAGAATGTTGATGGAATAGTGTGGTGTGAGCGAGGTTGATAACTTTTTGACAAAAGAGGGGGGGGGTGATACCCTATATTCAATAAGCTAATTAGTGGGATTAGTTAGATAAACCTATGGTATTTCTCAAAAGACGAGCGCTTATAATCGTGTTGGTCGGGCTTTTTGTGGTTATTCCTTCATTTGGCGAAGCGGTGACCATTGAAGAACTGCAGGCCAAAATTGCCGAGCTCACAGCCCAGCTCACGGCCTTGCAACAAGCCCAAGGCGGCCAACAAACGTGGTGTCATACATTTAATACGAATTTGAGATTTGGAGATCGGAATGGTGAAGTCAATGCGTTGCAATATGTCCTTCAGAAAGAAGGTTTTGCTCTAAATGCTGGTGAGCTTGGGGGAGAAACAAATTATGACGACGGTATTATCGGAGAGTCCACTGCTTCGGCAGTTGTGGGTTTTCAGGAAAAATATCGCGGTGAGATACTGACCCCGAATGGCCTCAAGTATGGAACAGGATATGTTGGCCCCAGCACGCGCGCAAAACTGAATCAGCTCTACGGATGCGGAACGCGAGTACCGCCAATACCTCCAATACCGCCTCAACCTTACATCACCGTTCTTTCCCCGAACGGGGGAGAACGGCTGTATCAAGGCCAAACTTATGATGTACTCTGGTCAGCTCCACGCGGTTACTTCGTGGGTATATTTGCAAGTCCTATGGCGGGCGGGGCCGATGTTCTCGTCGCCCCTACCTATGCTCAAATGAACTCGCCATATTACTGGACAGTTCCGGCTACGGTTGTCCCCGGTGATTACAGAATCAAAATCCAGCTTGCAGAGATTGGTAATAATAATGAGATATTACGGTTTGTAGCAGAGGACTCAAGCGACGCGCCGTTTACGGTGACATCAGGCACTACTGGTAACAATCCGCCGAAAATAATCTCGGTTCCGCCTATTCCTACCAGTATCCAACCCGGTCAGAGCGTGTCGTTTTTACTAAGTGCTACTGATCCCGATAATGATGATCTTGTGTGGTCGGTAGATTGGGGAGATGGGTCGGGAGTAGGAGGTGCATGCCCGAGCGTGCCATCGGCTAATAAGCAAGGGTGGAATTTTTCAGCATCGCATATTTGGCAGAACGCTGGCACATACTATGTGAAATTTGGCGTGAACGATTGCAAAGGCGGTAGCGACTCGTACCAGATAAAAATCTCTGTCGGGGCAGCTAAAGCAGGTTATATTCAAGTCCTTTCCCCGAACGGAGGAGAAACATGGACTAAAGGAACGACGCAGACGATACAATGGCGGGACAGCGCTCCCGTTCCGTTATACCCATGTTCCGTAGTATCCTGTCCACCTTCTCCGCCGATATATTATGATATTGAGTTGGTCTCCTACTACCCGTCGCCGTGTCAACCTGGATCAGAATGCCCTGTGCCCTTGCCCTATACAATCGCCAACAACGTGTCCGGTTTTTCGTATA
>Ga0209542_10004076_pt1 | contig 30465 bp, 29 predicted proteins | sample RifCSPhighO2_01_FD_184028 | JGI IMG/M metagenome (GOLD analysis project Ga0209542, IMG submission 184028) | Soil microbial communities from Rifle, Colorado - Rifle CSP2_plank highO2_0.1 (SPAdes) (version 2) | ecosystem: Environmental > Terrestrial > Deep subsurface > Rock core/Sediment ... | reverse complement strand
CTGTAAAATAAGTCTATTTCCTCCATATAGAGAAAAATTCCCTCGTCGAATAGCCCTGCGTCAACAAACGTCTGTTTTTGAGCTAAAATACACGCGCCTGATATCCAGTCAACCCGCCTAACCTCACTGGGGCTATAGCGACTGATGCCCAAGGCGTCTCCTTTCAAAAATAACATGGCAAACACAACAGGCAATGTATACATTGGTCCACAGGATGCTTGCGCAGATCCATCTTCATTCAGTAGTTTCCCACCCACAAAGGTATTCGGTTTTGCAAAAGCTAGGAGTTTCTCTATCGCATTATTTTCAACAACGATATCCGAGTTTAAAAGGAGCACATATTCTCCTGTGGCTTTTCGTATTCCCTGGTTATTAGCTCTCCCATAGCCTACATTCTCTTTATTGAGTATTTTTTTAACTCGAGGATATTTTTTTTTCAATAATTCTATTGAACCGTCATTCGACGCGTTATCTACAACAATTATTTCAAAATCCACTATCGCATCTTTCAGGCTCTCGTAAATTGATAGTAAACAACGATTGAGCAATGCTTTCGTATTGAAGCTGGGGATAATTATTGAAAGATTCATAATTTTTTTTGTCATTCCGGGCTTGACCCGGAATCCATTCTCTCAAAAAACTGGATCCCGGCTCGGTGGCCGGGATGACATACGGAGCATCATTGAAACAATCGTGCGAACTCAAGTGTATATCGGAGGTCTTTACTGCGATTTCGTATAAATACTGCGGGCACTCCGCCGACGACTGTATAGGGATCGATGTTTTTTGTTACGACAGCGCCGCTTGCGATTACCGCGCCTTTTCCTATGCGCACACCCGGTAGGACCGTCACACGGGTTCCGATGACGACGTAATCTTCAATAACGACGTCCCCTTCTACTTCTCGAAACTGTGGATCGTCGATATCATGCTGCATTGTATATATGCGCACTTCTCCTGCAATCGAAATATTATTGCCAATCCGAAGCGGCCGATGAGGAGGAGTTATAAAATTCTTTATATAAACAATTGGGTTTTTCGCTCCTTTGCGATAGAATCGCCCATCCAGAAACGCATCGTTTCCAACGATCGTATTGTTTCCTATTTCTACTCCAGAAGGGAGGTTAAAACGAGCTAACCAATGGATCGAGGTATGCTTTCCAATTTTTACACGAAACAGTGTTCGATAGAGAAATAATCGAATAGTATGACTGGGAATAAGACCCGTAAGCGTGCATAAAAATACCCAAAAATCAATGAATACTCTCATAGTTGTCCACTCCCCACTTTTTCGAGTACTTCAAGTGTCTGCCTGGCTGCCTTTTCCCACGTAAATTTCTTCACTTGTATTTTTGCCGCGCGCGCACGGGCGTCTCGTGACTTCCCTTCTAGTGCCTCTATCAATCCTTTTGCGATACTCTCGACATCTTCTGGATATACATAGATTCCTGCATCTGCGGCAATTTCCGGTAAACTGGAAACATTGCTCACGACGACCGGTGTTCCAAATGACATTGCCTCAAGTACCGGAAGCCCAAACCCTTCATAAAGACTCGGCAGCGCAAACACTTTTGCATTTTTATAAAGCGAGGGCAGTTGATCATCTTTGACAAAATCTAGAAATTTTACGCGATCTTCTACCCCATATTTTTTAGGGGCTTCCAGAATTTCTTCATAAAGCCAACCCCTTTTCCCCACGATAACAAGCGTGAGCGGTGGGTATTTCGAAGCGATCCGACTAAATGCTTCAATCAAGCGGGTAAAATTCTTACGCGGCTGAAGCGTGCCTACAGAGAGGATGTAATCACCAAGACTAGTAAATTTAGCTTGAATTTTGGGCATGGTTAAACCCGGATAGGTTACTATAACGCGCTCAGGAGACACATTATATGCTTTAATTATAGCACGTTTACTAAACTCGCTTATGGTCAGTATTGCACGCGATATGCGAGCACTGTATGCTGTCCAATTGACAAGTTGATGAAGATCGCGAGCTCGAAACATTTCGGGATATTGGAGATAAGAAACATCCATAATAGCCATAACCCGTGGTGTATTTACCCACCGGGGAACATAGTGCGTCGGCGAAAAAATAACATCCGGCGAATCTAGGGCTAGAGCAACCGGCAAGCCAAAGAATGTCCATAAATTTTTAGGCTTAGCAACCCTATAAGTCCAGCAATCTGTTGCTTTGGGCATGTCGCTCTGGGGCTCCTCCGGAAGGTAAACACGGAAAGAGTCTTTGCCTGTTTTATTCAGAAAGCGGAGAATCTCATATGCGTATCGCCCGATACCAACGCGATTCTTCGCATTTGCTTCGTACCCATCAATTGCAATGTCCATAGATCAATTGCTGTTTGTATTAATGTATTAATACATTAATACAAAGAGAACTACAAATTAATTCCCGGATAAACGATGGTGCTCTTATCAATTCCCAATAATTCTTTTGCATCGTTTGCCGTTGCCTGTGAATCGCACAGAAAATGCTTGCACTCTTTTTTGGCCCAGGCAAATCTCCGTTTTTGCACATTGACGATATTTGTTCCCTCGAAGCTTTCCGGGTATCGGAGTACCGTAAAATCATGAATCGTCGTAATCCCTCGAGCGTTTTTGAGCGGCGGTTGTGTCCAGTCGCTGCTCCAGAATACATCAATGGCACCGGTAAATGTTTCTATCGGTACGATGTGCAAATGATTCCAAAGAATTTCAAGAAGCGAAATGGGAATCGGCAAAATCATAAGCCGTACATGTGTACTTAAATACTTAACAGTATTAAAGTATTGTTTCAACACGTGTTGTTTTTTTAGCGATGCGCCGAACAATACGTATTCATTTGTTTGGTCTATCGTCAATAGTGCCCGCACCATCTCCCGGACGTAGTTCCCCACACCCGTTCCCTCGTGCACGATCTGACTAATATCAATACCAATCCGCATACAGTAGATTTATTGTATCACCGTTATGATTAAAGGAGCTGGAGAAATTCCTCTAGAGTAATTTCAGCATCTTTAAGGATGGAACGTGTGATGCCGTGGCTTAGATCACGGCCCGCGTGAACCGGAACCGAAACGCTCAGTTGATCAGCCTTTCTGACAAAAATATGGTGACTTCCTGTCACTCGATGAAGCACAAACCCCTTTTTCTGAAGAACTTTTATAAACTTGCGCGCAGAAACAGTGGGGATACTAGGCATACGCCTGTCTCGTGAGGTTCGTGGAAATGGTAACTGTTTGAAGCGTCTCTATAAGGTCATCTTCAGGTACTGACCAACCAAGTTCCCGTCGGCTTTCAATCCATCCGGTAATCGCTTCTTTAAGGTTTTTCCTTGTCTCTTCGATTGTCTTCCCTTGGGTGTGGCATCCAGGAAGCGCAGGCACGTAGCCGTGATAGTATTTGCCGTCTTTTTGAATGATAGTGCGATAGGTGAGAATGGCTGCCTTCATACACGAATAGTATACCACATTCTTACGTGTGGATTTGGTGCCATTTGAGAGCAGAGGTTACGATGGTTTCGATATCAGAATATTTGGGCTCCCAGCCTAAAACCTTCTTGGCTTTAGTGTTATCGGCCCAGAGCTTTGCAGGGTCTCCGGGTCGCCGTGGTTTGACCTCAACGGATAATTTTTTACCTGTTACTTTTTCAACAACGGAGAGAACTTCTTCGTTACTATATCCTCTTCCCACTCCCAAATTAATAATCTGTGACCCTTTCTGTTCGAGTGCCCGAATATGAGCATCCGCTAAATCAACAACGTGGATGTAATCGCGAATGCACGTACCGTCCGGAGTATCGTAATCGTCTCCAAAAAGCTCAAATGTTTTTTGTTTTCCCAGGGCTACGGCAATTGCCACGGGAATAATATGCGTTTCCGGCTCATGATCTTCTCCCAGAGTTCCGTCTAGCATAGCGCCGGCGGCGTTAAAATAACGAAGGATCACTGAGGTAACAGGATACCAACGGATCATCTCTTCAACCATGTTCTTCGAAGCTCCATACACGGAGACCGGCGCAATTGCCTCCTCCTCAGCGATCGGTACGTTTTTTGGATATCCATAGACCGCGCTCGTTGAAGAAAAAATGATTTTTTTGCAATTATGCTTTTTCATGGCTTCGAGAAGATTGAGGCCACCAAGAAGGTTGTTGTGAAAGTATTCATAGGGCTTCTCCATGGACTCGCCTGCGAGCGAGAGCGCTGCAAAATGAATAACAGCGTCAAAGGTGTGCTGTTCAAATACTTCGTTAATTTCCGATAAATTCGTAAGATCGCCTACCAGGAGCGGCGTTTTGCCAACTGCCTCCCGGTGGCCTCGGGAGAGATTGTCAAAAACGATCGTATCATGACCAGCCAAAGTGAGAAGCTTGTTGGTTATAGAACCAATATAACCGGCACCGCCGGTGATAAGAAGTTTCATTGCTTTAATTGTACCAAAAGCCAGAACAGGATGAACGCGCTTCCGTACCACGTCAACCGCTCGGCGGTAAAAAAAATCCACTGCGCAAATAACGGCATTGCCAAAACAAAACTACCAAGTCCCGCCCACAACAACCAGCCAGGCCTTTTGAGAAGCAACAGTAGTACTACAAAAAAAACAATATCTTGTGGTTTCATCGTATTTTCCAGACAGCAAGTTTGGTAAACGCCGGGTCACGCTGAAGGTTTGGCAGTGCGCTTACCGATGCAATATACTCTTGCCGAAGCGTATCGTCGTACTGCCTCTCTGTCAAAAAAATTTCTCCGCGACTGTCCCACGGAACAATAATATAACCTTCCGGTCCAATTTGTCCGGCAATCGCGGGGTGCTCTGTGGAAAAAAATGCATATCTCGATACGCTCGGTACCCAAAAGCTAGAAGACTTTTCCGAGGACAATATCAATTCTTTGAGTTTGATATATTCCGGATCAATCGGCTTCGGTTGAAACGTTCCGGTAAGCTCGTGGGTAAGTGCTTGCCGAATGAGTATAGCCCAAAGCAGAACTATGAGTATGGATGGAACTTTGGATTTAGGGATGATATAGGCATATGCGAGCGCTACGAGAAGGTAAAATTTGGTGGAGTCCCGAAAGAGCCAAAAACCCGGAACATAGGTAAACAACCATGTATATATTCCACCGAACGGCTCTTGTGTACCTTTGGCCAAAAACGCACCGACGAGTGCGAGCAGACCATACGGTATTGCTTTCCCTTTCTCACTCCCAAACAAAAACGCTGAAAAGGCAATAGTCGGAATGACAAGAAACTCCGGTTGCATAAAGTACACTTTGCCGAATATATTCTCGGGCCAGTTGGGATGGAGAAGAGAAATTGTTTGTGAAAACGATGCAAAGCTCAAAAACTTCAGCATTCCCGCAGACGCATCCGACAAACGCTCCCCTAAAACACTGGGCGAAAATATCATCGGAATAATCCAATATAAATGGATAACGAAAACACCAAATAAAACGAACAACAACTTTTTCACTTTCGGTCTCGTTACAAACAATGCTGCTACTATCGTTAATAATGCTATACGTGGATCAAACATGGCCTGAATCACGATCAGAAAAAACGAGAGTCGAGAAAAAACGAGAGGAGCAATCGCATAGGCCATCGCGACCCCCATCTGTCCCCCACCGACGATCATCAAAATATAGGTATTTGTTGTATATATTAAGACACTAATCCATGATCGAAACGCACGGTAACTTGAAAACGCCGATAGTATTATGAACGGCAAAAACCAGAGCAATTTCTCGGCTACTTCCCAACGGATTCCCACTACGGTGACAACAAATTTCGTAATGATCTGGTAGTACGGCGCAAGCCACAAAAATCGCGCCTCGGGAAACCATGAAAATGCGCGGATGTTCTCAGTGAAGAGGTAGGGCCAATCGCCGGCAGACAATGGGCGCAGTGTCAGCCATGGAAGATAAATGAATCCGATGATCGACAAAACAAGAATGGGAATAGCCATGATTACCGTCGGCCTTTGGTAAAACCTATCAGTCTATGGATGATGATAACCCAGAGGGAAGCGTAGATGAGGACGCCGATCGATTCGGCAAAAAAAGGTAGTCGCGCAAGTGTGAAAACAAATGCGATAATAAATAGCGCAAACGTTAAATACCAGAGCAGGATGACCCGAAACTTAATAATTGCCAGAATGACGAACATGAGAATGGCAAAGTAGATCAGCCAAAGTCTGCTGATAAACACCACATTTACATACGGCAGGTCACGAAAAAAAAGCGTAAGTAGAATAAGGATTAACAGTACAAAGAGCTGTCTACTACTAAGCATGTTGCCTCCTGCGACGAGCGAGCCAGTAACCGATATATCCAATGCTTCCAACGACTGTCAGCATACTTACAAGCTTTCCATAGAAAAAATAGTCCTCTCCTTTATAATGGACGACGAGCTCACTGGTGGTGGGGTTCCCTTCAATAATCCAGGCATTGGCATAGCCGTTAGCGCGCACGTGTTTCGCAGGCGCACCAGTAAGCTCCCACCAATCGTCATAGCGCTGGGAAAAAACTAAAACCTTCGGCATTGGGTTATCGGTAACACCGGTTACTCGATAGCTTGTGGAATCGATTTGTTGGAACGAAACAGGTGCGGTAACAGCTACTGGTACGTCTTGAGGGTAAAGCAGAAGCACCGGATAGAGGATTTCACTGATTTTAATTTGAAACTGTTTGTCGATAAGCTCTTGCGTTAGATTAGGTGCACACAGCGCAATGAGCACCTCTTTTGTTCCTTCCGACGCCTCAATGATCTGCTCGTTTTTTTCAGTCAGACCACTCACGAGAAGCCGAACGGCGTTTTTGAGTTTCCTTGCAGTTACTCCCTGGTCCCATATAAATAAAAGCAAATTATCAGAAAAATCATTGAGGTAGAACGCATCAAGTTTATAGAGTTTTTGACTACCGACGTTGGCACGGGTGCCAAAGCATGTATTATCTCCGGGTACACTAAACTCCGTCTCAACGAAGCTCATCTCATGAGTACTTCCTGGTTGTTGGGGAAACGAAAGCGTGAGTGTATGAAATCCATCAGGAAGTCGCAGCCTGCCAAAGGATAACCATCGACTCCTCAATATCATGTCAGTGACAATGAGCTCTCGCACGAGCTTGTTGTCAATACTTATAGCAAGTTGATTTCCCTCTCTGATAAAAGGCCTAAATTCGTCTGTGCGAACAAGTATCTCAAATTCGCCGTCGCCAAGGAGAGAAAATTGGTAGACACGATTGTTTGACTCTTCAAGGGATAGCTCTGGCAATTCGAATTGTTTTTCCAGTCGACTAATTTCTCCAAAAATATAACCTAAGAGAACGGTTTGTATTCCAGCAGGAACATTTTTATTGAGGTTTGGACGCAGGAAGTTTCGCTCGGCTCTGAGATAGTCACGAATGTCTTGGGCGACTTCTATTTTTTCCTGAAGTGATGGCAACTTCCGGAAGTTCTCCTCAATAGAGTGCAGAAGCATCGTATATCGATCAACAATATTCTGAGACAATGCTTTTTGACGAAAAAGCATTTCATTGATCTCACTGACCCGTTTGAGAGAAATTCCCAACATATGGTAAATTGCTGGCTTTGGTTCTTTGGGTATCGATCGGCGATTCTCTAAAAAGAGGACCATCTGATAGAAGGGATCATCAGGTAAAATACTGCGTTCAGGAAACGAGATCACCGGCCGATTCTTGTACGGACACGTCAGACACGTTGGAATAATGAAATTAGAAGCTTGCGGCGCCATCTCCAGTCGCTTCCCGTCACTTGTGTCTATAAAGGTATTTGTTTCTCCAATAAACTCGTAATAAGGATCAAGTTCTTTGATGTTTCCGTGGAGCGTCAAGAAACGATCGGTGGTATAAAACGTTGGTAATGGAGACGCTCGGAGTGAATATGCGTCCCACTGTCCGAAGGAACGCATAAAGGCAAATTGACTGTTGTTTTGCACCGCGCGGACAAACGCGTCCGTATCAATCGGTACGACCGATCGGGGATCACTGATGACGTCTTTCTGGACTAAAACGTAGGAGATGTCCAACATCGAGTCAAGTTTTTTGACAATTTCTCCGTTACTCTCCACAATGGCTTTATACAAACTTGCGAGCATTGTCCGTTCGCTGTTATTGATTTGGTCGTTATTGATAACGACTGGTTTGCCACTCATGAGTGTTGGCAATGACTGGAAACTGAGATATCCCCAATTGTACGCACTATAGAGAAGGTCAGGACTGTTCGGCGGGAGAAGCAACACCCTACCATCGCGAGATTTTTCATTATTGAGCCACTGCCCAAATTCATACACGTACGATGGAACAGTGAGTCTGGTTGAGAATATATCCCGCCAGGCAAAGAAATTACCGGTGAAATAGGGATAGTGATAGGCAAAAACAATCGCTGCTAGACCAATAAACACCAATGTTCGAGTACGTTTTGAAAAACTGTCGACTAGATACGCTGTGAGGAATGCCGTCGCCAAGAATATGGCCGGTGCAAATTTATAGTAAGGAGTCCGGAATATGACAAACCCCGGAATTCTTTCGACAAAGAATTGATAAATAAATCCCAGCGGTGGGTGCGTTCCCGCGGCAAAAAATAATCCCAAAAGGTACACAACAAAGAAATACGCCACGATGCGGTGGCTATCTGTTTTCTTTGCCACGAGAAGGGCGGCGAGCACCAAAAGTGGCCAGAAGTAGCTTACGGCAATCAGCAATGGTTGTTCGAGTACATATTTGGCATAGGGATGCTCTGGGTTGTCGTACCACTCCGGTATTCCCTCAAGACGCATGAGATTGAGAAAGCTCGTGTTGGCACTTATCTCGGCTGCCCAACTGATGATCCCAGAAACACCGCCAACCGTCTCAATGCCGGGAGCAGACCTTGAGCGTATTTTGGCGTATGCCGGAATGAGGAAATACGCGTTGGCAAGCAAGCTCAATAGTATTGTCGCCACAGTAAAGAGCACCAGACGGCGGATCGCGGCAAAGTTTTTTGCATACCAATATGCGAGCATTTTTAGAATAAGTAACATGCCAACCGCCACAATTGCTCCGCCGTACAATGGAACACCGTATAGTCCTCCCGCATTGAATACAAAGAGGATAAGAGAGATGAGCACTGCTCCCATAAAAACGGAAAGCTTCCCTCGCGTCACAGCGAAAAAAACGGAAAGAACCAGTGGCATTGCAATATAGGCGGAAAATTTACTCTTTTCGCCAATCCACCATCCTTGGAGAATAAAATAGTTAAACTGGTATAAAATGACCGCCGTGAACGGAAAGATACTGCTCTGGGGACGTAGTGTTCGTGCAAGTATATAGGCTGATACCCCTATGAGGAAAAACCAAAAAACGTAGATTATCTGTTGCCCTCTCTGAAGCGATATGCCAAAAAAACTGGGGATTGCATCAATAAAGTGGATAGGTATAGTACCCAAGATAAGCGATTGGTCATGACCAAAAAAATTTTGCGACCAAGTATGAAGTCTATTTTGGAGAAATGGTTTAGCTTCGAGGGGATAAGTGTTATCATGGCCCACAAAAATCGTACCCTCTCGATACCATAAAAGCGGCGTCAAGCTAAGAACGAAAATGACGAGTAGTTCAATAACGGTTCGTTTCCACGAGTGATGGTTCATGGCGATAAAACTTTAAACTCTTAAACAAGTAATAATAGTATAGTACAGGTGGATCACGCCAGATGGTTTGGAATAAAACGCTGTCGCTTATTTTACGCTGCGCCTGGACCGCCCGGCGTTTTTTGAGTATTTTGGGCAATCCCCAAAGAGTGCTCATGATAGCCCGAAAAACCGCCGCGGGATAGAGGGCAAACGAAATGACGTAGAACACACACAAAACGGGAAACAATCGGAGCATGCTTGAGCATGATAAATTTTTTATAAACGAGGCGATCCTATTTCTATACGATAAGTACATAATGAAGTCATTGGTCATTTGTTTATGCGTATCGACTGCCTCGTAATGGTAAATCACCGATTGTGGCTCATAGATGACTTTGTAACCAGAGAGCCACAGCCGGTGACACAAGTCTGTTTCTTCAAAATAAATAAAAAAATCTTCATCAAATATTCCAATCTGATCGAGTGCACTTTTTCGAAGTAACATGGCAGCACCTTTGGCTGAGTAAATGGTCAAACGCTGGTTGTACTGGAGCGTGTTTGCAAATTTACGATATCCATAATGATATAAAAAACCTGTACTTGTCAGATATGATCCGACTGCGTTGAGAAGGTTATGATCGTCCCCATAGACAAGTTTGGGTTGTACACAACCGACTGACCGATCCGCCTCCATTGCCGTAACAAGCGGTTCCAAAAAATGCTTCTCGACCTCTGTATCATTATTTAATATACATATATATTTCCCGCGGCTGGCAGCAATACCATCATTATTACCGCCGCTATAGCCACGATTGATCGCATTGACTATGATACGCACATGTGGAAATTTTTGCTTTATAAAGAAAACTGAGTCATCAGTTGAATTGTTATCGACGACGATTAATTCAAAGGGTTTATAGGTGGCTTTCCCGAGCGACACCAGGCACTTACCGAGATGCGCTCTTCCGTTCCAATTGAGAATGACAACGGAAACAAGCGGCTTCATTGTTTAGATTAATTGTTGTTTCCACGTCTCCGGGGCTTGAGGGCTATCCAATTCCAAACCGTTTTCTAAATATTTAAATTTCTGCGACCCCATGGACTTTGCCCATGCAATCATTTTAGCGACGCCAAGAGAGAGCGTTGTTGAAGTCTTATACCCCAAGAGCTTCTTGGCTTTATCATTGGTGCAATATGCCTCAACGACCTCCTGAGGACGCAGAGGTACGTGTTTAGGAACCAGATGAGCAGGGATGTTGCCATCGGAATAGAAATTTGAAAGAACGATCTTGGCAAGCTCATTAATTGTATGTTCTTCAGAGGGACCAAGATTGATAATTTCTCCTACCACATTATCGGCAAACCCGCATGCTACAAAATGAGGATTAAAATCATCGATATAGGTAAAAGCGCGGTTTTGATTACCGTCGCCATAAATATAAAAGTTCTTATCGTTGAGTAGGCAATTGATGAAAATGCCGATCACGTTTCGATACGGATCGCTCAAATTTTGACGCGGGCCATATACATTATGTGGACGAACGATCACGTATTCAAATCCATGAACTTTGGATAGTACCATCGTCGCCTCTTCCATTGCAGTTTTTGAAATTCCATAAATATCTTCGGGCGCAGGTTTCATATCCTCCGAAAACGGCACACTTCCAGCTCCATACACACTCATTGAGGAAGTCAAGATAACTCGTTTAAGGCCATGTTGTATAGCAGGAACGAGTGTATACATATATGCCAGAAAGTTTCTTTCCGTCGCGCTGACTGGAGTAAACTGACTTCTACCTTCCGATGCGTCAGCCGCCAAGTGATACAGCAATTCCGGTTTAACTTTTTCTATAAGCGCTCTTGTTTTTTCACGGTCTCGAAGATCAAGTTTTTCAAAATGTGACTCGGGATTTATATTTCTCTCAAAACCTCCAGAAAGATCATCTACAGCAAAAACCTCACAATCACCACGCGCTATCAAGCTATCCACAACATAGCTTCCCATAAACCCAGCTGCTCCGGTAACTAAAATTTTCATATTATTTATCCTTCACCACCACCAACTGGGATGCAATCTGTGGGATATAATATACGACAGGCGCAGAAAGAGCAGAAATAACACCCCATACTATCCAGGGTTTGTACAGTATATTTGCACCACCTTCTCCTCCACGGATAAATTTAAATCCCCTCATCCCACGAGTCCTATACCCCATTTTTTTAAAATCTGATACACCCCATCCGGATTTATGCTCCTGATAAGGATTATCATCGTAGGCGGATTGTTTTGTAAATCCGTGCGGCGTAGCAATAAGCACCTTTTTTTTTGCTATTCTTTCCATAGAAGCGATAAGTTTCAATGCATCGTTCCTTTTAAAATGCTCGATCACATCAAGCGCAATGACCGCATCAAAACTTTTAGGATTAAAAAATGTGTCTATTTTTAGTATATCACCAACCGTATACTCATCGTGTATCTTATTTTTTTTACTTTTTCGGATGCTCGGTTCAAAAACATCAATTCCAACAGATCGAAATTTTTTCTTAATTCTAGCAAGAGGTGAACTATCCCCGCAGCCTACATCTAAAACAGACTCCATCCCCGAGAGTTCCTCCTCAAGTCTTTTATAGTAAAACGAATCACCAAGGGTTACTAAAAAGGACCGTACATTCAGCATCGATAGAATTTTTTAACAAACTCGCCCCAACTTGTAACCTCGTGATGCCTTATAGAAGAAGACGAAAGATATGATACTTCTGCGCCTGACAGCTCTTTTTTTAACGCTTTATAATATGATAGATCCCCAATATAAACAAAAAGCTGACGGATGGTCACGCCTCGTATTGTATGGTATTTGAAATAACTTGTAAATGCTCCGTGTTACTTATACTTAGGTTTCTGAACTTTTATGGTAATAAAATGAGAATGGAATGGATCAAGCCAAGTAGCCAATCTACTCATACCCGAAACGAATGGATAGTATCCGCTACCAAGCCGCTGCTCAAACGAAAATCCATACGCTTCAAAGACGGCAATAAGACTTTTCAAAGTCAGTATTTTTATATGAGGGTAGGTTGAATCATCAAAACCACTATTGTCCTTCTTGCTCCAAGAAGCCGTTTTTTCGTTGTAATGAGGAGAGAGCGGATTGCCGACGTGCGCTCGCTTGATGAGGTGATGGGAAAAATCCTGGAATCCGAGAACGAGGGAGGCAATATTGTGCCAACTTGCTAAATTCTCTGTTGACACGACACAATAGCCACCAGGCACAAGTACTCTCCAGACCTCCATGATGAAATTGTCAAGATCAACAATGTGTTCTATAACTTGGTTTGTAATGACAACGTCCATGGTTGCACTCTTAAATGGCCATCGTTTTTCCAAGTCAGCATGAAGCGCCAGAACACCTCGTTTTTTTGCCGCATCAAGACGTCCTCGCACTCCGTCAATGCCTGTGATTTTTTCGCAGCCTATCGCCTGTTGAAACCGGAGCGTGTTTTTACCATCTCCGCAGCCAATATCTAAAACGCGTGCCTTTTGGCTTACCTGTAAAAGCGAGCATATAGCGGCGATATTTTGCATGTAGGCCTGGGTCCACATGTACTCATAAAGACGGGATAACATAATTGTTTAATGATATAATTTCAGGATCCATGAAAGCAAAATTCGATAGTCCACTGGTCACCGTAAGCATTCCGACAAAAAATAGTGCAAAAACTATTGGACTTAGTCTTGCCGCCGTCAAACGTCAAACCTATACAAATATCGAGATAAACATCGTTGATGCAGAATCTCACGACGAAACAGTCAAAATTGCAAAAGATGCGCTCGTAAAAGATGTACTATTTTGCACGGGCTCTTTGCTTAAATCCCGCTATATAGGAGTCCGTGAAGCTCGCGGCGATTATGTGCTTCTTCTTGATAGCGACCAGATACTTCAAAAGACTGCCGTGGAAGATGCAGTTCGAATTTTTACAAGCGACGATGTAGACATGCTTGCACTTGAAGAAACAGTATATGAAGAAAATTCGTTTCTTGAAACTCTATTTGCCCTTGACCGAAAACTCATCAACACGGTTAATAACCTTAGTGAGTTCACGGGGGTCATTATGCCAAGATTTTTTAAGACAAGTCTAATCCGTGCCGCATATAGAAATATCCCAAAGAGTTTATTTGTAAAAACCGGTGGACCGGATCACGCCATTGTCTATTATGAAGCCAAGCGGTTAAGCCATAACGTTGGCGTAATCAAAAATGCAGTCAAACACAAAGAGCCGACTACGTACAGTCAGTTTTGGAAAAAATATTATCACTGGGGTTACACGAGTCTTGACGCGCACTACGGAAAATATAAGCATCTTATGAGTCGCAAGGAAAGATTTAGAACAGGATTATTTACGAAAGGCTTAATTTTAGCAAGCTTCGGATCAATACTACTGCTCATACTTAAAGGAGTGCCGTTCAAAATAGGTTATTTTACTGCTGCTGTACAAAAGTCAATTAAAAAATTACATAACTAGAAATGTAGTATATGCTCCTCGATAAAGATCTTAAGTTTGATTTTACTTCTCGCCCAATTAGCGGTTTACTAGACTACGAGTTAAATAGCCTTATAAAAGGTAAGTTATATAACATCTTCCAATACCAGGTTTTCAATTAGTAGAAGCTGTTTGCGAAAAATAAAAGAATTGATTAATCAAAATCAGATTTGTCAAGCTGCATTGAAGAAATAGAACTTGTTGAAGAGGTATATTTAAACGCAAAAATATTTTTAAATGGAATACTGTGTTCTCTTAATGTTTTTTTTAGGTTTTCTTTTTTTCTAAAATAACCAAAACCGCGACCACCACACTCTCTATATCCTTCGCTCACTTGGACATAAAGGTACTGATCCTCAAAGAAACAGGCGGGAAATTCTTCTCCATGCTCGTTATACCAAACTAATAGCGTTTGCCCAAACCCTGACTGAAAGGGAAGAATATAATCTTGGGGAGCCAAACCATAGTACGCCTTATCGCTTTCTATATAAAAGATTACTCGTTGGGGAAGTTTAGGATATAAACGAGTAATGTTATTTATGATAGATTTTCGTATTAAACCAATACTAACTTGTTGATCAATGTCGCCTCTAATTTTGCCTACATGAAAAAGAATAAGGGATATTACAATAATCGAAACAATAGATAAAGCTAACTTTTTTCTAGCAAGTCTCAGATAGACTGCATAGATCAGGACAGTAAGAAGAATTGAAGTAAAAATTTCTGCTATATACAGATGTCTACCATCAATTAAAGAATTATATCCTGCTTTTCCTGGAACGAAAATAAGCGGAAGAGAGCTTAATGAAATGAAGACAAGAGACAATAAAATAGTCTTTGAATAGAAAATTATACTTATTGCAATTACCAGGACAGAAAATAGATTTGAAACAATATCTGCTCCAACCGATTGTGCGATATGGGGATTTAGGTTTTCTAACAGCGGATATGAAAATTTCACAAGGTTACTCGCAATGTTTATAATAAATTCCTGTGGTAAAATTCCCTGACTAATAAATTTTAAAGGAAGAGTAAATAATCTAAAGATATAAACATCCAAACCCGGTTGAACAAAGGCAGCTTCCATGTTACTTCCTTTATTTATTAAGTAAACATTTATGATACGGACTGACATGTATAAAAATCCCAACGGGAAAAATACTATCAACAACATCTTTGCTTTTATAAAATCTTTTCTCTTGTAAATAAACCAAAAAGCCGGAAATAAAAGGAAACCAAATAGGGAGGTCTCCTTAAATAATAGTGAACTGAAAAAGAAAATCATTGAGAGAATTAGATGACGAATCTGTGAGGTAGTTTGATTAAGGTATTTGCTGAAGAAAATAAGGCTCATGAGAAAGAAAAGGGTTGAGACTGACGTGCCAATCGTGGTGGCAATCCAGGTAAATCCCTGATGAGAAATTGAGGTAGTGAGAAAAAGAAAACCGGCGATAAAAGCCAAGACTCTCTTTTTTAAAAGCAAGGAAGAAAGGTGATAAACCAGCACCGTGTTTATTAGATGAATGGTAATCGCCGTTAGTCCATACAGGTAGAAATTAGTACGAAAAAGCTCAAATTGAGTATACGAAACAAAGTGAGTAAAAGGAACCATGTGAGTCAATTGTTTGTAGATAAAAAATCTATGCAACCAGTCAAGACCAGCTTTATCAAGATATAAATACGTTCCTATTATTAACCATTCATCCTGCTGGAAGAAAGTAAAGGGAAGTTTCCAAAAAGTAAAAATAGCGGCAACGAGATAAAGAAATATCATATGGAAGCCCTCACCACAAAAACGTCTCCTGCTCCCAGCTTATTTAAAAGCCATTCCAACGGATAAAACAGAAGTACAGTTTGAATTTTCATGAGATCAATTTTTCTATTAAATACCATTCTTATCACATACTGAAGGCTTCCCGGTATTCCACCGGCAGAACAGAATTCTATCTTTTTAATAACAAAACTATTTTTATTTAACAATTTTCCTAGTGTTTGAGGAGAGAAAAGAAATAGATGCCTGGGTGAATCTAAATTATACCAATATGACCCGAATATACTGGCGAGAGGACTACGTATGTTTGGAGTTCCTATAAGGAGTTCTCCTTCTTTTTTTAATTTTTTGCGTATGAGTGATAAACATAATGAAGGATTATCTATATGCTCAAGCACATGATACAGTCGTATCGCATCAAAATAATTATCAGAGTATGCTGAAAGAGTTCTAAATGTTCCACATTTTGCGTTTAATCCCTTTTTATTTGCAACTTCAACTGCTCTCGAGTCTATATCCAAGCCATACGTTTCCCATCCCAATTTTTTTAATGAACCAAGGGTATCGCCATCCCCACAGCCAATATCTAGAATTTTTCCGTTCTTTACATACGATGGTATTGCAGGAATATTTTGAATAAAGGACGAAATAAATAATGTGAAGATATTTGGAGAATAATAATGTTCAATAAGATAGTCTCTTATATTTTTAAACAAGTTCCTTTCGTTACTTCTACTGTATGAATAATACTGTTGACTGGGATAATGTTTTTTTAATAGCCTTTTGCTTGGTTGAGGGTCTAAAAACACAAGAGAACAAGACTTGCATTTTCTAACAGTAAACGTACCAGGCAGATCAAACATTCTATCTTTTGAGAAAAACATGAATTCAAACTTTAAAGATCCGCATACTATGCAAGATTTTATCATTCTTGTATTAGCGATCGTTTTCATACTTTTCTAATTCTCCCTTTGATAGGAAGTAATAGTACTCAATTCCGGTACTTCTCATGAATTTTGGAATAAAACTTGAATCACTGACTCTCCGAATATTTTCTTGTACGTTTTTTCTTTCTCTAAGAATCTTTGTAATATTTTTCAGGTTCCAATAGATCGCTCTTTGGACCGCCAAAGTAAATTCGGGCTTTCCAAAAAAAAGATATAGGAGGGCGCCGACCTCGCTTACTAAAAAGTGGGGAATAAACATTGATAAAAGATAATGAGAATCTAAATTCTTTAAATAGCTATGTAGTTTATTTTTAAACGAATGGAATTGTACAAAAGCTGCAGGTAACCGTTTTGATGTCTGGGCGCCTTTATGAAATACATAAACTCGTGGCTCTAACATAACAGAATAACCTGCAAGCCATACGCGATGACATAAGTCGGTTTCCTCAAAATATAAAAAATAACCCGGATCAAATAATCCGACCTCTTCAATAACCTCTCGCTTTGCCAACAGACACGCACCATAGGCTGAAAAAATCTCACAAGGTTTGGAATATTTTTGTTTTACAAAACTTTTTCCATAGTCTTTATGATATAAAAATCCACTATTAAGAAAAAAACTCCCAACTGAATTTATTTTCCTATGCAAAGGAGTGTTAGGTCTATAAAAAAGTATTGTTGGCTGAACTATTCCAACACGTGGATTTCTTTGAAGATGTGAAACCAGACTTTCTAAAAAATTCTTGGTAACAATACAATCATTATTAAGTAGGAGTATGTAATCACCTTTACTTTTTTTGTATGCTAAATTATTCGCTTCGGCAAAACCAAGTTTTTTGTTTTCCTCTACAATTAATTTTACTCGTGGAAATTTTTCCTTCAATAAAACATCTGATCCATCAGTGGACCCATTGTCGACAACAATAACCTCAAAAGGCGAATACGTTACTCTATATAACGAATTCAAACACTCTTCGAGATTTGCTTTTCCGTTCAAATTGATAATTATTACTGATACCAATCGACTCATGAGTAATAGGATTATACCTTATGTTGCTCATACCATTTAATTGTCTGTTAAATTTCATTTGTTCCTCTCTGTATCCTGTTTAACTTTACTTCTGACTTTTTCAGTGATATCAGTAAATTTCCCTCTTTGTTTCTCCCATGAGTATGCAATAATCTCTTCGGGTTTAATGTCATTTGCGCCAACTGCGTCAACAAGCTTATCATAATCTCTAAAATAGCCAAATCCCCGTCCCTCACAAAAACGGTATCCTTCCTCAGTCAAATTAAGTAAAAATCGACCCTCGTATAAACAGGGAGGGAAACGTTCACTCTTTTGATACCATATTATGAGTATCCTCCCAAACCCAATCTGCACGGGTAACATTTTTTCATTGTCCGGCATGCCGTAATATGCGCTGTCACTTTGCGTATAAAAAACAATTCTTTCTGGAAGATCGGGATAAAACGTTTGGATTTTGGCAAGTATCATTTTTCGCTGAGCACTTATTTTCTCCAAATCACCTAGATTCATTTTTATTGTATACACGTGGCTTAATAGGTACATTCCGAACAAAAAATAAACAACACCTTTTAACATTTTTTGTCTTGATAATTTCATAAGGGCAGAGTAAACAATAATCCCAACAAGTATACTTACACCAATGTTTCCTATATAAAAAAACTTAGGTTCAATTATCGATGCAAATCCGGCTTTTCCCAAAACAAAAACGTAGGGAAAAAGACTCATGGGTATAAAAATGAGCGCCCAGACAAATGCTTCTTTTATCTTGTTCCCTTGTATGACTCGTAGAAAAAGTATGAGCAGACAAACGATAAATACTGTAAGCATATAGGAAACAAGGTCGAATACTATCGATTGAGCTATGAACGGATTGGGAGTTTTATCGGGAGTTAAAAATTGAGGATATGCGAGCTTTACTACTTTCTCCGAAATAAGAATAAGAGTTTTTTCAGGAATTATGCTACCGGCAAAAGACTTCATGCCCATAGAGATCAGCCTATAGGGATAAACACTGACAGGAGGATGGGAAAAATTCTCCACATCAGGTGCAGCTTCGATGAAACCAAAGAAAAAGGGAATTCTGATAAACGCAAAGACAAAAATGCTGATGAGTATTCCATAGGACAACGTGGGCAGTAACTTTTTCCACTGCCTCTTGGCAAAGAGGAAAAGCACCGCTGGATAGAAAACGAAGAGAAATATCCCATTTTCGTGAAACAGAAATGATACAACAAGCACGGTTAGCGAAATTATGAGATTCCTTCTTCTGTTGTCTTTTTGTGTAGCAAACCGGTAAAAAAATAGTAACGATACGAGTATCAATGCCATAGGAACCTCATAGCTATCTGTCGCGGCGATCCACGTTACTGCCCCACTTGGGATACTGTTTACTCCAAAAAAAATTGCGGCAATAAAAGCAATTTTTCTATTGTTGAGCCAGATATATACAAAGTAGTACAAGAGCGATGCATTAAAGATATGGAAGACTATACTTTGCCATGCATAGGGAGTGAAATTTGTGTAATAGAAGAAAAATTGAAATAAGGAAAATACGCGGGAAAGGGGATTAAAGTGTGATAAGGAATCTACGGGTAAAATAGACTTAACTATTCCGCTAAACCCATTACTTTGGGCGTATATATTTACAGCAAATGTTTCCCATTCATCTTGTTGAAAAAAAGTTTTTGGCAGATTCCAGTAAGTATAAACAATGAATAAGGCAATAAAGAGTAATACGAAAAAATGAGAACGTATTGTTTTAAAATAGCTCATATCGGTGCTTCTATTGCCAGAGTAACCCTCTGTAATTCTCCTCCTGCATGTGCGATTCTCGTTAATAACGAAATAGGTATTCTGGATATTTCCATGGTGATAATTGTGTTATCCCTGAAAACATCCTTACTAATTCCCTCTAACATTGCTGGCGTAAAAAAAGCGACGCAGATATTTGGATTAATAGAAAGAAATGGAACTCGAATTCCAAGCAATAAATTAACTTTCGTGAGCTGATAAATCATACGAACTGCTAATTCATCGTTGTTAGTGAGTTCATCTATGAAAATAATACCTCCCGGCTTCACTAAGCGCTTTAGTTCTTTTAATGCATGAAGCTGATTATCGCGTGTCTTGTTATACGAACTATCAATTAGATGATGAAGTACATCACGCACGATTAAAACATCGAAGGAGCGATCTGAAAATCCTGAATCTAAAATTGAAGAGGTTACGAATTTTATTTTGTTAGACACTTGATACCGCTTATATTCACCGACGAGTTCTGCATTCGTATACGAAAATCCGGGGTACTGCTCTCTCACCTTATTCAGAAGCTGACCGGCACCTCCTCCAAATTCACAAATTTCTATATTCTTATGAAAATATTTACTTTTGATCCACTGAAATAATAGAGAAAGTACTGGAGAGTCTATTGCCTGATCATCGCGTGAATAAATTTCTATCTCTTCTTGAAAAAATTTACTAACTGAGGGATGTTGCATATCTTACATATATCCGAGTTTACGCAATTTTGCCATTATTTGTTCCTTATCCTGTCTTCTTCCGACTCTTTCCGTAGTGTGTTTCAGGTCCTGCTTCCATGCAGGAATGCTAGATGGCTTTACCGTGCTGGATTTGGCACCAAGCGATCGATATCCTTTGTAATAAAGCTCCACGAATGGGATCTCATACGCATGTATCGCCGACCATACGTCTTTTTCCCGAAAATGCAGGAGCGGGTGGATTCGGGTATGATCAGGATCAACACGAACGGAAAAATAAACTTCGTTTTTTCTTGCTTCCTGCTCATCGCGGCGAATGCCGGTAATAAGAGCTTTTATTTTGTGTTTTCTTAAATACATATTCATCGCAACCGTCTTCATCAGATGATTACCAATCAGAGATTCCGGTTCAAACGGAAATGTCTGACCGGAAAATTTCAATTTTGTAAGTTCTTTGCGGTTTTCACTATTGAGTTTGGAAACGTAAACCGTGTCGCCAAGCTTTTTAACTTGCTTAAGAACGTCATCATTCTGTACGATATCGTATGAAAAGTTCCAATCTCCGCTCATTCGCCTAACGAATTGCTTTATCTCTTCAAATACATCTCCTTCATTAATAAACATCACTTTTGGAAGATGAAGATTATTCTTCCTACTTACTTTCCTTGCCATCCAGAGAATAAGCGTGCTGTCTTTCCCACCTGTCCATGCAATCGCCGTATTTTCCACACCAAACTTTCGATAAGCATCTTTAATGATTCCTAAACTTTTCTGTACTTTACACTTAATCCGAAGATTCGTAATCATAAAATCCGTCTGATAAACACTTTTCACATATATTTTTCCAATATTTTTTTTGCATTTTTTTTCTCTTTTTTATTTCTCTGCGCGATATTCTTTAATTCTAATGGATCAGTTTGTAAATCAAACAATTCTTCTTTTTCGCCTTCACTTTCCATAATATACTTATATCGTGATGCACGATAACTCCAAAGTTGTCTGAATTCTTTTATTTCGCTTTTGTTGTCTAGAATTCCCAGCCGTACATGAGGGCTTCTGCATTTATATAGAATTCTTGTAATATGATCTATGTCTGCCTCGTGAGAGGTTAATAGGTCACTCCCTTGAAAGTTTGTATTTCTAATACTAACGAGAGAACAGATTGTTTTTGCAATACTAAGTAACGATACTACTTTTGCTATACTTCTATTAGTGTTTGACGGGAGATTAATGATAAGCGGCACTTTAATGAGCTCCTCATACAATGAATATGGTTCATGATGAAATAGTCCATGCTCCATAAATGCCTCGCCGTGATCGGACGTAATAATAAAGATAGTATTTGGAAATCTTTTCTTTATAATCATATATAACTCCTTCAATACCTGATCCGTGTATTTAATTGAACTTCTGTACGCTTCTTTGATTATCTCTAGCGTATGGTTGTCTTTTATTTTCATCTTCCTCGTACTTGAAGATATTTCTTTGTAAAAAACTATTCTCTTGAGTAATTTTTTAATTATTGATTTCTCACGATAAAAATACTTGTCAATACCGCTGACATACGGAAGGTGTGCATCCATATAGTGTGCCCATAGGAAAAAAGGCTGTTTTCCATTCTGATTGATATATTCGATAATTTTACGATTAAGCGTAATGCCGTCAATCGACATCCTCCAGGGAACGATAAGATGCCGGAGTGCTTTTGCAACATCAAAGAGATTAAGAAAAGCATTGGGCATCTTTCTTCTTAGATTCCAAAGTGATTCCTGAAGCAGTAGAAATGATTTATTACTTTCCTCGTAGCCGTCGAAATAATGATCGAACCCCTTATCGTAACCGAATGTCATATAGAGAGTAGGATTATCCGCTATATAAGCCGTCGTGTCGTACCCATGATTTTTAAGTACCTGTGCTATGGTCTTCACTCCTTTTGATTCGGATATTCCCAGATACGTACCGTTTGTAAAAGGCAGTGTACCTGTCATGATACTAGGGAAACAAAAAAAAGTCGGAAGACTTGGTACAATGGCGTTTGTGAAAATAATCGATTTCTTTGCCAGCTCATCTAAAAATGGCGTGTTATTTTCTTTCGGATTTTGATATCCGACATAATCTGCCCGTAGAGAATCAATGGTGATAAGAAGAATGTTTGGAGTCATACGTCGATAGCCCGAACGGCACCGAGCACGAGCTTGGCAAATCCATATTCAAACCATCGCATTTTCGTCTCAGATTTACGCAAAAACTGTCGGATATTAGTTAGATAGGCGTCATACGTTGTTTCGTCTATCAATCGAAGGAATGCCAAAAGATCACCATTTGTACGAAAATCTCTCATATCAATAAAACAATTTTTGGGAACTATATCTGCTATGTTAATCGCTCCCAAATACACGGGTACGGAACCTGCCTTGAAACAATCAAACATTTTTTCACAAAGATATCCGGGGGCGTCTGTGTTTTCAAGACAAATTCCGAATCGATATCGCGAAAGCACTTTGAATTGATCCTTACATGCGCCTCGATACGTCACGTAGCTGCGAAAACCTATCAGTCTATCTCGTATGCTAAAGCGCGCAGGTTTATTCCATCCTCTTCCGTATAGATCAAATTCACGGGGTGCATATCGGTCAAAAAATGCAACAATTTTTTGCCTCGTTGAATAGAGTTCAGATGATCTAGCAAGAAGCTGAAAGGGTAAAAATACTGAAAGGTTGCTTGCTACCATAGTAACGAGTTTTTTTTTGGCAAACGGTATTTTTTTTCTGATAAATCCTGTATCTGTTTTTGGGTAATAAAATTTCTTAAATTTATTTCCGTCAACCAGCATATCATTTGAAGTATAAATACAACGAAAGATAGGCATAATAGCTTTCATGTAATTGAATGGGTTGATTATCGGAGGTTCCCAATGAAACAAAATTGAGTGATGAATATTCCGAAAAATATAAAACCAGCTTACTAAATCCCACGGATATGGCACATCAAGAACAATAAGCGCCTGTGCGTGGATAGCCTGTGGCATATCGATGGTAACCAAATCATACCCATGTTTCTTCAAGTACTCGCGGAGAGTTATAAAAATTCGCAGTTTTGGATCGTTTGCTGTATTAAAAAGGCCATTCCGGAAGAATTTCGGATGATTAAATGGTTTAACAGCTACGATCGAATTGTGCATGGTCAAATTAGCGACTTTTTTTATAAAATGAGGCGATTTGCGCACATATTTTTCTGATTGTCATGTCAGACAGTGTCAATGATGAAGGAAGAAAAAGTCCTGTTTTGGATACCTTTTCACTTACCGCAAACGAGGCAGTTTTAAATTGATCCCAAGCGTTATATGGTGACTGCGTATGGACCGGAGGATAGATCGGCCGCGTTCCGATATTTTTCGACTTGAGATACAATGCAAGCATATCACGGTCTGATATATAGATATCAACAAACCATGGACATGTTTGCGACAAATCCGTTGGAATAAACCTGATTTGGGGAGTATCAGATAATTCTTTTTGGTATAAAGCATAGATTTCTTTTTTTCTCTTCACTCTCCAGCCAATATTGGCAATCTGTGCGTTACCCACAACTGCCAATAGGTCTGAGAATTTGAAATTATATCCAATCGTAATATGCTCGTCGACACCACTCGTGCGCCTGCCAAAATCTTTTAATTTCTCCACACGCTCAATGTATTCTCTTTTATTTGTAATCACTGCTCCCCCCTGCCCTGTCGTGATAATTTTTGGATAACTAAATGAAAATGAGCCATAGTCGCCAAATGTACCCAAGTATTTCCCCCGCCACTTCGACCCGAATGCCTGTGCTGCGTCTTCAATAAGATAGAGGTTTCGACTTCTGCAAAATTCAATGACCTTTTCCATGTTAGGAGATCGACCGTTAAATGCAACGAGTATCACGGCCTTTGTGCGTCTGGTTAACTTAGCATCAATTAGTCCTAGATCAAGGCAAAGGGTATCGGGATCAATGTCAACTAAAACCGGAGTTGCTCCGGCAAGAAGAATTGCGTTGGCACTGGCAATCATCGTCAAATCCGGCACGATGATCTCATCGCCCGGGCCAATTCCTAACGCGCCAAGCGACAGAAATAAACTCACAGTGCCGTTACTGACAATTGTGGCGAAGCGGCAGCCCAAAAAATCAGTAAGTCTCGCCTCAAATACGGCAGTCTCCTTAAACTCGGTAAGCCAACCGCCAGATTGCATGTAGGCATTAACAGCCCTGATTTCTGATAACCCTATCAGCGGTTCAATTTGAGGAGTAAATTTTTTCATTGAAAATACCCGTGAGGAGTGCCTTGCCTATTTCGCTAATTCCCGCTTTCACACTCTTCTTGGCGCGAAAATGTAAGAGCCGTCTGGCTTTTGCAAACGAGACACGATAATCTCGTCCGTCCCCTCCGGGAACGAGCTTAACGGCAGTATCAAATTCCTCCTTCACCATCTGGGCAATACGTTGTTTTTGGTAATTGCCGTATCCAATGTTGAAAACCTCCCCGGAAACGACCCGAGGGTTGGCGGACAAAACTTTCATCACAGCTTGCGCTGCGTCGGTAACATGCACCAATGGCCGCCAGGCCCGAGGTTTGTAAATACTCAAAGGAATCTTATTGAACGCTTGCAATACAAATTCATTGACGATCAGGTCGAATCGCATTCGTGGAGAAAGACCAAAAACTGTTGCAAATCGAAGGACGCACGGAAAAAATTTTTCTGAGGCCTCTGAGAGTATCGCTTTTTCAGCTTCAACTTTCGTTTTGGCATAGAGCGTAAGAGGGAAAAGCGGCGCTGCTTCCGTTGCTAATGTCTTGTCACTGTTCACTCCATAATTGCTGCAAGTAGAAATAAAGATACACCTCGTTATGCCCCGTTTCTTGGAAGCAGCAGCAAGCTCCACTGCCCCGTCCCGATTAATTTCGCGCGCTGCCTTCGGGTCCGCGTTACATGCCTTCTCGCCCACAAGCGCTGCTAAATTAACAATTGCGTTTGTCCCCCAGAGCGCACTGTCTACGTCGTTTTTGCAACGGATATCTCCCTTTATACATGAAAAACGCGGATGATGCCAAAACCCCAGAAGTGCCGAGCCCCCAAAAAGAAGTGAGTCAAACACCCGCACGCGATAACCGGATTCTAGGAGTGTTGCAACCACTACCGATCCTATGTATCCCGCTCCCCCTATAACCAGTACATTCATGATGTCTGCTCCTTCACCCAGGTTACGGTTTTTTTCAGTCCGTCCGGAACGTTCCATTTCGGCCGAAATCCTAACTCACTCTTTTCCCGGGCTATATCGACAATCCGCTCTTTTTGTCCTTTGGCTTGTGTCGTATCAAACGTTACATTCCCCTCAAATCGGGTTAATTTGACTATCAATGAGACCAGTTGACGGATGCTCATCCCTCGGCCAGAGCCAATATTAACCGGGCTTGGATTAGTCAAGCGCTCTGCGGCAAGCAATATCCCTTCGGCCAAATCTTGGGCGTACAAAAAGTCCCGTATTTCTGATCCGTCTCCCCAGACGACAAGCTCTTTTTGTGTCAAACATTTATAAATCAGCGAGGGAATCACATGACCTTTGACTAGATCGATCTCCTGCCCCGGGCCATACGCATTATTTGGTATAACCAAGACCGCTGGTAATCCCCGTTCCTTGGCATATACTTGGGCAAGAATTGCAGTACCCCGCTTGGCATACCCATATCCAAGCGCCGTTTCGGCCGGCGGTCCGTCAAAAAAATGATCTTCAGATAAAGGAGAAGGAGCGTTTTTGGGGTAGGCCACGGACGAAGATACTGCAACAAATTTACCAATATGAGCTCTGGCAGCTGCTTCAAATACCGCTAGATCAATAAGCGTGCAGCTTCGAAATTGCGTTGCCGGATGCGTTCTGCTATAGCCTATGCCGCCAACGTCTGCCGCCAGGTGAATAACTATATCAATTCCTTCCACTGCTTTTTGGGCACTTGGAAACTCCCTTAGATCACCGTTCTTGAGTCCATGCGCCCTGATGTTTTTTATTGACACTCCTCGCGTTTTGATCAACCGATCCACAACGTGGCTTCCGACAAAACCCCCGGCGCCGGTTACGAGAATGCGTTTCCTTTTCCAAAAACTGTTCATATTAGCTCGTCCAATCGACCTTACTGCGCCAACGGTCAATGCTACTTGCGTACCAGGCAATCGTCTCTATAAGGCCTTCATCCCATGTATATCTAGGTTTCCAACCCGTAAGGTCATTGAGTTTAGTAAAATCTACTCGCAGTTCTTCCACTTCGCTTTTTCCCAGTCTGGTACGTACTCCGATGTGACTAACCAGCCGTTTCCTTTTCCAAAATCCCTCTTTGCGTCCGAGCTCGATAATCTTTTCATACCAATCTTTTATGGAAATAGTTTTCCCGGATCCAAATACATAGACATTGCCGGGTTTTCCAAATAACGCAACGTCTATGTGTCCACGCACGCCATCGTCTACATAACAAAAATCACGCTTGGTAGAAATTTCTCCCAACTCAATGGTATCGCGAAGTATCGCCTGCGTAATGATAGTTCCCGTTATAAAGCGCGGATTTTGCCGCGGCCCGTAATTATTAAACATACGAGAGACCACTGCGGGAACTCCATAAGCTGCGGCATAGTTGCGTGTCAAAAAATCAGAAGCAATCTTGCTTGTTGCGTAGACGCTTTGCGGGTTAAGCGGGGAGCGTTCGCTCAGGATCAATCCGCCGTTTTGATCAAAATTATAGAAATTTCGCATTTGGCGATCAATATTGCCGTACTCTTCAGATGAACCGGCGGTATCAAGCTTATAGATATCAAGGTTGAGATCCACAATACTTTGAAGAATGTTCATCGTTCCAATGACATTTGACACAACGGTTTCGTATGGACGTTGCCAGCTTTCTCCTACGTGCGCCTGGGCACCTAAATGGAAAATGATTGGTCTTTTATCCGGTCCACCAGAGTTTTTCAGAATTTTTAATGCTCCCAATACCGAACTTTTATCACCGATATCACCACGAAGCACGGTCACGAATTTTTGTAAATGATCAATATTGGTAAGCGACCCGGATGATGTAGCGCGCACAAAAGCGTAAACCAAAGCTCCGTAGCCAACGAGAGTTTCGGTCAAATGCGATCCAACAAATCCGTCAGCGCCGGTGACGAGAACCGGTCGCCCACGAAGAAGTTCCTTGATTTTTTGTTTCATTTAAGCCTTCCTTGCCTCAACATTAAGGCTTATGAGTATTCCCGTATCTTTGTCCATGTGGGGGATGTAGCTTTGGGAAAAATCATCGTAGTTTTTATGAATAGTTTTTCTCCAGTCATAGCGGCGCACCTGTTTAAACCCACACGATTCAAGTAATGTCTTAAGAGAGGTGAAATTATACACTGCTTTGTGATAAATAACCATTTTTTTTCTCCCGGGAACTTTCCATCGACCATAGAGTGGTCCGATAATGAGTTCCAGGTCGTTATATTTTTTATAAACTCTAACCAACGCCTCAAAATCCGGCATTGCCAATCGCAAAATTCCGCCCTTTGCAAGCACTCTGTGCCATTCTTTAAGGATCCTGGGCACTTCATCCCGGTCAAAGTACTCTATGCCATGACTGGAGTAAATAAGATCTACGCAATTTTTCTTAAACATGGGCAATGAGGCAATATCGTGTTGATAATCAATATGAGGAAATTTGCCCAGGTCGACGTGGACAAACCCCGGAATGTAGCGCTTACCGCAACCCAAATGTAATTTCATATTTTTAAAAGCACATAATTATCTCTATCTATAAGAATTTTGTATTTAGCTAGTTCAAGCTCACCGATGGTCACGTATTCTCGGTCTAACAATACGTGATTGATACGATACTTTTCAAGAACTTTTCCAATTGGTTTTGATATGACCGGAAGGATGTCCGTCATTTTTCCCTGTCCGATGTAGGTATCGGAATTTAAAACTGTAGACCTCGTGAAATAAACAAAAGCAAATGATAAATGCATCGGAAATGTCGCTAGCCGTACAGGTTTGTCTCTCCTGCGATTGAGAAAATCAATAATACGCCAGAGAGGTCTGTCGATTGTACGCGAATGGTCGTTTATGACCAACTTAACTTGTAGCTCGTAAATAACAAACAGAACAATACTCGAGAGTAGGAAGAATATAACGAGGAAGGTAAAATGATAGGTTTCCCAAAGCCACGATGCGTATAAACCGCCGATAAGCGCAATCGGGAAAATTGCATACTCTATATAGCGATGCCCTTCGCCAACAACGCGTAATTGTTTGACGGATAACACAAGGAATGCCCAAATAATGAGTGATAGGGCCCAAACCGTAAATTTTCCAAGAAGCGGGATATAGATAGTCGGTGTTGGCAAAAAATGCGTGAGCGATGATACATAAAGAATTGCCAAAACAAAAATCCAGGGATTACAGGCTATAAGATACAAAAGTGGTATACGTACAGATAAATTATAGGCGCGAGTAATAAAATCGTTATTCTGTTTGTCCTCACTGGTAAGTCCACGAATCTGATGGGCGAAGCGTAAATGAATTTTATCCATCCAGTATCGGATAGACCCGAGATGTTCACGAAATATCTCGCGATATAATCTTCCTCCAAGCACAAACGCTAACGCAAGAATACTTATAAAAAACAACGGATAGAAAATATTTTTCTCTGAGATTGCTATACCAATGATACCGATAGCATATGCTTGAACTGCAAATCTGTGAGTAAAAAACAAGATGAATAAAAAGAACGAGGCCGTTGTTAGCCAATAATACGAACCACCAATCGAGAACATAATAAGCGACGAAAAAGAAATTGTATAAACGAGTATACTTAAAATTCTGGTATTTAAGTTACTAGCCTCTATTACCAGAAGCGGAACCAGGGCTGCAACCGTCTGAGCAAAGATTCCAGTTGAGACATTACCAGTAAACGCCACAGCCATGAAATATATAGAATAATTGTGAAAAAAATCAAAGGCAGGCGAATAGATAAACTGGTATTTTTCTAAAAACGATTTGGAAGCAATTGATAAGAAGAAAACAATAACAGGCGGATAGCCAAAGTTGCTTCCGACAATATATTTTTTCGAACTTCTCTTGGGCAGCCTTTTGTGTGTCCGGACATATTCGGCAATTTCAAGCCATTTCCATGTATCGACTCCAAAATAACGTTTTGTGAGTCTTGGCCAAATCTGCAATAAAAAAGACAGTGATGCAATGATAAATCCTATGAGGTATACTTTAGCTGGTTCCATGTCATAACTTCCCATTTTTTTTCTGAGCGACGCAGATCACCGAACTGCCCCACGGTAGAGATGTGACTTCAATAAGTTTTGCTTCGAATTGAAGTATAGAAAAGAGCATTATATTCAAAAGAGAATGAACAGATCGCCTATCACTGACGGGCTTGCCGCGAGGAATAATCATTTCCGCAAGTCGCTTGATAAATACTATGGGAAAAAGAAAAAAATTTGCGCTGGTAATTTTTTTTAGCTTAAACCCAGCTTTGACAAGTTCGCCTTCGAGCTCGTCTTTAATAAACCTGTGTTTTGTAAAGTCAACCTTGTCGTGACTTCCTCTAAACCAGTTATAGGCGGGCTCGCGGATAAGTAAAATTCCTCCGGGTTTAAGAACTCTATAAAATTCTTTGAGCGACAGGCGCCAGTCTTCCACCCAACGATGATAAAGGACGTCTAAACAGGTAACAATATCAAAATGATCACTGGCAAATGGCATACTTTTAATGTCCGATTTTTTAACATTCCCAAGCTTTTGCGAGAAGAAAAGTGCTTCATCTGACAGATCAACCCCTGTAACGTTTCCAAATTTTGATAAGAATCCAAACGCGGCACCAGTCCCACAGCCCGCATCAAGAATTGAGTTTTGTTTTCTTGTTACATATTTTTTGAGAAGCACCGTCTGTATCTCGGCCATTCCTCTATACCACCAGAGTTTATCCTGATGCCTATAAATATTCTTATACTCATCTTTACGCATAATGGTATGGATATATACAGGATCTTTATATTATT
>Ga0209542_10004072_pt1 | contig 30485 bp, 30 predicted proteins | sample RifCSPhighO2_01_FD_184028 | JGI IMG/M metagenome (GOLD analysis project Ga0209542, IMG submission 184028) | Soil microbial communities from Rifle, Colorado - Rifle CSP2_plank highO2_0.1 (SPAdes) (version 2) | ecosystem: Environmental > Terrestrial > Deep subsurface > Rock core/Sediment ... | reverse complement strand
CTTTGGTTACAGGAGATGACATTGATATATTTGTCGAGAATTCCCAGAAGAGGGGCATAGAAGGTGTTGAGATGTATGCTGCAGTTGTGTCAAGAAAAGATCTTGCGGCATTTATTACCAAGAAAGACCTTGCAGCGTATGGCATTCCGAGGTTCAACGACCATCCCCTGCTCCTTCCATTAAGTTTACTCCCTGGCAACCTAAGGAAGTTTGGAATTCCATTGAATGACAAAGAAACTATCCTGACAGGCAGGGATATCGACATGTACATGTCTGGAAACATGTTCCTAGCCCAAGTAAATGCAGTGGACGAGAAAAGCAGCATGATACCGATGCTGTACTCAAAAAGAAGGATTATGGGAGAGGCGTATCAAAGCAAGGGTTTCAGGGGATTGCTGGATCTGGGAACAGGAAAATGGTCTGTTCTTGAAGCAGAGCAGATGTTCAGGGAGGAGAAAGGGATTCACGGGAGGATGGTTCTGGTCCCGCCTCACTGCAGCCTTGACATTGACACCTGGAAAGACAGGATGAGATGCTCTGCGTATCTTTTCAGGCAGAAGGAATCCCAATAAGGGTACCAAGGATATATACGAATCATACGAATCAATAATATACATTTCTCTATACTAGTATCTATTATAGAAACATTTATATATTAGTTCAACCTAACCCTAAGGTACATGGTATTGTTGTTTGACAGGTTCAACCTCCCCGACAATATCTATGAAGTGATTTTCGCCACAAAGCAGCAGAAGATTGTGGGAAAGTTACTGATAGAAAACATAAAAGAGAATAAAGGGGAGATGACAAAGACAGAGATGTCTCTCTTTGCTACCAGGCTTCACGACGGCACTCTGATAACAACAATAGACGAGCCCGAATACTGGGGAAAGAAAGTCAGGATTTCCTACAACAAAAGGCAGTTTTATGATCGCATCCTGACTCCCATGAAAAGCATGGGCATCATTGACTATGACCTTTACAAAAAGACATACAAGATTTCGGATAGGTTCAATAAAGAGATGATCCGTATAGGATTAATGTGGCTCCAAGAGCTGCGAAAACCTCCTCAACTCATGAAAAAGAAACTCTCATAAGAAGGGCCTGGCGCCTGATTCTTACCCAACCCCCCAACATTGCCGGGCCCTCCTTCTGATTTCTGATGTTCATTTCTCGTGTCTGATCTTTACAAAAACATTAAAAACATATCATAAAACACAGGCATGCAAGGGTCCATGGTCTAGCGGTTATGACATCACCTTCACAAGGTGAAGGTCCCCGGTTCGAATCCGGGTGGACCCATACTGGCTCATTGAAAAGTTTCTCACTTCGTTCGGCAATGCCAAGTTCACCATGTACTGTTTCGGCTGTTGAACGGCATTCCCCACTCGGGACGACCCCCTTGTCGTTGCTCTGCTCTCTGTTCAAATGGCTCACAAAGGGCATTGCATCACATTTCAATGAGCCGGCCCATACAAAAGTATAAAAAGGAGAGTTCTTTGCTGAACAGGAGGGGGAAACATGAAATCATCCGACAGGAAGGAATTCGAGATGGAAGACAATCAGAGAGAAGAGGACGTCTACACTAAAGAAGGCAGGGAAAAGCTTGTTGAAGATTCAGAAATATCTGATTTGGAAGAAGGGTTTATGGAAGGCGCGGCAAACGCCGGCTCTGGCGCAAAATGCAGAAACTGCGGGAAGATACTTATAGATGCAGATTCTGTGGTGGAGAAGGAGATTGACGATGAAGATATGAAGTTCTGCTCAGACCACTGCTCCGAGTCCTTTGAACAGCGCAGGAAAGGCAAATGGCAAAAGAAAGGCAGATAATAGTGTCGCAAAATACAGCCTTAATCCTCGGCATACTCGTCATTGCAAGCCTGGGGATTTCTGTCTATAACCTTGTGAGTATCAAAGCCGCTCCGCAGAACAGCATCACTGGCGCAGCAACCAGCCAGCAAGCGCAGGAAGTGCAGGAATTCCTCAATCAGGTCACTTCTATCCAAGGATTGGAGCAGTACAGGAATGTGAATCCCCTGGCGATTATCCAAATCAATGAGCAAAACATCGCAGAACTCCAGCAGCAGATTGCTGGAGTCACAAATGCCCATCTTGGAGAGATTATCATCGAGTATCCGAATGCCATCTTTATCTATGATGCCCGGACAGGATCAGTTGCAAGAATTATAAGCACGCAGGAAGCTGCAGCGAATGCGATCCTTCAAAGGCTCAACAGCCACGCTGAGCTTGGGGACTTAAGGCAGATCACTCCTGCCATCGGTGTGATAAGCAACGAGTCTCTGATCGGTTTGAAGGCGCAATACCCCTCATACTTCAATGATGTAACGCCAGGCCAACTGCTGGTGAAGTATCCCCAGCACCTCGTGGTGTACGATGCTCAGGCAGACACGATCCAGAAGATTTTCACCATCAGCGAACAGTTGCCTTAATCCTGCGCACACCCTTTCCAATCCCTTCTTCGCTGACAATCTTGAAGCTTCCGAGCTCTGACGTATTGGTCACATGAGGCCCGCCGCAAAACTCCTTAGAGAAGTCACCAATAAAATAGACCGAGACCCGATCCCCATAACTCTCCCCAAATTGCATCTGGCAGCCTAATTTTTTTGCCTTCTCAAAAGGCATCTCCTTGCGTTCAACAGGGATTGCCTCTTGTATTTTCCTGTTCACAAGCTCTTCAACTTTCTTAATCTCATCCTTGGTGAGCTTCCGCCCAAGGTTGAAGTCAAAACGCAACCGTTCAGGAGTGATGTTCGACCCTTTCTGCACAATACCCTCATCAACAACCATCCGTAACGCCTCATTCAGGAGATGGGTCGCAGTATGCAATTTGACAGTATTCGCTGAAGTGTCAGCCAGCCCTCCCTTGAACTTCTGCTCAGCTCCCCGCCTGGAGAGGTCCTTATGCTTCTCAAAGTCCTCAGAAAAGCCATTCTCGTCCACCTTCAGCCCTTTTTCTTTTGCAAGCTCAACAGTCATCTCAATCGGAAATCCATAGCTTTGAAAAAGCAGGAATGCTTCACGCCCTGAAATAAGTTCCTTCTTGTCCTTGACAAACCTCCCAAACTGACGGAGCCCTTTCTCAAGAGTCTGCCTGAACTGTCTCTCTTCCTTCATCAGCTCATTCAGGATGGATTGTTTTTTCTTTTTTAATTCAGGATAAGTATTCGAAAACATATCAACAACCAGCGCCCCTGCCTCTTTGGTGAATCCCCGGGATATTCCAAGGAGATTTCCATGCCTGACAGCCCTTCTGATAAAGCGTCTGAGGATGTAGCCCTGATCCACATTGCTTGGAACAACCCCCCGTTCATCTCCCAAGATAAACACTGCTGCCCTGAGATGATCAGCAATAATGCGGAAGGATCTTTCCTGGAATTCGTCAGGATCTGCAATCCCTGAGAGCAGCTTGAGGTTGTCAATCAGGGGGATAAAAAGCTCGGTTTCAAAAACGGATTGCTTTCCGTTCAGGCTCGTAACAACCCTCTCAACACCCATTCCTGTGTCAACATTCCTCTGGGCAAGAGGAACAACGCTTCCATCCTTCTTCTTCTCATACTCCATGAAGACATCATTCCATATCTCAGCCCATCTCTTGTCTCTGGGATCAAATTTCAAAGGAGCCTTTCCGCTTCCTGTCCAGAAGAACATCTCAGTATCAGGCCCGCAGGGCCCTGCCTCTCCCACAGGCCCCCACCAGTTGTCTTCCTTTCCAAGCTTTGCTATCCTCTCTTCAGGAACACCAAGTGATCTCCAGATTTCATAAGATTCCTTGTCAAACGGAGCATCCTTGTCTCCTTTAAACACAGAGACCGCAATCTTCTCTTTTGGCAGGCCAAGCCACTCCTTGCCTCTCAGAAACTCCCAGCTCCAGCTGATCGCCTCTTGCTTGAAATAATCTCCCAATGACCAGTTCCCGAGCATCTCAAAAAAAGTCAGGTGGAAATTGTCTCCAACCTCGTCAATATCTCCTGTCCGTATGCATTTCTGCACATTAACAAGCCGCCTTCCCAAAGGGTGCTTCTGCCCCGTCAGATAAGGAACCAGAGGCTGCATCCCTGCTGTTGTGAACAATACGGTTGGATCGTGCTCAGGCACAAGCGACGAAGAAGGGATCAATGCGTGATTCTTTCCCCTGAAAAAAGTAAAGTATTTCTTCCTCAGTTCGTCAGCATTCATGGAAGGAAAGAGTTGCTGCTGGTATTTAAATGTTTAATGGGGAGAACAGAGAGCCTAGATACATAACCAGAGGCGAGACCAGTATTCTCAATTGCTCATCCTTTGACCAAATCATTTATCATCTGCTGGCGAACCGCCTGCCTGGCTTCGCAGAGTGCATGGTGGACAATACCTTTTGAGGCGTTGTCTTCCCGTGCGAGAGCGTCAGCTGAATAGCAGATGCCCCGCCCATTAAGTCCACAATGCTGCCTGTACCATTGTTTATGGATATCAGGTATTGCCACCTTATCGAGTGCATGTTCGAGTTGTGGCGTTGAAAAATGGATTCTTCCATCATAGTAGATGCCATTTTTCCTAAGAAAGATAGACCGCCTGGTCATTTGACTCTTAATGCAGTTTATAGTAACGGAGTGAGAATTTGCTAAGGTTCGGTTGGAATAAGTATCGCCGTCAAGATACCCGCATTTAATGAGGTAAATTCTGTTGTACTTAGGACCAAGATTTTTAGCTTGATAAAATATTTCAGAGATTTGATGCAACATCTGGGCGCGGTATGTGCTTATAAGGGAATCGCCTGGCTTTTGCAAATCATCAATCATATCCAGTAGTTGCCGATGGAGTTTGATAACGCGAGCTTCCGGTACTCCAAACATTTCCCCCACTTCTTTCAGGGTATAATCACACCCATCCTCCAAGCCGGTAAGCATACGGAATATATTTTTTGATTGCTCAGGAACATTAAGCCTGCTCACAAGCCTACGTGCCTTGGCTAGTTCCTCAGCATTCATGGCTTCCTCAGAAGGCCATGGCGTTTTCATATCCGCAAGAACGTCTTCAAGCTTGAGTGTTCCTTCTTCGTTGACAACGACATCAAGATTGAGAAGGGATTCAAAATTGAATGCGGGGCCTGCAGGCGTAAATGTAAGAAACTGCAAATCCCCTTTAAGAGCTCCAGAAGGGTATTTAGGGAATGCTTCAATGACTTTCTGAAAACTTGGCTCTTTACCATGCTGATCAATGTAGTGGATTATCCAACCCGCAAGCTTGGACCTGCGCCCGTAGATCTTTCTAGGAATTCTGATTGGCCTGTCCTGAGTACTAATCGCTAGGTCTATTGAGTAATCGACCCAATAGGAAGCATACGTGGAAAGCCGATTAGGCATTCCCGTTCGTGGGTTGATTCTATCAGGATCAAATTTTAAGATGGCGCGGTGTAATCCAATATACCCTTCTTGTAAAAGGTCCATTGGGTCAAGGAGAATGCAGTTCTTCCTATTGGCCTTCACTTTTGAATAAACCAGCCTGATATTGGCTTCACCCAAATCATCCACAGCCGCCTCATCCCCTGCCCTAACCGGCATAAGCAGCTCATGCTCTTCCTTTGCCGTAAGCAGGGGCACCTGGCAGAAGTAGTTAAGAAAGCGCCTCTCAGGGCTTGAGCCGCGTTCAGGGAAAGAAAGCTCTCGCTCTCTCCGTATCCTCTCCGACCTTAGCTCCCTTCTTGGCTTTATGCCTCCATTTTTAATGCTTGCAAGCACACCCTTAGCATCTTCAGGAGATAGATGATAAGAATCTGTCATCGTTTCAGGCCTTTGAACAGGCAGTTCTCCTGCAAGAATTGCATCATAGACTTGATTATAAGAAAGCCCAAACTGTTTCATTGCCTCGGGGATTGTGATACTAGTCCCCCTCACCCTTTTTTTAGGAACAATACTGCCTTCTGGGCCATAGACGGGTGAGACGCCTAATAAATTCAACATCACAACAACAACATCAGGATCCGCGTCAATCATCTCTGCAAGATCGTTCACAGGCTTGTCTGAATTCGCACGCAGGATTGCAAGATTGCCCAGAGTTGCCTTATTTAGGCTTACTTTTTCCATAGATGAAGGCAGAGGTAACGCATTATTTAAAACTATTTCCATAAGCTATTTATGAGTTTTTTTCATAGAGTTAGGAGTTGCCTGCAACACCGAAATGATAGTCCTGCTCCACAAAATAGCGAATTATGAATTTCCAGATAACGAAAACCGCACTAATCCCCGACCTAAAGGTCGGGGTTTTTGATCGCGCGGTTTTCGGGACAGGAAAATTGAAAAGCAATTTTCCGTCCCAAAAATCCTCGGATTTTTGTGGATTGAAAATTCGGGCTAAAGCCCGCGTCTTAAACCCCGAATTTTCAATAAACATTTCAAAGATACCTTCCAAGCTTTGCTTGGTTGCTCACATCTGCCAATAGCCTGCTCCTCCCCAATATCGGCTCAATATCATAATTAAATTTCCTCTTCGCAACAGCCTTGGCATAGCTCATCAAAAGCTCCTTGCTTGAAAACGTGAGCGGCCCCCCCATCATCGTCTTCCGGACCGCCTCCCTCACAACCCATACCCCTAAAGGGACAAGGTAGTCTCCTGTGATAAATCTTAAAACAAGGCAGCTTCCCTGCCTCTTCATATCCTTCAGCTTCTCCAGCACAGCCAAACGCGAAGCATAGAATCCGCCAGCAGTTTCCTCAACATAGCTCTTCCTTCCATCATAAGGCTCAAAGTCAGTAGTATAGTGAGAAGACCCCGCAAGCATCTCAAACAGCTCATACTGCCACACATCAGGAAACACCAACACCAAGAAATAATTCCCCAGATACCCCCCAAAATACGCCTGGTAGCCCCCAACAGGACAATCCTTGATCTGCTTGACAATATGATTGCCAAGAGTGCTGTCTGTTGCTGTAATAGACCATCGGGTAGGCACCATCTTCCTATCCTTCTTCATGCCCATAACTCCAGTAGAAAACACCCTCATAAGGTAAGTCTCATCATAGCCGTGCTTTTGCAGATACCCTAAAGCATCAGCAGCCTTCAGGTCAATATCGTTGTATACCTTCTCAATATGAACCGGAATCTTAGGGTTGGAAGTTATATCCATCTCCTTCAGCTGCGCCACTGGACCTGAAGGGGCGATATACGAATCAGTATTGATTCGAAAGAAAGGCCTCTTCTTCAGCTCGATCTCCACATCAACAGGCTTGCTGGCCATAGAGATCTCCTGCAGATCCATGATAGACCTTGCTCGGGCGCCCGTCTCCCTGACGTGGACAGCGCTCCTGGAATTCATAAGAGAGCTTCGATACTCAACAATCTTCCCTAAAGCCAGGCTGTCAGCAGCCCACTGCCTCGGAGCATCCAGCTTCCAGCTTTCATCAAAACTCTCAGGAGGCGCAAACACGCCTGCCTGCACAGCCGGATACCCAAACCTTCCGATGAAAGGCGCAACCCCTTGCGTGGAATAATGCTCTTTGCTGAACCGCTTCTTCAGTTGTATGACAGAATACGCCTTCATGCACACAGGGCAGTCCAGCTTCCCGCAGTTGAACAGAGGATGTTTTGAAGGCTTTGGCAGCATAGTAAAAACAGAGCCTTCCAAGAGTTAAAAAGGTTATTGAAACGGGGACGGTCTAATCTACGGAACTCCCCCCTTTTTGCTCCCTCCGTCGGGTTCGTTTGAACATCTCCGCATAGTTATAATGCGATAGTTATTGAAATATCTATAACTATATACATCTTTCGGTTGATATATGAATTATCATAATTATAGAAAGATTTATAAATATAAAGTTATAACTAACTCGTATGCAGGAGAATAATGATATACAAGACATTTGGGAGTTATATGGGGTTAAAGAAAATCCTTTCTCCATTTCTCCCATTATGGTTATGGGTGGCGCAATACCTATTGATTCCTTTGTTGGGAGAGGAGAATTCATAAAAAGGTTAAGTCGGATAATTGGTTCAAAAGGTGGGTCAAGGGTCTTTGTTTATGGAGATATCGGAATTGGAAAGACATCATTTGTGAATGTGGTAAGGAGTTCTGCTGTTCAAAAGGGATTTTTCACGCATTTTAAAGAGATAACAACGCAAGATAAATGGACGCCCGATGAATTTGTTTTAAATACATTATCCGCCATTTATTCGACTTTAAAACTTCTTAAAGAAAAACCTGTGAGTAAGGATACATATGATAGATTAGAAAGTCTATTCGAAATTGGCAAGACAAGTATTAGTGCAGGAATTTCGGTCGCTGGTTTTGGCGGGAATTATGCATCGCAGAAAAAATCACCCGATGTATTGCCCTCTGTCAGTCTGCAAAGTTTTTTTGCTGAGTTAATAGAGGAGATAAACAATAATACAAAAAAAGAGGTTATCATCCACTACAATAATTTGGAATTAATGTCTGAAAAGAAAATCAGAAGTTTATTTGGCACATTAAGGGATTATTTCCAAACAAAAGGGGTTCATTTTATTTTTATCGGAAATCTCACTGCTTTTTCCATACTTCAGAGTGTCCCAAGATTCTCGTCAATACTGTCAGATACCCCGTTTCATATTGAAACATTGATTTATAATGAGGTTATTGAGGTAATAAGAAAAAGATTTGAAGGTTTACGCATTTCAGAAAAACTCAATTTGATTTACCCCTATAATGAACATTGTTTGAAAATTCTTTATGAATTAATGGATGGGAATATTAGGGATATATTAAATAGTTTATCAACAGCTGTATTTCATGCTACGACGGAAAGTCCGGTTAAGCTGGATAAAAATAAGTTAGCAAGAGTTTTGAATGAAGTCTTAGAAAAAAGATACCTTAATAGATTAACTCCAAGAGAACGAGAAGTTTTAGGTGAAATTATAAAGCACAAAGAGATAACCAATAAAGCATTATCTGATAAACTAAAGATTCCTCGCTCTAATATTTCGAATTATATTAAGGACTTGGAAAATTCAGGTTGCGTATTTTTAAGAAGAAAGAATGGAAAAGATAAATTTTGGAAAGCTGACCCTAAGATAAAGTGGTTATTGCTTAAAGAAGATTCTCAACAGACCTTACCAACCTAAAGTGCCTCATGCGGCACCCTTACGTGCGTCCCACCAATGCAGCAGCCCCCGTTTTCGTGGTAATGCCACACTTTCGGGACTCAAAGACGTTTTTCGTTACCTTTATAAACTATATAAAACCCCTTTAGAAATGCACTCGCCAAGACATCCAGGTTCTGAAATCCTTTCATACCCATCTCAATCGAAGTCTAAGAAGTCTAAGGATACTCCAATAAAGCTATTGCAGAACAGCAAAGTATTTAACAAACCAGTAAGCAGGGAGTTCACATGAGCAGCGATATCCTTGACAGCCTTGCAGAAAGATCAGATGAGCATGAGTTTTACACTCCTTTTCCAAAAGGCTACAAGGCAGGAAAGGCAAAGTATGTCATCATAACAGGCTCAGTCATGTCTGGCGTAGGAAAAGGAACCCTGAGCTCTTCGATTGGCAATCTCCTGAAATGCCATGGCCTTGCAGTTGCTCCGATTAAATTTGACGGCTACCTCAATTACGATGCAGGCACGCTCAATCCCTTTCGCCATGGAGAGGTCTTTGTCCTGGATGACGGAACAGAATGCGACCTGGACTTAGGAACCTATGAGCGCTTCCTCAACCAGAACCTGAGCAAGGATAATTACCTCACTGCCGGCAAGATTTTCAAGACGATCATTGACAAGGAGCGAAAAGGGGATTACCTTGGCAGGGACGTCCAGTTTATCCCCCATGTTACCGGAGAGATTAAGAACTTTGTAAGGACATTGGCAGTGAGAACAAGCGCTGATGTGGTCCTTGTAGAAGTCGGAGGAACCGCAGGAGATTTGGAGAACTCCTACTTTCTGGAGGCAATGCGGGAGCTTTCCTATGAGGAAGGCAGGGAGAATGTCTGCTTCGTAAACGTGACCTATATCATAGATCCGAGCTCCCTTCAGGAACAGAAATCAAAGCCTGCCCAGCTTGGCTTGAGGATTTTGCTTTCCCTTGGAATCCAGCCCCATATCATCCTCTGCAGGGCAAGGAATGAGGTGACAGAGAAGATCAGGGAAAAGATATCGATCTACGCCAACGTTCCTGTGTCCCATGTTTTCAGCGTCCCAAACGTAAGCAATATCTACCAAGTTCCTATTGATCTTGAGACAAAAGGTCTGCACAAAGAGATATTCAAAATACTTGGCCTCAAACCGCGAACAAATGGGGACAAGGAGCTGACATCTGAAAACTGGAGAGAGATAGCAGAGGGTCTTGCCGGTGCAAAGAAAGAGGTCACCATTGGGATTATCGGCAAATATACAACTGTGCAGGACTCTTACCTAAGCATCCTCAAGGCATTGGAGCATTGCGGGTCAAAGCTCAGGATCAAGCCGATTGTGAAATGGGTCGAATCATCCGGCATTAAAGACATTCCAGGCTCCCTCAAAGGGGTTTCCGGCATCATTGTGCCGGGAGGGTTTGGGAAAAGGGGCACAGAAGGGAAGATCGCATGCATACAATACGCCAGAGAGCACAATCTTCCCTATCTCGGGCTCTGCTACGGCTTCCAGATGGCAGTGGTCGAGTTCGCCAGGAATGTATGCAAGCTGGATGCCAATTCCACAGAGATTGACCCAAAATGCAAAGATCCAGTCATTGATGTCCTGCCTGAACAAAAGAAGATCGAAGGCTTAGGAGGCAACATGCGCTTGGGTGGCCAGGATGTCAGCATCAAAAAAGGGACTCAGGCATACAGGATTTACAAAAAGGATACTGCAAGGGAGCGCTTTCGCCATCGCTATGAATGCAATCCCGAATACATCAAGACTCTGGAAAAGCATGGGATGGTATTCTCAGGAAAATCCCCCAAATACCCTATTATGCAGATTCTCGAACTCCCAAAAAATACCTTCCACATAGGAGTCCAGTTCCATCCTGAGCTGTCATCAAAGCCTCTGAGCCCCCATCCATTATTTGTGGGCTTTGTAGAGGCTGCAGCAAAGTATAAGCCAGGATAGCATTTCCAAGCCCAAGCGCCATTGAAAAGTTATGCAGCGCCCTCCTGTGAGCCATTGGAACAAAAGACTGTGCAACGACAAGAGGGTTGGCGCCTTCGGAGAATGTCGTTTTTCCTTAGCATCTGCGCATGGCGAACTTGGCGCTGCCGAGCGAAGCTAGCAACTTTTCAATGGCACCAGCCCAATAACTTTTTAAACACACCTTTTTTCTTGACTCTTGCATGGCAGAAGGGCAGAAAGGGATGCTGCAGAAGCTGAGGAGAGTATACGAGGAAAAGCTCCATATCCTGTGGCTCATCCCGAACATCCTTCTTCTTATTGCATTGATCCAGATAGGGCTCCAGTTCAGCCAGACCGGAGAGATTCTGCACCGGGGGGTTTCCTTGCGCGGTGGGTTTACAGTCACTGTTCCCACAAATCAGGAATTTAACATTGACGAGATTCAAGATTCAATCAGCAGAGCCATTGCCTATGAGGTTTCAGTGCGGAGGCTCTCTGCTGCAGGAGCGCAGCTTGGATATATCATCGAGAGCTCTGTGGACCCGGAAAAGGAGGGGAATCTGGAACTCCTGCTCGCCGCGATAGAACGGAATCTGAATATGAACAGGGATGCATTCTCTGTTGAAATCATCGGAAGTTCGTTAGGTTCTGCATTCTTTAAGCAGGCCCTCAAGGCGATGCTCATCGCCTTTGTCCTCATGTCCATTGTGGTTGCCATCTATTTCAGAACATTTGTTCCCAGCCTTGCTGTTATTCTCGCGGCGTTTTCCGACATTGTCATCACCATGTCAATAACCAACATCCTCGGCATGAAGATCGGAACAGCCGGAATTGCGGCATTTCTCATGCTCATAGGATACAGCGTAGACACAGATATTCTCCTTACAACGCGCGTCATGCGGAGGCAGCAGGGAAGCGTCATGGACAGGATACTGGGAGCTATGAAGACCGGCTCGACGCTCAGCCTCACAACACTGGCTGCCGCCATTGCAGGCCTTGCCTTCTCGCAATCTGAGGTCATTCGCCAGATCATGGTGATTATCATCATTGGTCTTGTTGTCGATTTTATTGCCACCTGGCTGCAAAATGCGGCAATCATCAGCATGTATATGAAAAAGAGGGCCTAATGGGAAAGATAAAGCAGATCTTCCAGAATATACGCGTTATTATCATGGGGATTGTTTTGATCCTCGCGATCGTAGCTATATCTCCGAATCCCTTCAGCCAGGGCGTTGCCATACGAAGCGTAACCCCGAACAGCTCAGCCGCAATTGCTGGTATCGAAAACCCACCCAGCAGTATCTGGCCGATGGGAAGGGAGCGGATTGTGTCAATAGACAATAATCCCATAAGATCGGAAGCTGAGTACTATAGCCTCATCAGTGGATTAGAGCCAAACCAGACCCTTAACATCAAGACAGGCAAAAAGCTGTACAAGCTCAGGGTCAAGGAAAAGGTGAACACCACAGAGCTGAACGAAAGCGAGGATCGGGTGATTGAAGAGAGCATCGCAGTAAATGAGACAATAGACGGAACAGTGCAGGAGATTAATAGGACCATCAAAAGAGTGATCAGAGTTCCAAAGATAAAACGGGAGGTCCTTGGCGCAGAAGATATTGGATTGAGGATATTTGATGCGCCGGTCACGAACATTAGGAAAGGCCTTGATCTTCAGGGAGGCGTTCGCGTCATACTCCAGCCTGAAGAGGCCGTGAGCGAAGCGTATATGCTTGATGTCATCGCAACAATGGAGCAGCGCCTCAATGTTTTCGGGCTGAGTGACGTGGTGCTCCGCTCAGCAAGCGATCTTGATGGAAATCTGCTTGCAATAGTGGAAATCCCCGGAGCAAACGAAGAGGAGGTAAGGGATCTTATTGGAAAGCAGGGGAAATTTGAGGCAAAGATCAGCAATGAGACCGTCTTCAAAGGAGGAGAGGACATTACGTATGTATGCAGGAGCGCAGAATGCGCAGGCATAGACCCAGCCAGGGGCTGCGGGATTACAGAAAGCGGCCTGTGGGCGTGCAGCTATCGGTTCTCGATAACCCTGAGCCCTGATGCTGCAAAGAAGCAGGCCCAGGCTACAGAAAAACTCAGCATTGTGACTGAAGGAAGCCAGAGATACCTGAGCGAAGAATTGCTTCTCTTCCTTGACAACAGCCAGGTTGACTCATTGAGCATCGCTGCAGACCTTAAGGGAAGGGAAGTGACAGACATCCAGATCAGCGGCTCTGCTGGCGGAGCATCCAAGCAGGAAGCAACGACGAATGCTCTGCAGGGCATGAAGAAGCTCCAGACGCTCCTCATCACAGGAAGCCTTCCTGTAAAGCTGAATGTTGTAAAAGCCGATACTATCAGCCCCTTGCTTGGTGAAGAGTTCCTGAAGAGCACCCTCTGGATGGGAATTGCCGCCCTGCTGGCAGTGAGCGCAGTCATCTATGCAAGATACCGGAGGATGTCGCTCCTGATTCCGATGGCGGTGAATATCATTGTTGAGGTCGTGATTATGCTGGGAGTCGCTGCCTTGATTGGCTGGAATATCGATTTGGCTTCAATAGCCGGGATTATCGTCTCTGTGGGAACCGGAGTCGATCAGCTTATCATGATAGCAGATGAGATATTGCTTGGGGAATCCCAGGAGATCTACGACTGGAAGCGCCGCCTCAAGAACGCGTTCTTCATCATTATGGGAGCGTACTTTACAGTGGTCGTTGCCATGGTCCCATTGATGTTCGCTGGCGCCGGCCTCCTGAGGGGATTTGCGATCACCACGATTATCGGGGTAAGCATCGGTGTCTTTATCTCCCGGCCAGCGTATGCTAAGGTGTTGGAGATTCTTCTCAGGGAGTGAGAGGAACGGATTAAGGAGTTAAAAAAGAGCACAAAGGATGAAGACAGAACCAATTGCTATCGTGTTGATTGTGCTGGCTACAGCCCTCACCTCTACGGGCCAGATATTATTCAAGATGGCGTCTGAGAAATTCGGATTTTCCGTCGCAGGGACCATTGGCAATGGAACTCTTATATCCGGGCTTGCAGTGTATCTCCTTGCATCCCTGCTGCTGCTGCTCAGCCTTCAGAGGGGGGAGCTCAGCGTGATATACCCTATTATTGCAACAGGATTTGTTTGGGTGAGCCTGTTCTCGGTCGTTTTTTTTAACGAGACCCTGGGCATCTTCAAGATAGGAGGAGTGGCTTCCATCATCGCCGGGATTACGCTTATAAGCCTTGGGAGAGCATGACAACGTCAATCGGGTCAGTCATTGCGGTGCTGGTTGCATCAGTCTTCGGAGCCCTGGCTGCGCTGCTGATCAAGAAAGGATCAGCAAAGTTTAATTTCAGGATCGCTGACCAGGTGGCGAATATCCCCTTGCTTATGGGGGGAACGATCTACGTCCTCACGACCGTCGTATTTATTGCGAGCCTGAAATACGGCGAGCTTTCAGTGTTGTATCCGCTTGTTGCGACAACCTATGTGTGGGTTGAGCTCTTCTCCATTAAATATTTAAATGAATCGATGAACCGGAGAAAATGGATTGGAGTGGGCTTGATTGTGGTTGGAGTTGCACTGATTGGTATGGGGAAGTAACATGGCAGAGAATGGGAATGAGAAAAGAGTGATGGTGTTTTCGCTTGGAGGGTCTATCATTGTTCCCGAGAGGGTGAATGTTGCCTTCCTGAGAGGTTTCGGAAATCTTGTTCTGGAGCTTAGCCAGGAATCCAAAGTTGCAATCGTCTGCGGCGGCGGCAAAACCTGCAGGGACTACATCAATGCAACAAAAAGGGTTGCAAAAGCTAAACAGGTTGATCTCGACTGGGTGGGGATTGTCTCGACCTGGCTGAATGCAGAGATGCTCAGGGCAATCTTCGGGGATAAGGCGTATGAAAGGGTCATCTACAATCCAACAAAGCCTATCGACACCGACAGAAAGATCATCATAGCAGGAGGTTGGCTTCCAGGATCAAGCACAGATAAGGATGCAGTGCTGCTTGCAAAGAATCTTGGGGCTGGCGCAGTAGTGAATCTCTCTGACATAGAGTATGTATATGACAAAGACCCCAAGAGATACCACGATGCAAAAAAGCTTGAACGCCTGAGCTGGGATCAGATGAGGAAGATTGTTGGGGATAAATGGGTTGCTGGCATGAACCTGCCCTTTGATCCCGAAGCATGCAAGGAGGCCCAGGCAGCAAATATCCGGGTAGTGATCATGAATGGAACGGATCTTGAAAACCTGAAGGATTACCTCAAAGGCGCGCCGTTCAAAGGAACCGTGATAGAATAACGAAAACCGCACTAATCCCCGGCCTAAAGGTCGGGGTTTTTGATCGTGCGGTTTTCGGGATTGAAAATTCGCCCTGAAGGGCTGGGTTTTCCACCCGGCGAATTTTCAATAAGAATTTTTGGATTAGGGGGTTTCTTTTGTCCCAACAGCTCGCAGAAAAGTGTCAGTGAGGGAACCGAAAGGGTAATAACAATCTTTATAAACAATCTTCCCCTGCAAAAACATCATGGGTGTAACGCAGGATATCAGGGATTTGGCTCGGTTTGAAGAGATTCTTAATGTCCTCTTTAAGCATGAATTCGGCTACCTTCTTGAAAGGCTGCGGTTAAAGGAGTACCTTCCTGCATCCCGGAGGTTCCAGGCTGAGAGATTCATAGAAAAAGACACGCAACCAGAGCGGATTCGAATGGTGTTCGAAGACCTCGGGGGGGCATTCATCAAGCTTGGCCAGCTGCTCAGCATTCGCCAGGATTTGATCCCAAAGGAGTTCTGCGACGAGTTCAGGAATCTTCAGGACAATGTCCGGCCGTTCCCGTTCAAAAAGGTGCAGGAGATTATTGAGAGAGAGTACAAAAAGCCGCTTTCGCAGGTCTTCAGGAGCATTTCGCAGGAGCCTGTTGCAGCAGCATCCATCGGCCAGGTGCACGAGGCTACATTGAAGACAGGCGAGAAGGTGGTGGTAAAGGTAAAGAGACCCGGAATCGAAAAGACGTTCCGTACCGATATCGATATCATGTTCCACTTTGCCGAGCTTATCGACAAGCATTATCCGGTTGGGACTATAGAGATGGCCGGGATAGTCAAAGAATTTGAGCGGTACACTGAAGAAGAGCTGGACTATGCCAGAGAGGCGCACAACATCCAGAGGTTCTACACCAATTTCCTGCACGATCCGAATGTAAAAATCCCCCGGGTCTATTGGAGCGGAACGACGGCAGACGTCATCATGATGGAGCGCATCGAAGGCACGCGCCTCAGCGCACTCATAAAGAGGGCTGACCCGGATATCCGCAAGAAGGTTCTGCGGAACCTGGTCAATGCCGTTTTCAGGCAGATATTTGAGTATGGATTCTTCCATGGAGACCCGCATCCTGGCAATATATTTGTCATCGACAGCTGCAGGATTGCGTTTCTGGATTTTGGGATCGTTGGAGTCATGCATCCAAAAATGCGTGAAAAAATGTCCTGGCTGTTCATTAACGTGATTGAGGGAGACCTGGATGGAATCGCTGATGCGATTATGGACCTGAATATGATGGAAGGGTCCATTGACAAAGAGGTTGTGAAACAGGATCTTTTTGATTCATTGGGCGAATACTATAACACAGAATTGTCCAAGATAAGATTAGGGGAAGTATTCCACAAGCTGGTCGATCTTACAAGAAAGGACAATGTCCGGCTGCCAAAGGATTTTGTGCTCCTGGGCAAAGCCATTATTACGCTCGAAGGAGTCGCCCTCACCCTGGACAAAAAGTTCAACCTTGTGAAAGAGGCAAGGCCCTATGTCAAAAAGGCAATTGAGAGGAGAACAAGCCCGCAGGCAATCATAAAGAACATCCGCCGGCAGGCCTACAACTTCAGGGAATTCATTGTGAATATTCCAGAGCGGGCAAGTGAATTCGTAAGAAACTTCAGAGAAGCTGATGTAAGGCTCCAGACAATTGACAAGGACCTCAGAACACTGACTGTGGAGATTGATCGCTCGAGCAACCGGGTGAGCTATGGACTGCTGATAACGGGGTTCCTGATTACAGGGGCGCTGACCTTCAGCTTTGATCAGGTGCAGATTGCAGGAATTTCTGCAATTTCCTTCGTGAGCTTTTCAGCCGCGGGAATACTCGGCTTCATGCTGATCACATCAATCTTGAGGGAAAATCGATAGGTTTATAAAAGATAATTCCAAAAAAGAGTAAAAAAGAGGTGAATGCCGTGCTCAAGCATATTCGAAGGGGAATCAGATTTGGCAGGCGGCTTGCCGCAGCAGCAAAGCACAAGGTGGCTAAAGGGATAGGGCAAACATTGCGCTTCACAGGAATCGGCAAAAAGGAAAGGAGAGCAATAAGCATTGTAAAGAGTGTCGCAAGGAAAGAAGGCAAGCTTGCAAAGCGTGTTCTTCGGAAAAAAGCAAGACAGATGGCATCGCGTGCTGTTCCGGCTGCGAAAGCTGTTTGGAAACGCGCATTGGCTGAGGCTCGGAGAAAGCCAAAACGCAGGCAAAGAAAGATACGAAGAAAGAAAAAGAGATAATTTCTGTGTGATGCTGGGTTGAGTAATTCGTTGCTCGAGGGAAGCGGTTGCTCTTAAGCCTCGCAAGTTGGCGTTGCATGGCTTTTCAATAGCGCTCTGGGCTGGGCTCTGCTGAAACGCTTCGCAGGCAGTGCCAGGCCCGGCTCGGAATGCCTTGGATTTAAATCGACATTCTCCGGATGAGACAGCCTTCTTGTCGATGCGCCGTTAGTCATGGAGAAGCCTCGCAAATGGGCACTGCCGGGGGTTTCAGTAGAGCCGTTGGCTGGGTCGCATTGAAAAGTTGCTCACTTCGTTCGGCAATGCCGACTTCGCCTTGCGCATACTCTCATGGGAATCGACATTTTCCGTATGGAGCAACCCCTTTGTCGCTGTTCTGTACTTTGAATAGAAGGCTCACAAAGGGCATTGCATGACTTTTCAATGCCACCATTGGCTGGAAAGATTTTTATAAGCAAGGGTATACCAAAAGGTCATGGAGAACAAACAGATTCTCAACGAGCAGCTCGAAAAAGGCTGCATCCTTGCCAGGGCTACCCTCCAGATTGTCGGAAAGCCGAAGGAACATATCATAGATACCATGAAGCAGGTTATCAAGCAGATCAAGGACGACCCGAAAATGAAGGTATTCAAGGGAGATCTGTTCAAGCCAGTGCAGCAGGAGCAGCTATGGAGCACGTTTGCCGAGCTCGAAATTCTTTTCTCTGACAAGGCAGCGCTTACGCATTTCTGCTTTGATTATATGCCTGCATCATTGGATGTGCTCAGGCCGGAAAATCTTTCATTTAAGATACGGGATTACAATGAGATTATGGCAAGCCTCCTGGAGAGGATCCACCAGATGGATATGGTGCTGAAAAACCTCAGCGCTGAAAACCGCCTGGTGAGGGAGAATGGGCTTGCGATGCTGAGGAACCTCCTTATCATAGCAGTTGGGGGAAAAGAGCGCTCACTGGCGGAGATATCAAAGATAGTGGGAATTCCGGAAAATCAGCTCAGCCCCTTCGTAGCCAAGCTCGTCAAGACCGGCTTTTTCGAGAGTACAGGAGACAAAATCAGAATAAAGAAGGATCATATGCAAGTAGAGCAAATCAGGAAAGAGGCAGGGGTATGAGCGACAGGAAAGAGGACCTGAAGAAAGAGTTGGAAGCTGCGCTCTTCACTGCAGGCAAAAGGATGGGGCTTGAACAGATAGCAAAGATCTGCAAACTCAGCCCGGAAGAAGCAGAAGCGTTGCTGAAGGAGCTTCAGGAAGAGTATAGGAAAAAAGAATCCTCGCTCGCCTTTTTCCAGGAGGGGAGATTCTGGAAGCTTACCGTAAAAGACAAGTTTCTCGATATTGCCAGAAAGCTCGGTGTTGAGACTGAGCTTCCAAAATCGGTAATTGAGACATTAGCAGTGATTGCCTGGCGCGCTCCGGTAAAGCAATCAGAGGTAATCGGTCTGCGGACGAACAAGGCCTATAACCATCTTGATGAACTGGAGAAGCTCGGATATATCGGCAGGCAGAAGCTCGGCAGGACAAAACTGATTAGGCTTTCAGAGAAGTTTTACGAATACTTTGATATTCCTGAAAAGAACATGCAGGAGGCATTCAAGAGCCAGGAGTCTCTTGCAAGGCTTATTGAGATCAAGGAAAAAGAGATTGAAGATATCAAGAAAGAGCACAGCCAGAGGCTGAAACAGGAACAGCCCGAACAGCCTAAGGTTGAGGTTGTGGATGCAACGCCTCCGGATCAGAAAGCGGACCAGAAAGTTGAGATTTTTTCAGAGAAGGCTTTGGGCGGATTGGAAGTATACGAAGATTCTGAGGCCGCAACGCCAGGTCTGGCAGAGGATAGCAACGAGGTCGATAAGAAAGTGGAGGACATGCTTGGAGGTGGTGAGCAGCCAGGCAAAGAGGATGCTGAAGCCGAGGATGAAGAGGATGGTGCGGCGAATCTTGTTGGAAAGGGGAAAGAGGTCAAAAAGCAGACAGACGAGGAGCCAGAAGATATTCTTGAAGCAGCACGGGGAGAAGGCAAATGAAGGTAAGATGCCCGAAATGCAGCAATTCCATGCTCTACGAGCCAAGAGTTGCGCCAAAAAAGAAGGCATGTGTGTATTGCGGGAAGATCTTTGATTGCCGCAGCGCCTTGATCCGGGACCCGCCGCATAGCAGCCTCAATACGGCTCAGTAGAAAGTCCGGCATCATTTTTGCGAGCTTCTTTGCAGTCATAACCACTGCTGACAGAGTTGCCAACTTCGGGGGGCAGCATACACGAATACGAGCGCAAGCGAGTCTGATGCCAATTGACTTTCTACTGAGCCCTCAATACGCAACTCAATACGTAAATTTCTTTGATATACGGCCTATAAAGGCAATTTTCCACCAAAAGGCTTATATACGGCTGTCCATTCTTTGATACTGAAATTCAGGGAGAATTCTCAGGACAATGGAAGAAAAATCTGAAGAAAAATCCGCATCAACCAAGCAGCGAATCGTAAGCACATTGATTGAAGAGGAGATGAAAAAGTCCTACCTCGCATATTCTATGTCAGTGATTGTGGGAAGGGCGCTGCCAGATGCCCGTGACGGATTAAAGCCCGTGCACCGCAGGATTCTCGTTGCAATGCACAGTATGGGGATGCTCCATAACAGGCCCTATAAGAAGTCTGCGAGGATTGTCGGGGAAACATTGGGTAAATACCATCCGCATGGCGATACTGCGGTGTATGATGCCATGGTCCGGATGGTCCAGACCTTTTCATTGCGCTATCCGCTCATTGATGGCCAGGGAAATTTTGGATCAGTTGATGGAGACCGCCCTGCTGCGATGCGCTATACAGAAGCCAGGCTGAACCGCATTGCAGAAGAGATGCTGGCAGACATCGAAAAGGAGACGGTTGAGTTTGTCCCAAATTTTGACGATTCCATGACTGAGCCTGCAGTGCTTCCTGCAAAGCTCCCAAACCTGCTCATCAACGGAAGCAGCGGAATTGCTGTTGGGATGGCAACAAACATTCCCCCCCACAATCTCAGGGAGATCTGCCAGGGCGTGATTGCGCTCATTGACAACCCGGAGATTAGCATTGAAGGGCTGATGCAATTCGTAAAAGGGCCGGACTTTCCAACAGCGGGATTGATTCGTGGCAGGCGAGGCATCCATCAGACGTTCCAGACCGGAAAAGGCAAGATTGTCATCCGTGCAAAGGCCGAGATCGGGCAAGCCAAGAACAGGGACGCAATAGTCATAAAGGAGATACCGTACATGGTAAACAAATCCCAGCTCGTTGAGGAGATTGCTGAGCTCGTAAAAGACAAACGAGTCCAGGGAATCTCGGATATACGCGACGAATCCGATCGGGAGGGTATCCGCATTGTTCTTCAGCTGAAGGCGGGGGTAGATCCGGAAATCCTGCTGAATCAGCTTTATGCAAGGAGCAGGCTGCAGGTTGCATTTGGGGTGATTATGCTCGCGCTTGTCGGCAACCAGCCGAAAATCCTGAACCTCAAAGAGATGATGCAGCAGTATGCGGCGCACCGGAGAGAGATTGTGCGGAAGCGCACAGAGTATGATCTCAGGCAAGCCGAAGAGCGAAGCCATATCCTCGCAGGCCTGATCATTGCCCTGCAGAACATCGATGATGTAGTTGAGGCAATAAGGAAGTCTGAAGACGCCGATCATGCAAGAGCAACCCTTATGGAAAGATTTGTGCTTTCTGAAAAGCAGGCCCAGGCAATTCTTGACATGCGCCTGTCTCGCCTCACAAGCCTAGAGAGCGGCAAGGTCGTGCAGGAGCAGGAAGAGGTGACGACCCTGATTAAGAATCTGAAAGATATCTTGGCAAGCGAGCAGAGAATCCTCGAAATCATAAAGGAAGAGCTGAGGGACATCCAGGAAAAGTATGGCGACGCAAGACGGACGCAGATTATCGAGGAAGCGAAGGATGTTGACGAAGAGGACCTCATCGAGGATAAAGAGAATGTGATCACGATTACTCACGCAGGCTATATCAAAAGGTTGGGGTTGGAGGCGTACAGGCAGCAAAAGCGGGGGGGTAAGGGAGTCATAGCTGCGACAGCACGAGAAGAGGACTTCATTGAAGATCTCTTTGTAGGCTCAAGCAGGAGCTATCTCCTGTTCTTTACAAATAAAGGGAGGGTGCATTGGCTGAAAGTATGGGAAATACCTGAAGAGGGGAGGCAAGCGCGGGGAAAAGCCATAACGAACCTCTTGAAGCTGCAGGAAGGAGAACGGCTCTCGGCATGCATCCCTGTGAAGGAATTCGACGACAGGCATTGCCTGGTCATGGCAACAATGAAGGGCATCATAAAAAAGACGAGGCTTGAAGAGTACAGCAGGCCGCGCCAGGGAGGCATCATCGGAATCACACTTGAAAGTGAGGATGAGCTCGAGAACGTTCAGCTTACGGATCAGGAATCTGAGCTGATCCTGGCAACTGCAGCAGGCAAAGCAGTGCGGTTTCATGAGGAGGATATTAGGACTGTCGGAAGGTCAGGAAAAGGGGTCAGAGGCATAAGGTTGAAGGCAAAAGATCGTGTTATTGGTATGGTCAAGGCAGACCCCGACAAGTTTCTGCTCACGATAACAGAGAAGGGATACGGAAAGAGGACGCCTGTCTCTGAGTATCGGCTCATTTCCCGGGGGGGTTCGGGGGTTATAGACATCGTTTCAAATGAGAGGAACGGCGCAGTTGTAGCCATCAAATGCGTATCCGATAAAGAAGAAGTGATGGTGGTCTCGCAGCAAGGATCGATCATCCGCATACCGATTTCAGGAGTAGGAGTAATCGGGAGGAACACCCAGGGCGTCAGGATCATGAAGCTGGAGGAGGGCGACAAAGTGGTTTCCGCTGCTCTTGTCAAGGCAGAATGAGGAAGGTTCTGAAGGCGGTTGCCTATACCCAAAGGGGAGCTGAAGAGGCTGCAGAGAAAGAGATCAGCGAATTAATCTCTGCGCACGCAACAATCAATGAGAAAGAGGTGGTGTTTGACGCCTCCGAAGATGCCGTGTGGAAGGTCGCGTACTGCGCCCAGAGTATTCACCGGATTGGAGAACTTCTGATTAGGGAAGAAAAGAGCGACGATATCCTGGACCAAGCCAGAGGCATGATCAACAAATGCAGGTGGGGCTGGCTCAAGGGAAGCTTTAAGGTGGAATCGCTAACCAGAGAGGATCCTGAGCATACTGCTAAAGAGATAGAGGCTGGTTGTGGGGAATGCATCAAGGCCAAAAGCAGGAATATCCTGGAAGTGGATCTTGAGAACCCAGAGCAGACCATCCTCGTTTCAGCCACCAACAAGGGTATCAGCATAAGCAGGGACATAACAAAGCTGGATCTGGGAAAACGCACCTACAGGATTTTCACACACCCTCAAGGCATTACCGGCACAACAGCATTTGCCCTCTGCAGGATAGCAGAGATAAAAAAGGACGAAACCATCCTTGATCCATTTTGCAGAAGCGGAGAAATCGCCATTGAGGCATGCCTCGCAAGAGAGCGGCCTGTTCGTTTTTTCGAGAAGCAAAAGCTAACAAGCCAGCCAAGAATCCTAAAATGGTTTGAGAATATCGATAGAGAGTACAAGAAGCCGCAACTCGGCATCACCGCCGCCGACCCCGAGATGAGGAATGTTCGTGCTGCTGAGAAGAACGCAAAGATTGCAGGCTGCTCAGCAATTCGCTTCTCAAAGATTGAGACAGAATGGCTGGATACGCGCTTTGAGAAAGAAAGCGTAGACAAGATTATCACAAGGCTGCCGGAAGGTTTGGATGACAAGGGAGGAGAAAAGCTGCTCAATGAATTCTTTTACGCTGCAGAATACATCTTAAGAAAAGAGGGAGTTATCGCACTGCTGACCCCCAAGCCGGAGAAGGTTGAAGAGGCCGCAAAAAAGCGCCAGTTCATCATCAAAGAGAGGAGATCTATCTGGCAGGGGAAAAAAGAGTTTAGGATCCTGCTGTTCAGAAAAGAGCAGAAAATGGAGGATAAAGGTTTATAAATGAGCGGAGCTTTTCAGAAAGCGGGCAGAAAGCTGGCTTTCGGGAAACTGAGGAAAGTCCGCCCACTGAAGTCCGAAGATAAGGGTTAAATTCCCTTATTTAGGATGGAGCAGCCGGTGCCGAGAGGCACATCTCGAAAGGGATGGCAACCGCGCAGAAACAAGACCCCCCTCAAAGAGGAAGACGCATGAGAAGGTTTTGGCGACAAAACTGAGATAACCTGCAGACGATTTTGAGGCCCGAGAAAATCAGAGATTTTCCGGGACAGGAAAATCCAATGGATTTTCCTGTGAATGGATGAAAGGCGAGCCCCGGCTTGTGCAAGTTCACAGAACGCTAAGTCAAATGCTGGCAGGGCCTTCGATGAACCTTTCCAAAAGGGGAGGGCCCCACAAAAGGCGGCTTATTTCTGCCCATAATTCTATACTTCTAGTAAGGTATACTTCGAGTACGGATTTCCGTTCGAGTACGGATTTCCGGATGAGATTATAAGGACTTCTTCAGAACCAGCCAGGTCAAAACGATAGGGCACTACCCCAAATCTTGCATGGTTCGGGTTGCCGCCAGCTCGGCTCTTGCTGTTTCCAGCGAAGAGCGGCACCGCCCCGTATGGGACGACCCCCTCCGCTTGTGCTGATAGGAGTTATTGTGCCTCGCGAAAGAGGCGGCAACCTCCAATCGGGCCAGGTCAAAACGATAGCAAAACTATTTAAACAAACACAGACTTATAAGGGGTATGGCGCAGGACAGGATCCATCTTCCCTCAGGCATGGGTGGCTTGACAAGGTATTTCGATGAGTATAAATCAAAGATCACGCTTAAGCCCGGCCACATTATCATTATTGCAGTGATTATCATCCTTATAATAATCTCCCTGCACATTCAGGGAAACGCGCTTCTTGGAATTGGGTGAGCTGATGATCCCCGGAATCAACAGCAGGCAGGTAAAGATGATGATGAAGAGGATGGGCCTCCAGCAGACTGAGATAGAGGCCCGGGAAGTAATCATCCGGACTCCCGAGAAAGAGATCGTTATTCAGAACCCGAGTGTTTCAAAGATAGATATTGGCGGCCAGGAGACCTACCAAGTGGTTGGCCATGCGGTGGAACGGGATTCTGAGGTTTCAGAAGAGGATATAGAGACAGTTATGGAACAGGCAAAAGTAACGAAAGCAGAGGCCGAGAGAGCTTTGAAAGAATCATCCGGAGATCTCGCAGAGGCGATCCTGAGCTTAAGGAGTTGAGTATTCTAGAATGCAGGAAGCGTTAGACGAAGCAGCAGAAGAGCTAAAGCGTGTGGATCACCTGATTTTTGTGAGCCTCAAGTATACGCGGACAGTTGACATGATCCGCCACGGAATAGAGAGATGTATCGCCTGCTTTGACTTTCTGATAGAATCCCTCCTCAAATACGCAAAAAGCAGGAAGAAGATCGATGAGATCCCTTCAAATCCAGGGACCCGGGCAGAGCTGATACGCAAGCTGTATAGCAAGGACAGCAAGCTGATAGAGTTTATCTCCCTTTACAGCGACCTGAGGAAGCTCATGTTGGTTGAATACACAAAGACGCGGGAATACCGACGGCATGTTGCGATGCTGGCCAAGGTTGATGGGAAGCCAGTTGAGATTAACATTGACGTGGTCACCCAGTATTATGAGAAAGCGAAGGAATACCTCGCTTATGTTCGGGGCTTTGTCTCCAAGTAAGGCTACAAAAACTTATAAACTCTGAAGCAGTTTCTTCGTAAAGTGGTGGCCATGGTGTAGTCTGGCAGCATTAGAGACTGTGGATCTCTCGGCTCGGGTTCAAATCCCGATGGCCACTCTGCCTATCTCACTTTTCTAGAGTAGTAGTAAGTTTGTACCAAAAGATTTAAAAGGAAGTGTTCTCTGGAATGCTGATTGGAGGGGTGGAAATGCCAAAAAGAGGTAAAAGAGGAAATCTCAGGTCTCATTCTAAAACAGGCCATAAGGTCAAAAAAGAGCAAGGAAAGAGCGCAGCAAAGACTACGAGGCGAAAGAAGCCAAAGGTAACAAGGGATACTGCGCGGAAATATCTCCGGAACGTAAGTCCTGAAAAAAGCTTCTGGATCATGGAAGGACCAATCATCAAGAATTTGAGCGAGCTGGTCAGAGAGCTAAAGATCATGAGCAACCACACGTTCATCTACCACGTCAATAGAAAGAAGAACGACTTCGCAAAATGGATCCAGGAGGTCATTGAAGATAAGACCCTTGCCCGGGATATTAAGAAAGCCTACTCAAAGACCCAGCTTCTCAAGAAAGTGCAGTCCAGGGTAAAGATGATGAGGAAAGTCCTAAGTTAAAGCAAGGCTCGTGTAGAGGATTGCAATGAGCAGGTTTATGATATGGGTTGCTACGCAGAGTTTGCAGATGATATGGATTCTATACACCATTGCATGGAGCAGGTATGCCGCATAGGCAACTGACACCCATGTCGCCAGCATAATGAGCAAAAGATAGGGATGCTCAAACTGAAAAAATCCTGCCAGAAAGATCGATGTATAGAAAAGCAGCCCCCACACAAAATTTGGGACGCCAAACAAATAGGAGTATTGCGTAGCAATGATATTCCCGCAGGTGTGCGGAGAACAGATGTCTTTTGGAAGCATTCGTGTGTTCTGGCTGAGTATGCCCCTATAAACCATAATGAAATAAAGGCTTATAGCAAACCCTATCAGAGCCAAGACCTGCGTTATAGCATACAACGGCATGACATCCTTGAAGAAGTTTAAGTTTATAAGGTTTGTTGTTGGAGTTTGGCGAGCACGGCAGTTGAAAGACTGCGGCTGTTTTTTGGGCAACCAACTCAGAGCACTTTACACTCCCAGCAGTTCCCGCAGCTCTTCAGAAGGTTTCCATGCAGGTGAGAAGACAAGCTCCAGTTCAGGTTTTTTCCCAAGCTTTTCTATCCTTGATTTCAGCTCTTCCATGATCTGGGGGCCAAACGGGCACATCGGGCTTGTCAGGGTGAGAATTATCTTCACGATATCCCCAGTCTGCTGGATATCATAAATCAGACCCAGGGTCCAGATGTCCATATTGATTTCTGGATCAACAACCTGTTTTATCTGTTCAATGATCTCCAGATTCCTGGCGTCCTTCTGCAACGTTTCCTGATCTTTAACCGCCAGGCCTGCGTATGGCTGCTCCTTCTCATGCCCCTTTGCTGAAAGAGCGGGCTCTGAAAGAGCGGGTTCCTTGTCGCTTTTGCTCTTGCCAAAAACTCCTATAAATCCCATCATTGATACCCCTTCTTTTCGACCTCAATGGCCAGGTCATGCCCCCCGGACTTCACAATCTTCCCGTCCTTCATAATGAAGACCTTGTCTGGAGAGATGTAATCAAGGATTCTGTGGTAATGAGTGATGATCAGGATGCCTCGCTTAGGCCCCTTCATGGCATTAATCCCATGGGCGACAATTCGCAGTGCGTCAACATCTAATCCAGAGTCAGTCTCGTCCAGAATAGCGAACGTAGGCTCAAGCACCATCATCTGCAGGATCTCAGTCCTCTTCTTCTCTCCTCCTGAGAATCCTTCATTGAGATACCTCTTCGTAAACTGTGAGTCCATCTGGAGATCGTGCATCTTTTCCTTGAGCAGTTTCTGAAAGTCCATCACTCCGAGAGGGTTCTCTCGCAGCGAGTTGTAGCTTGTCCTGAGGAAGTTGGCAAGCGTCACCCCAGTGATCTCTTTTGGGTACTGGAAGCTGAGGAAAATCCCTTTCTGTGCGCGTTTATCTGGAGAGAGGCCAGTGATATCTTCTCCGTTCACGAGTATCTTTCCTGACTGCACATCGCAGTGGGGGTCTCCCATAATCGCTGAAGCAAGAGTTGACTTTCCAGACCCATTCGGACCCATGAGTGCAATGACCTCTCCTTGAGCGAGGGTGAGGCTGAGCCCCTTCACAATATCCTTCCCGCCGATGCTTACATAAAGGTCTTTGATTTCAAGTTCCATGATGATTCTCCCGTTGTTTAATTTCAAGCTCCATGGTTATTCTCCCGTTGTTTATTATCCAATTTCTTAATCTTCTATTTCTTGTTCTCCCATTCCTCAATCCCGTTGTGAAGCGCCTTTAACGAGAGCGATGCGCACTTCATCCTGACAGCGCTGATGGGTATCGCCAGCATACTCACAATATCCTCCCTTCCCATGCGTTTTGCCTGGTCCAAAGGCATGCCCTTGACTCTGTCAGTAAGCATCGACGCTGATGCCTGGCTTATCGCACAGCCAATACCCTGGAACGCTGCATCACGGATAGAGCCGTTTTGGATCTTCAGGAATAAGTGGATCTGGTCTCCGCATAAGGGATTGAATTCAATGCGGCTGATGTCCGGATCCTTCAAGATCCTGCTGTTATGGGGATTCCGGTAGTGATCAAGGATGTTCTCCCGGTAGATCTCGTCTTCTTGCTTAATTTCGTCTTCTCGAGTATCTTCAAGCTGGCGGTTCATCGGGAAAAGACCTCTCTCGCTCTTCGCAATGCACGAACTGCCCTATCGATGTCTTCCTTGGTGTTGTAGAACGCAAGGCTTATCCTGGAAGTTCCGGAAATTCCAAGCTTTTTCATCAGTGGCATCGCGCAGTGGTGGCCGCCCCGGATTGCAATATGTTCCCGATCAAGGATTGTCGCAACATCATGGGCATGAATGCCGTCAAGGTTGAAGGAGATAATGGGGCCCTGCTTTCCAGATCCTGGGCCATAAGATCCTGGGCCATAGAGGGTGATTCCCTCAATCTTCCGAAGCTCAGTAAGGCAGTAGTCCAGCAGTTCGCTTTCATAGGAATGAATGTGCTCCATCCCTATTCTGGAGATGTAGTCCAGGCTAGCAGCAAACCCGATTGCTCCGGAAATATCCGGAGTTCCGGCCTCAAACTTCCAGGGCAGATCATTCCATGTGGAATCCTCAAATCTCACTTCCCGGATCATATCCCCTCCATACAGGAACGGCTTCATGTTCTTGAGATGCTCTTTCTTTCCATAGAGCACGCCAAGGCCTGTTGGCCCAAAGAGCTTATGGGCTGAAAAAGCAAAAAAATCGCAGTTGAGTGCTTTCACATCAATCTTCATGTGAGGGATGCTCTGGGCTCCGTCTACAACAAGCAATGCGCCATGCCGGCGGCAGAGCTCTGCAATTTCCTGAATAGGCGTAATGGTTCCAAGAGCATTGGACATATGCGTCACAGAAACAATCCTTGTTTTATCGGTGATGAGCTTCTCTGCCTTGGCCATGTCAAGGGTCATATCCTTTGCAAGAGGGATAAATCTGACAGCAAGCCCTCTTTCTTTTGCAAGCTGCTGCCAAGGGACAAGATTGCTGTGGTGCTCCATCTCTGTCAAAACGATCTCATCCCCAGGCTTCAGGGTCGGAACTAGAGTATATGCAAGCATGTTTAAGGATCCGGTTGTTCCCGGTGTGAAGATAACCTCCTCGATAGAAGCATTGATGAAGTTTGCAGCTTTTTGATGTGCTTCTTCGTAAGCTGTAGTGCTCCTCACGCTGATTGCATAGACGCCCCTGTGGATGTTCGCATTATACTCGGTATAGTACTCGCTGATCGCATTGATCACCTGAAGGGGCTTTTGTGTGGTTGCGGCATTGTCTAAATAGACAATTCCCTTGCGAAGAAGCGGGAAATCCTTCCTTATTTTTTCTGCATTGAATGCTTCCATAGTTGATGTATGTTTTGAGTATGTTTTGGGGTTATGTTGCCATCTTCTGGATAATTGCCTGCCTCAGCTGATTCTCCATTCGCTCATCCTTAAGCTTGGAGATGATGGGCTCAAGAAAGCCCTCGATCAGCATCTGTTTTGCTGCTGCCTCATCCATGCCTCTGCTGGTCATGTAGAAAAGCTGCTCAGGGTTGAGATTGCTGATTGTTGCTCCATGAGAGCATCTCACTTCATTGTTGCTGATCTCAAGGTCGGGTAGAGTGTCCGCTTCTGCCTTGTCCGAGAGGAGCAAGGTATCATCTTTCTGATAACCGTTGCAGCCAGAAGAGCCAAGAGGAATCCTGATCAGGCCCCGATAGATTGTCTTTGCTTGCTTGTCCAGTACCGCCTTGAGGAGCATGTCTGAGGAAGAATGCGAAGCGTTATGGATTGCCGAAGCATGAATATCAAATTGCTGCATATTGGAGCCAAAGCAAGCCCCCCAGTTCTTGCAGGAAGCGCCCTCTGCATCGAGAGTCGTTGTGGTATTCACTTGGGAAAAGCGTGATCCAAGGGTAAGGTCAACCCAGGTCAGGGCTGCATCTTTGCCAAGAGATGCGTATCGGTTGGAGAAATGATAGGTCTCCTCGTTGTGGTCCTGGCTTGAGATAAAGGTGACTGTTGATTTTTCTTTTGCCAAAATCTGGACTTGCTGCGACTGGAACATCTTCCCTTGAATCGAGTCCGCAGTTTCTGTCATCGTGATAACAAGTGTGCTCCCTTCTTCAGCAATGACAAGGATATTATCAACCCGGGTCTGGCGTAAGATGGTGTGTATCTTGACCGTCCCGCATACATGTTTTGGAGCAATAATGACCAAAGAGTTATTGAAGAATGCCTGGTGAAGGCTTGCGAACTTGCCAGTTGTTGGATCTGCAAGCATGCCCTTGGCCTCAGGATACGTTCGTGAAGCCTCAGCAAGAGACAGGACCTTGATGGAAGGATCATGCATGATCTCGTCATCGGGAGCAGGGTGGATACTGCTGAGGGCTGAGGAGAAATCAATCGCAGAAGCAAAAATCCCGATGCCGTAGACGAAGCGAGGCATCTCCTGCTTTTGATAGAGTTCAAGAGCCTGGAGCCTCTTTGCAACAAGCCATTCAGGTTCATTTTTTGCGATGCTTCTCACTACATCTTTCATGCCAGCCAA
>Ga0209542_10004071_pt1 | contig 30488 bp, 35 predicted proteins | sample RifCSPhighO2_01_FD_184028 | JGI IMG/M metagenome (GOLD analysis project Ga0209542, IMG submission 184028) | Soil microbial communities from Rifle, Colorado - Rifle CSP2_plank highO2_0.1 (SPAdes) (version 2) | ecosystem: Environmental > Terrestrial > Deep subsurface > Rock core/Sediment ... | reverse complement strand
TATACTTTGTGTAGTATCGGTTATCTAAACTTTACTGTTGCACGGTCCCCAGAAGAGTTGCTATACTTATCATCAGATGGCTCAAAAGGATACCAGGAGGAACGCCCGGGACCCCCGTAGTGACGGGAGTGCTGAACGTTTGGCTCGAATTGCCGACGCCAAGCACCTGTTTATGGACGCAACAATAAATATGGGCTGGCAGCTGGCAGTTACCATAATTGTGCCAGTCTACATTGGCGTGCGCTTGGACGATCGTTTTCATAGTTCACCCAAGTGGACACTTGTAACATTGTTTTTAGCAACCCTTATGTCATGTACGGTGGTCTGGAAAGCAGTACAGGGCGCAACAATCACACATTCCATAAACAAGAAAGGAGAGAAACCTAGTGCTAAATAGCTTTTTATCACGTCTAGCCGAAGACACACCAACGGTGCATATTGCGCCAAGTGGCTTGTTTGAGTACAGAGGCTACACCATCACCAACTCAATGTTGTTTGCCTGGCTGACATCGTTAATTTTTATCGTACTATTTATTGTAATTGCCAAGCGCATGACGTTGCGGCCAAAAGGCGGCTTTACGCAAATTGTCGAAATTGGTACCGATTTTGTGACCGGAACCCTCGAGAACAGCCTCGGCAGCCGACAAATGGCACTTAAATACGCTCCGTTTTTTGTAACTATCTTTTTCTTTATCGCCTTTAGCAATTTGTTTGGCTTACTCCCAGGCGTAGGAGATGCCTTGACTTATCATGACGCCCCTGTTTTTAGGGCTTTTACGGCTGACCTCAATGGCACACTAGCTGCGGCCACTATTAGTATGATTATGATTCAATACTTTGCGATTCGAGAATCAGGCTTTATGCGCCATCTGCGCCATTATTTTGCCGGCAGTCTTAAAAACCCGCTGACTTATTTGGCCGGCATATATGAAGTATTGAACGAGTTTATCCGGGTTGGTAGCTTAGCGCTTAGGTTGTTTCTTAACATTGCGATAGGTGAAATTATTATTGCTGTCTTTTCTTTCTTGGGCAAAATTGCAGCGCCGCTGACGGCTCTTCCCTTTTTGGTGCTTGAGCTAGGTGTTTGCGTCTTGCAGGCCTACATTTTTGTTATGCTATCCGTTACTTATCTATCGCTAGCCATCAAGCACGGTGAGGGGCATGAGGCTGATGACGAGGCTCCGCCGATTACCGTGCAAAAGCTGGCGGAGAAGAACGGATGAAGCACGTAGTGTGTTCAATAAGTAATAACGTAAATAAGGAGATAAACTAATCATGTTTGTAGCAGAAATAACTGGCAACATCGAGGTTCTGGGCAAAGGAATCATGCTGGGAGCTGGTATGATTGGCCCGGGTATTGGTGTGGGACTAATCGGCAACGCTTTCATGAACGCGGTTGGGCGCAATCCAGAAAGTGCCAAGTTTCTTGGTCAGATTCTGGTGTTTGTGGCCATTGTTGAGCTGATGGCGCTACTCGTGTTTGCGTCACTATTTATCGTTAAGTAACAAGGCAGAAAGGAATACATGATACATCTGTTATTTGCGTCAGAAAGTGCCGAGGCATCGACCGGTATTGGTGCCTTGGGTATTAGTGGCGGCGCGTTTCTAATCCAATTTTTGACCTTTGTGCTGGTGTTTATGTTGCTGCGCAAGTTTGCATTTAAGCCGGTTATAAAATTGTTAGAAGAACGTCGCAGGGTTATTGACGACGGTGTCAGAATGGGCGAAAAGTTGACCAAAGAACAAGCCAAATTCGATACTCAACTAGCCGAAACTATGAGCAAAGCCCGTGCGGAAGCTGATCATATCATTGACACTGGCCACAAAGAGGCTCGCGAAATCGTGCGTGAGGCCGAAAAAACTGCTCAACGCAAGGCCGACAGTATATTGGCCGATGCCGAAGTTCGCATTAATGAAGAATCCGAGCAGGCCAAACGGGCTCTAGAGAAAGATATTGTTGGTCTGGTGAGTGAGGCCACAGAGGCTATTGTGGGCGAAAAGGTTGATGCCAAGAAAGATGCTGAAATTATCGACAAAATTATTAAAAATCGGGTAGCTAAATGAGTTCCCATAGTCATTTAGTTGAAGTTATTGGCGCTAAGTCACTTGAGACGAGTGACTTACACCAGCTGGCGCGAGAAATTGCAGCCTATCTAATGGAAACTAGCCAAACTGCTGATATGGAATCTTTAATTCGTGACATTATGGCATACCGTGCCAAGCATGGTGTAGTTGAGGCTACCACTACCAGTGCTCATACCCTAAGCATTGAGGATATAGACGATATTAAGCAAATTTTGCACGCTGAATATCCTCAGGCCAGGTCATTGTTTGTTAACCAGGCCAAAGATCCTGACGTGATTGGTGGCGTCAGGCTTGATATGCCTGGCGAGCAGCTAGATTTAACGGTGCGAGCCAAGGTTAATACTTTCAAAAGGCTGACAACATCCGGAAAGGAGCTCTAAACTATGCCAACTGACAAAGTATCAATCAAAGAATTATCTGAAGAAATCAGGGCAGCTATTGATGAGCTCAAAACCCGTCCCGAAATTGAGCAGGTTGGCGTGGTCACGCGCGTGGGTGACGGTGTGGCTTGGATTTATGGTCTGACAGAATGTGGCTATAACGAAATGATTGAGATTGACGGGCTGGAGGGCGAATCTGTCACTGCCTTTGCCTTTAACTTGGGCGAGGACGAAATCGGTGCTGTGCTGCTGGGCGATGACACGCTCATTAAGGCTGGTGCTACCGCCAAATTGACCGGCAAAGTTTTGGAAGTCCCTATTGGTCCCGAGCTGGTTGGCCGAGTGGTCAACCCGTTGGGGCACCCACTGGATGGCAAAGGAGCCGTTAAGACCAAACTGACCAGTACTGTGGAGCGCGTAGCTCCGGGAGTCTTAGATCGCAAAAGTGTGCATGAGCCACTGATGACCGGTATTAGTGCCATTGATGCCATGGTCCCCATTGGTCGTGGGCAGCGTGAGCTTATCATTGGCGATCGCCAGACCGGCAAAACTGCCGTAACGGTTGATACGATGATTAACCAGCACCGTCAGGATACTGGTGTCATTAACATCTATGTAGCCATTGGCCAGAAGCTTAGTAAAGTTGCGCGTTTAGTGGAGCGGCTCAAGCGCGAAGGCGTGATGGATCAAACCATCGTAGTAGCCACCAGCGCGGCAGACCCGGCCAGCATGCAGTACTTAGCTCCCTATGCGGGTTGTGCCATGGGCGAATATTTCCGCGATAACAAGCAACATGCACTAATCATTTACGATGATTTGTCTAAGCATGCCGCAGCTTATCGCCAGATGTCCCTGTTGCTGCGCCGCCCACCGGGCCGTGAGGCCTATCCTGGTGACGTATTCTACCTACACTCCCGCTTACTAGAACGTGCCGCCAAATTGAGCGATGCCAAGGGCGCCGGCAGCTTGACTGCCCTGCCAATTGTGGAGACACAGGCTGGCGACATCAGTGCCTATATTCCCACTAACGTCATTTCTATTACCGATGGCCAGATCTTTCTGGAAACTAACCTGTTCTATCAGGGTATACGCCCAGCTATCTCCGTTGGTCTATCTGTCTCGCGTGTCGGCAGTAATGCCCAGACCAAAGCTATCAAGAGCGTGGCCAAGGGTCTGCGTGTAGACCTTGCCCAATTCCGCGAGCTGGCAGCCTTTAGCCAGTTCTCTACTGATCTGGATGCCGAAACGCGTCACCGCATCGAACGTGGGCAACGTCTGACAGAACTACTCAAACAGCCGCAGTTTAGCCCCTACTCTGTCTGGCAGATGTACGCCACCTTGCTTGCGGCTACCGAAGGCTGCTTTGACATCGTACCACTGGACAAAGTTAAGTCGGCCGAGGATAGCCTGCTGCGTGAGCTCAAGCACGACAATCCTAAAGTTGTGACCAAGATCAACACCGGCGACGAGCCGGACGACAAGACCAAGAAACTGATCGTTGATATGGCCACCAAGATCGCTAAATCTTACAAACCGGTCGAGCAAGCTCAAGAAATGGACAGTAAGAAACCATGACAATTAGCGGTGAAGGTCTAAGTTTGATCGCGTACGATGAAGCTGAAGAGCAAGCCTTTATGGGTGCAGAGAGGCGGCAAGACGTGGAACGCATTGCGGATACTTTATTTGGGGAACTATGTGGGAGTGATGTGAAATTTGATACCACTGACGGCTTAGTAGAGTTTACTCATAGTAACGCCGCAGCTCATGAAAAATTTTTTGGTACTGTACGAGCAAAACGATCATTCCCCGATTGGGTAAATATGAGAATGTATGAGAGCGGTGAACCTGAAATTATGTGGGATTTTTATTTTAGTGTTATGAATGCAGTAAAAAGTAGAGTACAGGAGAGTCTTGATGGCTAGCACAATTACGCTTAAGCGTCGGATTGGATCTGTTAGGAACACTAGGCAGATCACTAAGGCTATGGAGTTGGTGGCGGCTAGCAAAATGCGCAAGGCGCAGGAGCACGCCCAGCACGGCCGGGTATACCGCGAGGCAGCTTATTCCCTGCTAACTCGTCTGAGCCGTATTACCGAGGCCAGTGAACATCCGCTGTTTGCCAAACGACCTGTTCGCACCAAAATCTACATAGTTATTAGCAGTAATCGGGGATTAGCTGGCGCCTATAACGCTAATATTATGCGGCTGCTAGCTAAAAGTATTCTGGCTGATTCACAAGCTAAGGTTACCTCGCAGGTCATTGCTATTGGCAAACAGGCTGCCAACTTTGCTCGCCGTTTGCACGGCGTGGAACTTATTGCGGCTTATCCTGCCTTTGGTGATAATCCCTCTGCCAATGATATCCGCCCTCTACTTAACACGGTTACTAAATTATATATGGATAAGCAGGTGGACAGCGTGCAGTTGCTTTTCACTGAGTTTAAAAGTAACTTATCTCAAATTGCCAAGGCTCTGTCCCTGTTGCCGGCACAATTTGAGGACACCGGCGAGGATGCGACGCTTGATAACGTTACGTTTGAGCCATCCATAGAGGCCGTGCTAGATAATGTGACTATCCGTTTGCTGGAAGTGCAACTTTGGCAGGCCATGCTGGAGAGCATTGCCAGCGAGCATTCCATGCGTATGATGGCCATGAAAAATGCCACAGATAATGCGTCGGATTTAATTGATGACTTGACCCTGGCATTCAACACAGCCCGTCAGGCCGCCATCACACAGGAACTAGCCGAAATCACCGGCGGCGCGGAGGCCATAAAGTAAATGGAAGCTACTAAACGTATTCGCCAAGCGGTTGAAGAGGAGCAAGGCCGAGCGCGTGCTGCTATTGCTCGCCCTAGGTCGTCTGAATTTGCAATCATCGCGGTTAGTAGTGCCGCGGGAGCTGTCAGAGACATAGTTGAGCCTCGACCCTTTGATGGCAAATCACGTCTAGAATCGTTCGCAAATGCGCTAGGAACTGGTATGGCTGCCAGTCGGCAACGCGATCCTATAGATGGTACACCGGTTTTGCGTACAAGAATCACTCAAGAAAGACGCGAGCAAATCGGATATGGAGACCTGCCGGATGATTTGATAAGTACTGTTGAAGCAAGCGTTGGGCTTTTGGTACCAGAGCATCTTTCTGTTGAAAATAGTTTTCTTGTTGCGGCTCAAGTAATGCATATTGTCCGAGAAAGTCCTGCAATATTTCCTTCAGATCTTCGTGGGGTGGTTGGTGAGCGAGTAGTGCTTCCATCGGAGGTATCGCCAATAGAAATCGTAACTCTTAATGGCGTGGTTGACTTGACGCACGAACTTACCGCTCAATACCTGGCACTCCAGGTTCAAGTGAGTGGCGCGGAAGCAACTAGATTGGGGCATGGTATATGGAATACTCAATAAGGGATTCAAAATGAAACTTTATAATGAGGAGATTCAAATGGCAACAATAACTAAAGAAAAGATAAAAGGGAAAATCAGTCAGATTGTGGGGGTGGTGGTGGATATCAACTTCCCTATTGGCCATTTGCCGGCTATTTATAATGCACTCAAGGTACAGTTTGGCGACAAAGAACTTGTGCTTGAGGTTGCACAGCATCTTAGTGAATCCAGCGTACGGGCCGTTGCGTTAGGCGGAACGGATGGTTTGGAACGCGGTACCGACGTTGTAGACACCGGCAGCGCCATTAGCGTGCCGATTGGCGAAGATACATTGGGGAGGATGTTTAACGTTATTGGCCAGCCAATTGACGGCAAAGCCGATAAATTTGCCGAACGTTCCCCAATTCACAAAAATCCTCCGGCTTTAACTGACCAGTCCGGAAATGTCGAGATTTTGGAAACCGGTATTAAAGTTATTGATCTTATCTGCCCCGTCACCCGAGGTGGTAAGGTTGGCTTGTTTGGTGGTGCTGGTGTTGGCAAAACAGTGCTTATTACTGAGCTTATCAACAACATTGCCAAATTTCACAGTGGCTATTCCGTTTTTGCTGGTGTGGGTGAGCGTACCCGCGAGGGCAACGACCTATATCACGAAATGGCCGAGTCTAAAGTGCTGGACAAAACTGCTCTGGTTTTTGGGCAGATGAACGAACCGCCCGGTGCCAGGCTTCGTGTTGGCTTATCCGGCCTTACCATTGCTGAAGGCTTCCGTGACAAGGGCAACGATGTGTTGCTGTTTATTGATAACATCTTTCGCTTTACTCAAGCTGGTGCCGAGGTGTCGGCCTTGTTGGGGCGCCTACCATCAGCTGTGGGCTATCAGCCAAACCTTGCCCAAGAAATGGGTGCCTTGCAGGAGCGCATTACTAGTACGCGCAAGGGATCAATCACTTCTGTGCAGGCCGTTTACGTACCAGCCGACGACCTTACCGACCCGGCGCCAGCCACTACTTTTGCTCACCTGGACTCTACTATTACCCTGAGCCGTGCGCTGACTGAGCTTGGACTATACCCTGCCGTTGACCCACTAGATAGTAGTAGTACCATCCTGGATCCCGAAATCGTTGGCGACGAGCATTACACCGTTGCCCGAGAGGTCCAACGTGTTTTGCAGCGCTACAAAGATCTGCAGGATATTATTGCTATCTTGGGTATGGAAGAACTATCAGACGAAGATAAACAAACGGTGTCCCGTGCCCGCCGCATCCAACGATTCCTAACCCAGCCGTTCCATGTGGCTGAAGTCTTTATTGGAAAGCCCGGTAAATATGTACCATTAGCTGACACTATTGCCGGTTTCCAAGAAATCCTGAGCGGCAAACATGACGACAAGCCAGAGAGCGCCTTTTATATGAAGGGTGACATTTCTGAGGTTAAAGCAGAGAAAGCATAATATAAGAATGGCACATCCCTTTGCACCGACTCCAGGCGGCGGAGAGCTAGAACAGTCTGCCCTTTATATTGCGAACATACAAGAACCGATGGCCGTAGAAGGTACACTAATTGATCCTGAAGCCGAAAGACAATACCTTATTAGTCTCGGGGTTTCCCCGGTGTTGGCGGCTGGTGTAGTACTTGCCTCACAAAAAGCATACAGAGATAGTGCTATTGATGTTAAAAGTCGGGTAGTTGAGTAATGATTCATCTGCAACTAGTCACACTTGATGGCACTAAAGTTGATGAGGAGGTCTATGAAGTGCTGTTGCCTACCATGGATGGACAGATTGGTGTTATGCCCGGACACATGGCCTTGGTTAGTGTGGCCACTAGTGGCGTGGTAAGTGTACGCAAAAAGCCGAATGACCGAGATGACATGATGGATCATTACGCCATCAGTGGTGGCGCAATTGAAGTAGAGAATGACAACCTTCGACTACTTGTGGATGAAGCTGATCATGCTGATGACATTAGCGAACAGGAAGCCCAGAAAGCCTTTGAACGGGCTAAGAAGATGAAATCAGAAGCCAAAGATGAGGTATCACTAGAACAAGCCCAGAGCCTAATGGATCGCCACGCCGTGCGCCTACAGGTAGCCGGCCTCCGCCGCCGCCACAACCGCCAACGCTAAGTTTCTCGTTGACAATCCAAAGACCATTGTTAAATAGTAGTCTAAATATTTACAAACCTCTAAACTCTGGTATGCTAGTACCATAAGATATAACTGGAGGGATAAACATGTTCAGAAAAGATAAGTGGGCCATGATAGTGGCCGAAATAATTGGTACGGCTATTCTGGCCGTAGTGGTCTACACCATGGTGGCCCGAACGTCGTTTCCGCTCTTTGCAGCCTTAGGTGCTGGCGCCACAGTTGGTCTGCTTGGTGTGGCTATGGGCTTAGACAATGACGGAGTGCATTTAAACCCGGCCATAACACTCGCTATCTGGACACAGCGCAAGACCGAGACTTACAAAGATATTGTACGAATTTGCGCCCAGCTGCTTGGCGGCATTGGTGCTTGGTATTTGCTTAATTACTTTTTGGGGCACGATATAAAGAGCACGGCCGGAGCTTTTGACTGGAAGGTATTTACGGCTGAAGCTATTGGTGCCGGTGTATTCGGCTTTGGTGTCGCTGCTGCTGCCTACCAAAGTAGCCGCGAAAAGGCCGCTGTCTTAGCTGGCGGATCACTGTTCTTGGGTATTATGGTAGCTTCTATCGGCTCAGCCGCTATCATAAATCCGGCAGTAGCCGTTGGCATCCAGTCCTGGAACTGGGCTTATGCTGGCGGTCCAATTGTCGGCGCAATCGTTGGTGTAGCGTTACAAGGCTTACTGTTCGCACCAACTACTACCGCTAAGAAAAAGAAATAGAATTCCTACAGACAAACAATTAACGCTGTCCAGCTTTTGGGCAGCGTTTAAATTTTGCCATCAATTAAGTCTTGTTCGAACTCCAGAATTCCTTTAATAGATTTTGGATAGGTACTAATGTCTGGGAAGTTAAGGTCCATAATATGCTCCCAAATGGCAGTTATGAGTTTCTTGAGCTTTTGAGATTGCAGGGTATCGAATGTGGTATGCAGATCAACAATTTTGCCAGACGAATCTGGCTCCACAAACTCCAGATAGGCATCACTAACATTGTAGTCACCAAATTCGTAGCTACCCTCTACTAACAACTTATAAAAGTACAGCTGTTGCTGATATTTGTGCAGCTTGGGATCATTTTTGGCCCACTGATCATGGCTCTTGCCGGTTTTATAATCAACAATGGTCATGTTTCGGGTTTTGCGGTCCAGAGTTAGTTTGTCAATCTTACCATTTAGGTGGGCGTTGCCCACTAGCACTCCCTGATTTTTGAAACTAAACTCATGATGGTCTGATGCGCTAAAGGTGTGTTTGTTCTGGACGTAAAATATCTTAAGACTTTGCCTGCCTCGTTCTAAAAGTAATTCGCTGTCACGATCACTTAGACGGCGGGCAGCTAGCTTGCTCTCAAAAGTATTAATAACTTCTGTTTGATTTGGTAGTTTGCCACTAGATTTTTGAGATATATGCATCCACTGCAAGGTTTCATGAACGGCATCACCATATTGTCCGTCGATGCTGGGTGCTTTGGGAAAACGTAGTATGGTGGTTAGAAAAAAGTGTTCCGGTCCGCCGTATATTATATCGGTAAAGCTATTAAGATGTGTTGGCGACAATTGGTATTGGTCTAGTCGTGATTGCAATAAACTTTTCATGCTGGCCAGTGTTTGGGGCTTCGTATGACGTGCTTGCCAGTAGGCAGATAGCTCGCTTACTTCTGGCGTATCGGAATTGTTGCGAGTTACCAACTGATGATGTTTGGGCAGCATAGTACTCAATAATTTATCGTCTTGTAGTATCTCATTTAAATATTGCAGACGGGTTGATAGCCGTCCGGCAAAATTGCTTTCGTAACTAGTCAAATATAGTCCTATCTTGGCGCGAGTTATGGCAACAAACAGTAGCCGCAATCGTTCGTCGTCACTGGCGCCCTCATATCGCACAAAGTTGAGGTTAGGCGGCAGCGAAATTTTGGCAGACTGCGAACTTGCCCTACTACCCCATACCTCATCTATGCTGGCCAGCACAAAAACGTGCTCAAACTCCATGCCTTTTGCCTTGTAAGCTGTCATGACCTGAACGGCGTCTGCCGCTTCGTTATATGGACTAGTATTGAGAACTTTGATATTGGCCGCCTGATGAGCTTGGGCAAAAGTTACCATATCACCCAAACTAAGCTGCCCACTATCTTGCTTTCTATGGTCCCGCAGATGTTGGCGTAGTACCGTTAAGTTAGATAGTAGGCTCCAAAACGGTATAATAGCTGATTCTCTGGCTTCTCGACCAAAATAGTATTCATAAAATGGTGATCTGTAAGCTGGCTGATTTGTTTTAGCCGGCAACTCGATAACACCTACCAATAAATCCAGCATTGTTTCTAGAGTTTCAATTGATGATAAGTTGGCCAGTTGAGCAAAAAACATAGCTATCTGCTTAGCAAGTTTATCTGACATCAGAAGCTTGCTCCATTCACTGCGAGAATCGTTGGCCTGCCACGATAGCTGCCAGATGTGTTCCGTTGGCAACTGCCAAAAGTCATAACTTAGTACCTGTGGCCATAAGCTATGAGCGTATGCAGAGTTACCCGTTGACAGGGCAAGCACCAACTCACCCATACGTATTAGTTGGACAATGTGCGTGTCTTCTAGCACATCCTCCCTCTTGTCATAGCGAACTGGAATGTTCAGTTGGCGTAAGTAAGGTATAACAGGTTCCAAATACCGGTGTTGCGGAGCCAAAACAGAAATTTCGTGTGGAGCCACCCCATTCTTGATTAACTCGGCAATTTGCTGAGTCACCCAGCCATACTGGGCTACATCACTTTTAAATTCGTGACGTTCGATATGCGATTTGGCTGGAAGGTCTTTGTTCTCGGCAGTCAGTACCTTATTGATCTCTTTTACATGATGGTGCAGACGTGATTCTATTTGTTGAGCTATATTATGCGCCACATGCAGTACGTCTTGGTGTGAACGATAATTCTTGGTCAAGCTGATGACCGTTACATCTTTGTACATGTCCCTAAAACCTAACATGTGGGAATATTTGGCGCCTTGAAAGGCATAAATCGCCTGATCATCATCGCCGACGGCCAAAATATTTGGCTTACCTTCGTAGGAAGGATTATCGGTCATAAGTTTTACGAGTTTGAGCTGCGCGGCGTTAGTGTCCTGAAACTCATCTAGCAAAATGTACATATATTGTTCTTGCAAGCTATAACGAAGATCAGAATTATTTTTAAGCCCCTCTATTGCCAGTCCAATCATGTCGTCATAGTCATATAATTGCCTAGCTTCAAGTTCTGTCAGGTAAGCTTCATAGATATCTGCCAAAGCCAGTAATTTCTGATTTGTTTGAAGTCCGGCAACCACAAATTCACCATCTATATCTTTGGCCAGCCAGCTGTTTTTCCAAGCTGTTATGGAAGATGTTTTGCCGGATTGTTCGGCCAAACTGACTGCCTCTGCTAGTTGTTCGGTCCAAAGACTTCCAAGGCTAACAACACCTGGGATTACAAACTGTGACTTGTCTAACTTCTGGCAGGCGGCTAGCAAAGAAACAAAAGCTGGTATGGATTGCTTGTTAATACGCGCAATGCCCCCAAGCTCATGCTTGGTCAATTTATTACAGGCATCTATAAACTTTATGTTGGCTCGTGCTATCTGCCTAATCTCTTTAGGGGCAAACAAAGCCTGCTTAAAATCGCTAATAACACTTACCACATCCTTAATATAGTAATCACTTTTCTTGAGCGCATTGGAGTACGGTAATGAGGCTATAATATCTTGAACAAGACTGTAAATACCCAGATTATCAATGGCCTGCATATCTGGTGAATTGTTAAAGTAATCTGGGAAACGCCTAATTAGCTCGCTGCCAAAAGCGTGGTAAGTGCTTATGGTGATGTTATAGGCAGATTGTCCAACAATATTAATAAGTCTTTCGCGCATTTCGTGCGCCGCCGACTCTGTAAATGTTAGACAAAGAATATTCTGTGGCTGGGCATCGCTAATACGCAGTATGTTCGCCACCCTAGTTGTCAATAACTGGGTTTTACCGGTGCCTGGCCCGGCAATTACCAGCAAGGGCCCGTCAATAGCGTCAACAGCGCGTTTTTGCTCACTGTTTAGCCTGGTATAATCTTCCTCAAAGATACCCATGCTAGTATTCTAACGGGTATCGCTGAGGAATTACAAAGTTACACGGGGTCAGTCAGTATACGACCGGACTCTATAAACCATGTGCTAACAACTGCGAAAATTAGTGCCTAGTGTCAAATAATATGGCGTTAGTATCTGATGATTGTGGATCAAATGACACTGAGCTGTCATGGAATGATACACCAAGCACATTGCGACCTAGTGTTTGTCCTGCCAGCTCAGAAAAGGCCTCCAAACGAACTTCTTCCACTGCCAGTTCTTGCCGTGCCTCATCAGCGATTGTTTCAAGCGTAGCATCGGGCAGGTCATGCTCGGCACTTCCGCCTGGTGTTTGTTCTATAACACATAAGAGGCCCGTTAGGCTACGAACTTGCTTGGATGCCTCGTAGGCTGCACGAGCAGCTTCAATGCCCATAGTCCAATCTTCTTCATATACAGTTGGTGATAGTTTAGCCACCATTGTCCAATTTCCCATTGTTGAAAAGCTCCTTAAAAACATATACTACTAGATTATGGCTAATAACGCAACAGAATTATTAAATAATCTTCAACTCCTCCTCAAATCTTCCCATAGCTATATTCTATCTGTTTTCTGTTGTATATACATCGTATGTTGACCACAGAGTGTATAATGACTCAAAGGTTTGTTTGATTACGTAATAAATGTTATAAATTTAGCTCATGATTGATGTACGCGGGAGCTACGAAAATATTGGGCGGGAGTATCCGGGTGCTGTTTGGGATGGCATTGTTGATGAAAGGGTTAGCGGTTTAAGTATAGTAACTGTAAAAAATAAACTTATAGACATAACTAAAATGCGCACAAGTACAAATCCCGATGTACCTCATTGGGTAGCAGGCACTGATTTTGGTGAAAGTGTTGGTAGACGCATCTATGTGCATCAGGTAGATAGAGCCGCCTATATGGCTATACATATTGCCTCAAAACCAGAAAACGCTGATGTTGATCTTGATAGTACGAACGACCGGGACATAATACAGCCAGATGTACTTGATACATGGCTGAAAGAAACACTTATAGGGGGAGTTGTTTTATCAAATAGGGTACATGAGGAGCTAGTAAAACCAAGGCAAGGCCGTACGGCTGATAGCGCACAGGTGTTAGTTGTGCAGCTGGCACGATCTACCGAGTATGCGCTGGGTACAATAAACAACACAATGCTTGGTCAAGTACAAACAGCCTAGTCTGTACTAGCCAGATAAGCTGCGTGATTTGGCCTTTCAGACTTTTAACAGATGAGTTATGCTTATGCTATGTACGGTGGAAAAACAGAGATGAATACAAATTTGACCGCAACTAGCCTCAAAGCTAAGCTACAGCCATTTATTAAGGGCGAGATTGACGACACAGACACCAGTCGTGAACTATACAGCCATGACGCTAGTCTGTTTGAGTTAAGACCTCAGGTAATTGTTGCGCCTAAGGATGTGGATGATGTTAAAAATATCGTTAAGTTTGTAAACAAACACAAAAAATCTACTCCCAGTCTGTATATTACAGCACGTAGTGCTGGAACCGATATGAGTGGTGGCGCGATTGGTGAGTCTATAATGGTTGATTTTACCAAGCACTTTAACCAGGTAGAAAGAGTATCGGCTACGTCTGCTAATGTACAGCCGGGGGTGCATTACCGCGACTTTGAGCCTGAAACACTCAAACACAAGGCCTGGATGCCCAGCTTTCCAGCTAGTCGCGAACTTTGCACCGTTGGTGGAATGGTAGCCAACAATTCAGGAGGCGAAATGTCACTTCGCTATGGCAAGACAATAAACTTTGTCAATGAGTTGAGAGTGGTTTTATCAGACGGCAAAGAATATGCATTTAGTCCGATAAATAAAACTGAGCTAAAAACCAAAATGGCTCAAAAAGATTTTGAAGGCGAACTCTACCGCCGAGTCTTTAAGCTAGTTGATAGCCATTATGACAAAATCAAAGCCGCAAAGCCGCATGTTAGTAAGAATTCTACTGGCTATAATTTGTGGGATGTATGGGACAAGGAAAAGGGGGTGTTTGATATGACCAAAGTAATTGTTGGCTCGCAAGGCACTTTGGGGCTCATAACAGATATCAAATATCGATTAGCTGCCAAAGAACCATATGGTGGTGTACTGGTATGTTTTATGAAAAATATGGAGGGGCTAGGAGACATTATAAATACTGTCATGACGCAGCACCCTACAAGTTTTGAAAGCTTTGATAATTATACTCTCAACCTATCTATCAAGTTCTTACCGTATTTTCGCTATAACCTGGGCTGGAAAGGTTTGATTAAGCTAGGTCTGCAACTTGTACCGGATGCATTAATACTGTTAAAAGGCATACCAAAACTAATATTGCTAGTTGAATTTACCGGTCAAACACAAGAAGAAGTCAGTAGTAAACTAAGAGCAACGCGTGCGCTACTGCAACATTTTAACCTTCAGGCAATGGAGGAAGAGGAGACTGAGGCCAAAGCCTGGAAATTTAGAATTATGCGCCGTGAAAGTTTTAATTTACTTCGTAAAAAAGTCAAAGACAAGCACACCGCTCCGTTTATTGACGATTTAGTTGTGCCACCAAAACATTTACCTAAGTTTTTACCCGAGCTGCGAGCAATAGTAAATAAGTATAAACTTCAGGCCACGGTGGCCGGACACATGGGTGATGGTAACTTCCATATAATTCCACTGATGAAGATTGAGGATCCCAAGGAGCGCGCTAAGCTGGAACCGGCGATGAGGGAGGTCAACACTCTAGTTCTCAAATATGGGGGATCGTTGTCGGGCGAGCACAACGACGGGTTGATCCGTGGTCCGTGGCTCACACGAATGTATGGGTCTGAGGTGGTTGGATATTTTAAAGAACTTAAGAAAATCTTTGATCCAGACAATATCTTTAATCCGCACATCAAGGCAACTGCCGATTGGGATTTCTCCATGTCCCACATTCGCCAACGATTCTAAGACTACCTTCGTCCCTACATCAAATTTGCTCTGGTGAGCATGTCAGGATCGTGCCAATCGGTATGATGCTGAGCAATTAACCGCTGAGCATAGCCCTCCATATCATTTCCATACAAGAAATCTGTAGTCAAGAAAACGGGTGTATGCTCAAAGCCCGCTATGTCTCTTGGTACGTAGCCTAATGAAATAGCCCAAGATTGCTCGTCTTCTTGACTTAATAGTATGCCACTGCCAATAAGGTGGCGTGTTCGTACTGACTCAATTGGGCGACCCTCGTAGTAGGCATCAAGTAATCCTACCCCTCCCAAAAAAGTTAGTATACCTTTGTGCTTAGCATAGGCTTCAGCCAACAGACCAGATTTTTTTGCAGTTTCTTCTCCGGAATCGTACGCTGTTACAAAATGGGAAGCATTGTATGGGCCACCCCTAACTCTTCGTACTGCGGATTTGATCTGTACAACGGTTTGATTAACAAGTGGTTTTAAACTGGCCTCAAGAAGGTCTTGGTCAATCGGGAGCGGCGGTAGCTGCTATGCTGATCGCAAAATTTCATCTACTTGGCTCAAACTTCTTCTCCCCATAGAGAGCTATACTAACACAAATGCATAGGTTTGCAAGCCTATGAACGAATATAGTGCCCCAGTACAAGTAAAGAAAACCCAAGATCATATAAGAGCTAAATAGTCCTTATTTAGCATTAGTTTCCAGAGAACCTACTTGTCAATAATTTGCCGGCTTTTTTGGGCAGCCAGTTTACGGCGGGAAGCATAGATTGCTACCAACATAACGCCTATGTAGATTAGGCCGGTCGTGCACGCCGATAGCATCGCAGCGTGTGACACAATAACTAAATGCGTACCTGTTATGAGCGTGAGTGCAACTAAGCCATAGGTGATGTTGAGTCTCTTTTTGGAAGGCGAAACATATAAAAACGTGCTGTAAAAAACACTAGCCAGTGCTATAACGACGTGAATAGGTAGGATAATCATACGATAATTGTACTATGCTTATGGCAAAAGTGCACCTACGGCCAATAACAGAGACATAGATAAGTTCACAATAAGCGAATAAAAAAACATTCCCCTTGCCCATTTTTTATCATCGAGGGCAGAGAAGCCCTGCACACCCTTGTATAACCAGCTGAGACCCAACCCCATGATTACAACCAAAAATATTACGTTCGTATACCCCGTAACAGTAAATAGTGATCCCGTAACTGTAAATGCCACGATGTAGAGCAGAATCTGGATTTTGGCTGCCATCGTTCCCTTTTTAACGGGTAGTACTGGCAACCCGGCAGCCTTGTAATCCTTATACCTAAACATGGCAATGGCGTAAAAATGTGGCATTTGCCAAAACACCAACAGTAGCAATAGCAATAGAGCACCACCATCCAAATTATTGGTCACAGCGCAGTAACCCGCGACTGGAGGCAGCGCCCCGGCAACACTGCCAACCGCCGTGCCATGTACGCTGCGACGCTTGGCAATGCCATATGGCACAATGTATACAAAATAGGCCATAACACCCAAACAAAGTGTTAGAAAGTTAGTATAGAGTCCAAGAATTATGAATCCAGAAAAACCCAAAATTATTGCAAAGGCTATGGCGCGTGATGCCGGAATTGTGCCAATAACCAAGGCTCTCTTTTTGGTGCGAGCCATTTTGGCATCAATCTTACGATCTATGTAATTGTTGACAGTGCAAGCCGAGCCGATAATGAGTGCAATCGACAGCAACGTTCCTACGAGTAGCATAAACTGGATACGGTTTTTACTTGTGCTTGCTAACAGAAATCCGGCCGAGGTAGTTATTAAGTTTCCATAAATAATGCCCGGTTTAGTTAAGTGGTAGTACTGCTTGAACAATCTATAACCCGTCCTATGAATTTATACATAAGCTAACTATTGTAATACTATAATACCATTTGGTCTCCCGACGACGGTGACTGATGTATACTGTCAAGATGAGATCACTGGATGTAGCTGCTCTGTTTAACGTTCCTAAGTTACCGGTCTATATCAACCAGGTCGAGCAAGAGCTTAATAGCGTATTGATGTCGTCCAATCGATATATTAGGCTGCCACTGACGCGCCTATTTAATGCTAAAAGTAAACGACTGAGGCCGATGTTTATTATTGCAGTGGCAAATGCTCAGGGTGCTAAAATAGACGGTGATGTTATCAAAGCCTGTTCAGCTATTGAGCTACTGCACATAGCTAGTTTAGTTCACGATGATATTAGGGATAATGCCGATATGCGTTGGCATATCCCGACCCTAAATGCTCGGGAGGGTGTCAACCAAGCTATCATTTTTGGGGATTTCTTATTTGCCAAGGCATTCGAGCAGGCGGCGTCGGTTAACTTAGACGTGGCAAGATTAATAGGCACCTCTTTTGCGGCTTTATGCGACGGTGAGAGCCGTGAAACGGCAGATAGTTTTAGCATAAATCGTTCCGTTCAAGCACTTTTAACGACTCATCGTGGCAAAACGGCATCATTGTTTTCGGCGTCTTGTAGAATAGGCGCCGTTTGTGCTGACAGCAGCAGATCAGCGCTGGATGCCTTTACTGGTTACGGCAAAAACTTTGGTATGGCCTTTCAGCTTACGGACGATCTATTGGATCTACTTTCAACCGAGGAACTTCTAGGTAAACCCGTCCATAAGGATGTCGTTGAGGGTTCGTACACTATGCCGATTATTTTGGCGCTCAAAGGTCTAAACTCAAAAACGCTTAAAAAATTGTTAGTGCAGGACAAGCTAAACAATGAATTACTGATTGAGACACTATTAAAGTCCGGTTCAATACAGGCCACACTCCATAAAATTCAAAAATATAATAAAGCTGCAGCAGAGTCAATTGGTGCCCTCAGAGCCTCTCCAAGTATTAGCGCTCTTAAAAATTTGCCCAGTAATTATCTTGACGCTGCCCTAAAAAACTACGTAGATCCTAAGTACCAGGGACTAGCTTCCTAATACTTAGCATTCTTATGTTAGGAAATGAAATACCGCTGATCCAAGCACGATATTTAGGGTAACACCAGCACCGCCAAAAGCAACCCCAGCAACGTAAATTGCAGTATCTTCAAACAGCCAACCTAACGCTATCAAAACCACACCTAGCCCTGGTAACGTGTCCAGACCGCTAAATGGTGGTGCCAAAAAGGCGCTTATAGTAAATACTAGAACCAAAAGCCCCGACCACCTCAAGAACCACGGCTGTCTAAACAATATACTTAATCTATTGCGAGACAGCCGCTCAAACCAATGTATTCCCCTAATAAGTTTGGGTAATGCCTTACCTGTTACTAATTCCCCTAGTTGTTTTTCTTTGGCCCATTTTGGCAACCAAATAACGTTTCGCCCCATGATAAGCTCGAGCGCCAGCAAGGCAGTGATGACCTCTAAAACATGAGTAACACCGCCAGTTGGTAACGGTAGAGCCGCCAAAGACATCAAAAGCAAAAATGACACCGCAAAGCCTTTATCTCCAAATGCCTCCTGCAGGTGACCTAGTGTTTTAGGGTCTTTAGCCTTGAGCCACTTAGATAGGTCTGTGCTAAATTTTTGGCTCATTTGGGCTGCTCCAACTCATGGATGCGCCCGTGACCAAGGCCATAATAGTGGGCAACCTCGTGCCAAACAGTATTGTGGACGACTTTTTTTAGCTGATCAAGCGAGTTAGCGCTGGCCTCGGTTGGATTTTTGAATATAGTTATTTTGTCAGGTAACACCAGATTATAATTACCATTGCGCTTGGTTAGGGGGATGCCTTCGTAAAGCCCTAGCAAAGTCTGATTGGGTTTAAGATTGTTTTTTTGTCTTTGTTCTTCTGTCGGTGTGTCTTCAACAACAAAGGCTAGGTTCTTAATATGCTGGGCGCGCTGATCTGGAATAGCATCAATGGCCTCACTCACAATCTGTTTGAATGTTTTATCGTCGACACTGAACATAGTCCATCCATCATACCACTTACTCCCTGAGCAAGTAACTTTAAAACCCCGCACATTACGGGGTTTTGAGTGTTGGATGTTCTATGACTTGGATTAAGAACTTCCTCCCGACACCAAATTAATTACAACAAAAATTATAGCGAGCATCTGTGATATTTGAGTAAATTCTTGTGTGATATTTGTCACAAAGTAAAAATTCAGGAACGGTGAACACGGTGGTCGGTTTCGTCAATGATTTCGTGGCCAACAATTTCTTCTATAAGGTCCTCTATGGTAACAATTCCTATAATCTTGTCATCTTTTTCGACCGGCAACATGTGAATGCCAGAAACAATAAATTTTCGAAACAACGTGTCGAGGGCAGTTTTGCTGCCCACAATCTGTGCTGGGTGCAAAGCAAACTCACTAACCAACTGAGGTGCCTCTTCAAAATCTATATCTACTAAGTCCTTCACAAGCATTACTCCGTAACATTTGGTGAGATGACTATCAAATACTGGGATACGGCTCCAGCCAAGTTCTTTAATCTCATCGATTTTTTCTCCATCAATAACTACGTCGGGAGTTAACCAATAGACGCGTCCTATCTCTGTAGTAATTTCACGTACATGCTTTTCGCTGAGAGCCAAAGCACCCTGAATAATTTCTACCTCGTCTTCGTCTAGCTCGCTCTGAGTATTATCCAGATGTTCCCCAATTATTATCCCAAGTTCCCGGCGACTATGCAGCCGGGTGGCCTCATATCCAAACAGTCGGTCTAAAAGCAGCTGTAAGGGCTTGGAAGCCGGATACGTAACCGTAATCATAAGCCTAAGAACACCAGAAAAGTGGGACGTAAAAGTTAAAGCGTGACGTGAAAATAAAGCTTGTGGGAAAATCTCACCAAAAATAACAATGAGTAGCGTACTTGCCAGCCCGGCAATTACACCGCTCCAAATCTGACTGTAACCAGTAATTGAATGATCAATAATTAATGAGATCGCAGAAATAAGTGCAACGTTGGTCAGAATTATACTAACTAGGCTTAGGTTGCTATTGATGCGTAGTGGCAGCACACGCTTGGCAGCATGACTACCAAGCTTAGCCTGCCGCTTAAGGTCAGCAATTCCTAGTGACATCAGACTGATATTTAGACCTGAGCATATAGCCGAAAAGCATAGGAGCATAAACACTACCAGAAGCTGTAATGCCAGCGTCACCAATTCATCCTCAAACGCATCATATATTCTATCTTATACTATCAACCAATTAATGCTAATGCCTGGCGTCTAAAGTAGACATAAAATGGTATAATGGTATCTGTAATGATAGAAATCATTGATCGTGAAATGTATAACAATGAATATCCTGACGGGTTCGAATTTTCCAATCAACCGCATCACGAGCAGCTTGGCAGCTTAGCTATACTGGCTGTTGTCAATGAAGAATTTAAAGATTATGTAGAATCGTCGCAAGTTCCCGACTATATACCTGATGAACTATTGCTTGAGCATGAACAAGAACCAAGCCGCGCAGACTTGATTGCTTCACTACCCCACAAAGGTTTTAGCCCCGAGCAGCAGCAAGAAACAGATGCCGTCATTGACGCCATCGGCTTTCCGCTTGATAAGATTGAGCGTTTGGCTCATGAACCAAATAAAAAAGACACCGAGGATGTTCTGGGCAGTTTTGGAGTGGGTCGCAAAAACCGCGGTGAGCTTATCATTTATGATCTTAATGAACAGCAACCTCCCGAACAGAGATTTAAAACTCACGTACATAAGATTGTGCACAGCGTGAGTCCGCTTGATCCTAGTAACGCCGAGATATATGGCGGAGAAGAAAAGCGTTTGGAAGCAGAGGAGTTTGCAAAACAACTCGCTGTCCAGAGTCTAGTAACTAAAACTTACATAAATGGTTATCACAAAAAACTCGCCGAGATGCTTAATGAGGGCAAAATAACTCTAGAGCACTTTACCGAGGAAGCTCACGCCATAGCGCTTGAGTACGGAGTAACCAATCCGGCTAAACTTGAGCAAATCCAAAAGGTGCAGCTAGAAAGAATTGCTGAGATAGAAAAATCTGGCCCACTTCCGGAGGGTGTGAGGCCCACTCATCTTGTTTCGTATGAAGGTCCAGACGGTGAAATGGTTCTAGCAGGTGCCGATAAGTCGTTAGTAGATCTTACCCAAAGCGTTACAAATCATAAGGAATTGGGTGATCATAGACAAAGTCTCAAGGAAAGATTCTATTCTCAGGAGGGGTTGGCACGGTCAAGGGAGCGCCAAAAACCCGTTGGTGAGACCATTTATTATAGAACGCAAATTATCGGTAAAACCGCCGTTCGACCTATGTATGAAGCTAACAGCGAGGCGCCTGTTTAATACCTGTAGTAGTCGGCTTTGAACGGGCCGGCAATTGGTAGGTTGAGGTATTTTGCCTGATCACTAGTTAAAGTTGTTAAATGACCATGCAGAGCGTTTACATGTAGCGCTGCGACCTTCTCGTCTAGCTCCTTAGGCAAGCGGTGTACGCCTAAATCATGTTTTTTGGTATAGAGTTCAATTTGAGCCAAAACTTGATTGGTAAACGAGCAGGACATGACAAACGATGAATGTCCTGTAGCATTGCCCAGATTTACCAGTCGGCCTTCTGACAACAAAATTATCTGATTACCAGACGCAAAAGTATATAGATCAACTAAAGGCTTGATAGTTTCTTTTTTGATGCCACTCAACTTGTTTAGCTGATTGACCTGAATCTCATGATCAAAGTGGCCAATGTTGCAAACAATGGCCTTGTCTTTCATCTGCTGCATATGCTCTGTGGTGATGATATCTTTACAGCCAGTTGCGGTGACAAAGATATCACCAATTGGTGCAGCCTGCTCCATAGTTACCACTTCGTAACCTTCCATAAGCGCTTGTAAGGCGCAAATGGGGTCAATTTCTGTAATTAGCACCCTTGCCCCAAAAGCTCTTAGTGATTGGGCACTACCTTTGCCTACGTCGCCATATCCGGCCACCACAGCCACCTTACCGGCAATCATGGCATCTGTGGCGCGTTTAATGCCGTCCATCAATGATTCGCGGCAGCCATACAAATTATCAAACTTAGACTTTGTAACAGAGTCGTTCACATTTATAGCTGGAATTTTAAGTTTTCCACTAGCCAAGAAGTTATCCAGCTGCTTAACACCAGTGGTGGTTTCTTCTGATACACCCTTAATATTCGCTATAAGTTCTGGGTGTTTATCATGAACAAGGCTAGTCAGGTCGCCACCATCATCGAGCAACATATTTGGTCCCAGATTATCAGCAAATTTAAGTGTCTGCTCTACGCACCACCAATATTCATCCTCGGTCTCACCCTTCCAGGCAAAAACCGCTGTGCCGGCCTCAGCCAAGGCAGAAGCAGCGTGATCTTGAGTAGAGAAAATATTGCATGACGACCACCTAACTTCAGCCCCAAGTGACTGCAGGGTTTCTACTAAGACAGCAGTCTGAATGGTCATATGTATGGAACCTGAAATACGGGCTCCTTTAAGCGGTTTGGATGTGCCAAATTCTATTCTTAAGGCCATAAGCCCGGGCATCTCGCGCTCGGCTAGCGTTATTTCTTGTCTACCCCATTTGGCTAACTTTATGTCTTTAATCTTGTAATCGGCCATTATAATGCTATTTTCTCCTTGTAGGTGCTTTTATATCGCTTAGTGATTGCTTTTTTGGCAAGTCTGGGCTGGGGACCATGCTGTTCGAGCGCAAAAGAGGCAATGACTGAGCCTAGTTGGCCACATTTCTTAATATCCCATTGGCGCAAGTAGCCATACAAAAATCCAGCGCGGTAGGCATCGCCGGCGCCGGTTGGATCAGCAATTTTAGCTGGCTTAGCAATGGAAATCTTAACGGGACTTTGTACGTTTGTGCCAGAGATAACTGATCCACGTGGACCGTTCGTACATATTAGAACTGGTACTTTTGAGCTAAGTTCAGACTCGCTCCAGCCAGTCTTTTTAACCATTAGATTTAACTCATATTCATTGGCAATAACAACTTCGGCTGCACTAACACCTGCTCGTATGTCCTTGTCTGAGATACTACTCAACTGCTGACCAGGGTCGTATACCAAGCGGATTTTGTGCTTGGCGCATTCATCCACCTGTCGGCGCATGGCTGAGGGATCGTGGGGAGAAATACAAGCCAGTATGTTTTGATCTTTCCACGGAACAAAACTTAGCGATTTGGAATCTAGCATAGCGCCAGGGTAAAAGCCACCAACTTGGTTTTCGCCGCTGTCAGTCAAGACGTTAAAAGAAGCGGTTGGCAGTTGACTAACGTGCACGTTACTTATGTCAACGCCCATGGCGGCAATCTTGTTAATATAGGCGATGGTGTTTTTGCCAATTGAACCTAGCAGGATTGGCTTGTCGCCAAGTGCTGCCAAGCTGAAGGCAATGTTGGCGCCGGTGCCGCCTTCGGCTTCGTCAAGTGAATTCACCAAAACACTTACAGACAAGACTTCTATTTTGCTAGATTCTATCAAATCGCGGTAATGCCCAGAAAAGTTCATTATTCGGTCGACAGCAATCGAGCCACAGATTACAAGCTGAGGATTATCCATTACTTACCAGTATAAGATAGTTGGTGTTATGTCTCAATAATTCCATTGACAATTGATTCCAGAGCTGCGGACTTAATGCCTAGTTTAAGCAACTCGTTTATTTGGTCTGTTAGCTGGGAATAGTTTTTGTACATAAGCGCACCGTTAAAATTCCAAGAGTTATCGTAACGTGTTAAGGCAATGATTTGTACTATTTGATTGTCAGTATTCTTTCCGGCATATGGCAGCAATGCTTTCTCAAACTCCTTACGGCTACCAACAAACTCCCCCCCAAAACTCAGAATTGGTTTGCTTAGCACAGAGTTGGACAATAAAAAATGGTAAGCGGACATGCCTGTTATTCTAAAGTTGCAGTCAATTAGGTACAGTTTGTCATTTGCATCACACAGTACATCAAAGCAGCCTATTCCATACCAGCCCATGGCTCGAATCTTTGGTAGTACATCATCAAGCAGGTACCTTTCTAGGGGCAATAGCGGCTCTGGTAGCGTGGCTGAGTCAATAATACCGCCCATAAACTCGCCTTCAGAAGTTGTAAGTTGTTGATTGGCGCCAATTAGATCAATTGGTTTTTCGCTGTCAAACGGAATGCCAAAATGAATACCGTAGTTACGTTTGGCATCAATTAGCTGCTCTACAAATATAGTAGTGTTAACAGGTTTAAGTTCATGTATTGCTGCTTTAAGCTGTTTATTGGAATGACACAGATAAACACCATCACCTGAGCTTGATGAGGATACCTTAACAACACAAGGAGCCGTCAAATCTTGTTGGTGCTCAGTCAACTGTTCGCCACTTAAATAGACACCCTGTTTTTTGGGCATATGCTTGGCATTAATGTATTGTTTCATGTTGTTTTTGTCATTTATCCACGTACTAAGTTGCGTCGGAATTTGAAACAAATAAGCCAGATATTTATCGGTGTATGGCTGGGCCATAACCAAGCTACCGGGAGTAATACTTTTTTCTAATGCTTCTTTGATTGCCGAGTTACGAGTTTCTCCGGCTACAGAAGCATCTATGTGCTTGGGTAGTATTGTCAGTTGTTCGTCAGGAAGCTGTGGAATGCCAAGTGCTTCAATAATGTCAACGCCAATAACAGAACTATGTGTAGCAGCAAATTTAACCACATTGACATCTGGGCCGGCGCAGCTTAGCGCTCTGGCGGCGACTAATTCTTCAACACTCGGCGATACCTTGTTTAAGAATCCGGAACTTTCGCCGGCCGGGTAAGCATAAAAGTAATTTGTGCCCTTCGGAAAATAGTTAGACAAAGCCAGCGACTTTTTAGAAGACGGAAAATCAGGCATAGTGTCGGGCACATAAATATCTGCTGTTGTCATGTTTTAGGATGCCAAGCCATCCAAAGATTTTACAATCGCTGCAAGTATACACCCTATCTGTTAGAAATGCTAGATTGAGTTTATGAATTTGGCTGAAAGTATCGGATTATAGCCATGCAGATGACAAATTACAGTTAAGGATCAAGTTGTTGGCCGCCATGTCCGGCTGGATCAATTGGGACCAAAGGCTCCCTGTCACTGCTTGGGTCACCGCCAGCAGATTCGGCTGGTGTAATCACTATTGGTATACCGAATGCTGTTGTCTCAACCGTTTTTCCCAAAAGAAGACTCAAACCAAGGACAGCAACACGCAAAGTTTCGGGGTCTTTAATCTCGCCTCGGATATCAAGGGCAAGCCCCCTGAGTCGCTCATCTCCAGTAACGTATAGTTCATCCAATACAGCCTCAGCACTAGCTTTATCCGGCGCTACACCGCTAGCCATTTCTAAAACTACATCTCTACCAGGTTGTACGAACCCATGTCGCACTTCGTCTTCAAATGCCATGTAAATTCCTATTTAGTAATTATTTCCATAGAACTAATATACTTCTTTGTTTCCCCACTCTTGGCTATTATCATATAACGGTTTGGCTACTTGCGCAATATCTGGATGAGCGTACGGGTCTGGAAATTTTCACCTTTTCCTTGGATTTGCTCTATCATCGTGTAGTTTTTTTAGCCGCAAATTAAGTGCTTCAGTGTCGGCTTCCATATGCGCAGTAAGTAAATTGATGCGTGATGTGCTGCTTTTGAGGTAAGGTGTGAATAGTTTGAGCTTAATTACGAAAGCTATCACCATCAATAAGATACCTAAAGCAGCAAGAATTATAGTAAATACCAAAAATGATGTCGCTCGAAGTTCACTAGTCTTTAGAAAGTAAACTGTGATAAGCGCTGGGACGCTAAAGCCAAGTAGTAATTTGCCGGTATCAAAGAACTTATCCACCAAACTATCAACTAACTGCTGCGAGAAATGCATTTCTTCTCGAGTCGAGTTTATGATAGGCAAAAGGTCCTTAGTTTTAAGGACGTCTTCAGGATCAATTTCCTTATCTTGACTCATGGGTTTCCTTTGGGCTTCGTTTCCAGCATTTCTTGTAAACTATCGAGCTCTTCTCGAGTCAGTACACCTTTTGCAAATAAAATTGCGGCTAAGGCAGCCAATATCTCGGCCTCTTTACCTTTATAATTTTGGGCTAATAGACTCTGCCAAACTGTGATCATGTTATCGTCCATTTTCTCAACCACTTCGGTCTCCTTTGGTTCAATACTTGGCTGGGTATAAGGGACGATTTTCGAACTTTTCTAGAGTAAAGGCGTGAGAGCTAACCATAGAGCTGGCTATGTGTTCCGACTAGATCGAAAATAACAAGGTCTCCTCGTGTTAGGTACAAAGCTCTAAAATCCCCAGTCACATTTATGCTTCTATATTGCTTATATTTTCCTTTAAGAGGATGGTTGTTCAGCTCATAATCCAAAGGGTTCTTACTAAACAGGCCTATTCTCTCTAACAGTTTTTGTCTGACAGGCTTATCTAGTTTTTTAGCTTGTTTCAGGAAACTCTTTGAATACGAGATTGTCATTTTAGCTCGTTAGCTAAGAACTCAAGTGCCTCGTTATTATTCTTAAACTTATGAAAGTCACCAGAATCGATTTCTTTTTTAGATAATGCTAGTACTTGAGCAGTTTGTTCATTGGGCACTTCAGGGACATCAAATATAACACTTTGTTCTGATGTGAAACGACGAAGTTCATTATTAAGAACTGCGCTAATACTAATCCCAAGCTTCTCAGCGGTCTTTGCGGCCTGCTTCTTAAGTTCCGGATCAGTTTTTAGATTGATAACTGCATATTTACTCATACCATAAGTATATACTTATGGTACTACCCATGTCAAGTCCCATCGAATATATTTTCGAACGTTTCTAACCTAGTTAATATAGCTGCTTTTTAAGACGATGTACCCAATTTTTGTTTGAAGCCATTCTTGACTAATTCTGGTTGTAGCAACTTCTTAGTATTGAGAAACTTAATGACGGGTTGGGCACACTTCTTGCACAGCTCGACGTGAGCTGAGAATAAGCCGATACCAACAATAATAGCTTTATTATCAATTTTCTTCCCACACATATCGCAGTTATGCATCGTCATAATTCTATTATAAAATTTTAGTTTAATGATTACTGTTGTATTTTGAAAATCTTTAACTTTTTTGTGAAAACGCTACCCCAATCTTTTTTAGTAAACCATGTTCCTTTGTCTTGTTTGTTTGGATTGATTCCATTAATACTTTTGTTGGGATAGGAGGTTCGGGGACACGATAAGATGGCCCATCAATATTGATGAGTACTCTTCGCCTATGATCGAGTAGGCGATCAATAATTGGTTTAGTCCGTTTTGGATTACCGAATAAGTTACCCCATTTATTCAGATGATTATTCGACGTAATGATTACTGATAACTTGAGTTCGTAACGCTGTTTCAGAAGATCATATAAGAACTTGCCCGATTCTTCGTTTGTGTTGAAGCGGTCAATATCATCGAGAATAAGCAGCTTAGGCCTCATTAATGAGCGATGGAGGCGAGCAACAGATCCATTCGCCCTATTAACCACTACTCCAAACTCAATATCTGTCATATATCTGGCTTCAATACCTCTGTGTATCGCGTCATTGCCTAATGCCTGAGCCAAATGACTTTTACCAACGCCCGTATCGCCTAATAGGATTACATTGTTACCATTTTTAATATAGCGGCAGGTTCGTAACTCGTTCACTAGGGTTGGGTCTACAGACGGTTGTTTTTCAAATTCGTAATCTTCGATACGTTTTAGCTCGGGCATTTTAGATTGAACGAACCAACGATTAAGGCGGGCTTCTTCTCTCGCAACGTACTCATTCTCAAGTAAGCGCTCAAGAAAATCATAGGGGGTCCAATGCTCCTTGATCATTTTTTCGGCTAGAAACTCAAATGAGATGGCACTTGCGCTTAAACCGAGTAGACGAAGCGCTTCAGCAATATTTTCAATTTGCGTATCACCTGTTGGAAAAATCATTTTACCTATTTTCTTAGCCATAGTGTGCCCCCTCACTCAAGTTAATGTTGTAATAATCTAACTCTCTTGAAGCGACTGATATTCCATATGATTTCGCACTTTCTTTTGTTTTAGGTATATTGCTCGTCTTGCTTATTTTGACTAATTTCTCAACTTCGTCTGATTCATCGAATACTGTTACCCAGCTTGGCTTTTTAGAGGGTACTGGCACTGGTTTAATAAGCTTATTTTGATGGTAGATCTCTAAGTATGGCAGGCCGTAGTCGTTAATTTCGCGAACCATTCTTTTAGTCCGAGCATATTTTTGTCCTAAGTGATAGGTAACACCCTTGTGGTTTATAATCCCAAACTGGGAAGTCTGGTGATCTTGGACGACTGGAGCGTTATAGGGTGGCATATTTGACGGAAAAGTTAGGAGTGCCTTCTCCTTCAACCAGCGTTCATAAGGCACTTCACCAGTTGTCCCATGTGTTCGAGGCTGAGCCTTTACTTCAAGCCAGGTAGTTATACGGTTATTGAGTGATTCAAGCGTCTCATTCATACTGGGAGTGCAGCGTGGGAACTCGTTACGAACAAAGCTGAAACTAGCTTCAACTTTACCTTTGCTTTGTGGATGATATGGACTGCAGGCTATTGGTTGAAAATGGTAGTGGCGGGCAAAATCTAAGAACTTGAGGTTATATATAACTTGCTTCGTATGATCCGGTAGCTTCTCCCGTCTATCAACAACTGTTTTCATATTGTCATAAAGGATGATCTTGGGTATTCCCAACTTCTCAAACGCGTGCAGATGACAAAGCTGCAATGTTGCTTGATTCTGCCGACAAACAAACTCTAAATAGAGGGCCCGACTCCATGACAACAGATACGAAAATAGATACACCTTTTCTCTCTTACCATTAACCTCTATTTCACCAAAATGAGCCCAATCAACTTGAGCCTCTTCGCCAGGCTCCGTTTCTCTATGATGCAACTCACCCTTAACTCTTATCTGCTGTTTGCGCTGTCTATAAAAGTTATTAAATGCTCTAAGATTACCGCGGTACCCTTGTTTTTGAAGTAATACATACACTGCGTTCGGTTTTAGCTTCCTTCGTTTGATATGTTGGTCAACTTGCTCCTGAAAAGGTTCTAAATCTTTATAGGTGCTTGATTCAGTGCGCCTGTAATTACCATCCTGAAGTTGGCCGCCACAACGTTTATACTTATAGATTGTCATAAGACTTTTGCCTGTGATGTTAGCAATCTCTTGTACTGAGCTTCCAGCTTTTAATAAATCAAATACATGAAACTGTTCAGGCTTCGTTAACATATACGCTCCTTAGTTTCACTCATAGAACACTTCTTTTATTGCTTCTAGTAGCTGTTTATAGTCAGCTTTATTCTTCAAAATAGGTAGCTGTAGTGCAGGCTGGCTAGTGCCGATATACTTAGCTGTACCAAATAAAATATTACTACTCGTATTGCCGGCCGTTTTTTCTGTGCCAGCACTCAGCGGCCCAATTCCTGCTAGTTGAGACAATTTCCTAAAGGTTCTAATAGCTCGTTCAACGGCTGAACGTGTGTCGCCAGTAATAGGTGGTCTAAACCAAACAGCTAATTCGGCGTCAGATTGTGCATATGGAGCATTCGGAAATAGTTCAAATAGTTCTTTATAGCACTCTAAAACTGCTTGGCGCAGTATGTCTTGCCCTTGTTCTTTATATAGACGCCAGCGATCTTGTGGTTGATCTTCATCATCCAGGAAGCCTAGTAAGCGAAAAATATGTCTAAGCTCTGGATCATTTCCCGACGTAAAGCCCGAGTCTTTTAAGTAAACACGATTTACTTGATCAGGAACTGGCGCATCAGTAATGTGTTGCAAAAAACGTTCCAGCGTTTCAGAGCTATGTGCTGTAGGTATAGTCAACTCGATCCCTTCTAAGTCACGGCCGCCGCACGGCTGTCCTCATCCCGAGTTTACGTCCCTTCATTTTTCTACACAAGTAGTTATCCACAGGAAATTTTATTTAGTCCTCGAAGGGTTTTGGAGTTTTATAAATCTACAGATATAAAGTATTCATTTTAAACGAATTGACTTTGTGAATTTTACTGTAACTAAACCTCAAAACTAGAAATTTACTGACCTCTGTTATTATATAAATACTAATTTAGTTCGTATCTGTTATCAGAATTCTAAAATTGAGGTTTAGTTACACCGCAAGGCCTACTCGACCGCGATCGATGCCAATGGCCTTTTTGTGTCATTTGTCGTAAAGTATATGTGCGTGAAACGAACTATCTATATCGTACCGGCAGCAATCGTCCTGGTCTTGTTTCTTCTATGGGCTCGGCCACGCGGCCCGAGTCTTGAGATCTTGGACGCAGAGCTTTCGGCGATCGTCGTGCCACTCAAGGAGGTGGCACTCCGCGAAGCGCCGGTCTATCGCCAGCGGAACGATCGTGCCTGGTTCGATTGGTGTGGCATCGATCTGCCGA
>Ga0209542_10004069_pt1 | contig 30489 bp, 34 predicted proteins | sample RifCSPhighO2_01_FD_184028 | JGI IMG/M metagenome (GOLD analysis project Ga0209542, IMG submission 184028) | Soil microbial communities from Rifle, Colorado - Rifle CSP2_plank highO2_0.1 (SPAdes) (version 2) | ecosystem: Environmental > Terrestrial > Deep subsurface > Rock core/Sediment ... | reverse complement strand
GTAACTCCATCGGAGTTTCAATGGACGCAGGATCCGCAGTCCTCACTGATGTTTCGGTGCACGACAATGGAATAGATGGGGAGGAGAATGTGGTTGTTTGGTAAGGCGCAGGAAGGACCGCCCTTCCTAAGATCCTCGGGACTTCAGGCCCTTTGAACTTAGCCCTTAGCCCTGTTACGATCCATCGGATCAGGGCTAAATTTTTTCATAAAATAATAAAATCTGCTATAATATTCGTGGCAGTAGGTGAATATGCGGACGGTCAAGGCTTCCCGCTACCGACCCCAGTATCCATGCATCGGGAGTATTCGTGGCCACGGTTTCGGATAGAGTGGTGCACGCAGAAACTTCAATAAAAAAGAAGATACTTTGGGGTTTCGTAATTCAAAGTATAATGCACATTGCCACCTTCAAATAATATCAAAAAGTGCATTAGTTATTAACATGAGGAAAGTAATTTCAATATCTATTATCATATTAATCATCACAGGCATTATTGCTACTTTTTCGTGGTACGAAATAACACCTAATCGCTATGTAGGAACTATTCCATCTCGTGAGTTAGAGGATAGCACCTGGGAGGCATCGATGTTTCTAGGGGAAGGTGCCTATTATGTTTACACAGAAAATGGATTTCGAAAAGACCCTCCAATTTCGCGGGATAGGGATTTGGCTCGCGAAGATCCAAGTATGGCAGTATACAGTATATCTGGCATCGGCCTTAATGGTCAGTTTGTATCTGATGGTTACTGGCAACTTAATGGAGGGTTGATTGATTGGATAGAAGGAGATGAATATCGCATCGAACTTTATGGGAAACAGGCTCTACGATGGAAAAACTACTGGCCAATTGCTTGGGATAATTACGTTTATGAACAAACATATGATTATTTTCTTCTACAAAGAAATAAAAAGACTAACGAAGCAACGCTTATAAAAGAGTGGAGAAAAATGAAGGGAGCTTACGGAATATTGTCGTACAAAAAAGATAAAAATGAGTTGCTTATAAATATCTGCGGAACGATACAGGAAACTATCCCAGTCGAAGTAGAATTGAGTGAAGATAATTTCCCATTTATTATCTGCACTGCTATCTCTTCGAAACAATAACAACTTCTTTGCAGTTTTTGAGCATGAACATGGGAAGGACCGCCCTTCTGGGAATAGACGCTTTTTAAGGTGAATGATACAATATCAGCATGAATAAACAATATCGCATAAAAGCGCTTTTTGCCGTGGTAGCCGTAGTATTGTCAGCTTCGACGTTTGCGACAATCGCATTAGCAAATCATTCGTGGGGTAATTATCATTGGGCGCGTACTGCAAACCCATTTAATTTGAAACTTGGAGATAACGTTTCAGCGGCGTGGGATGCCAATCTCGCAATGGCTTCTGTTGACTGGAGTGTTTCTTCGGTGCTTGATACTACCATCGTGAATGGTCTGAGTAACCAAAGGAATTGCCGTGCAACCAACGGACGCGTAGAGGTATGTAATAATAAATACGGAAAGAACGGCTGGCTGGGGATTGCCTCTATATGGGCGAGTGGTGACCATATCACCCAAGGAACCGTAAGGTTGAATGACACATATTTTAATACTGCAAAATATAATACTCCTGAGTGGAAACAGCTTGTCGTGTGTCAAGAGGTCGGACATACTCTTGGTCTTGACCATCAAGACGAAATATTCACCAACGCAAATCTCGGCACTTGTATGGATTATACGAATGATCCGTCAACCAATCAGCATCCGAATGCGCACGATTACGAGCAGCTTGAAATTATCTATACGCACCTTGATACTGTCACAACGCTTTTGAGCAAAATGTCTGGAACGGCGCAAGTTCGTATCCCTGACATTGATACTGAAAACCCATCTGAATGGGGGAAAGTGATACGAAGATCCAATGATGGACGTAGCTCGCTCTATGAGCGTAACTTGGGCAACGGCCAAAAAATCTTTACTTTCGTAATCTGGGCGGATTAAGAGCCTATCCCAATAGGGTCTCTGTCACGAGCCACGGTAGCTTCGAAGCGGAAAAATGAGAAACTCGCGAAGCTTTATCGAGACAAGGCGACAAGAGTTTCACATTTTTCCACCGAAGATCGCGCGGCGCAGTAGGAAAGTTCCTATTGGGATAGGCTCTAAGCTTGACTTTTTCTGTGGATCTGCTATGCTTGTTTTATGAGTGCAGTGAGGGAAACCTCTAGGTACTTCCAAAACAAACGAATGTCTACATAAACCCCCGCGAAAGCGGGGTTTTATGTTTATTTGACCCCCCCGATTTGCACTGTTACTTTAAATTTCATACAATATAAAAGTGATGAATGGTAGACTTGGTGACCGGCTAGACACTGGTTTCCGATCCTTACGTTTATCTCTCACGATATTCCTCGCGTGTTCCTATGGCTAGCGGCTGCACTCATAGACATTTGTTTTGGAGTTTAGCCCCCGCTGGCCATAAGAGTACACGAATCAGCCGATTCCGAATTAGTAAATTCGTGTCTTGGACATAAACATCACCAGGTTCACATCTTGGATGAAAGCTCGGTCATGAAATTAGTTGCCCGAAGTTCGATAATAAGAAAACCGCGCATTTCACCAATTGGTGAAATGCGCGGTTTTCGTTATGATGATTATATATTATGGCATTACATATATTAGAACAGGTGCCTCTTGCGCCTTTTACCACAATGCATGTCGGTGGAAATGCGCGTTTTTTTGTGCGAGTTAAAAGTATCGAGGATTTACAAGAGTCGATACTTTTCGCGCGCGCAAAAAATCTATCCATTTTCATCCTAGGAAGCGGTTCAAACATTCTTGTTTCCGGAGATGGATATTCGGGACTTGTCATAAAAATAGAACTCAAAGGGATTACCTATGAGAATAGTCGCGTCACCGCGGGAGCAGGTGAGGTTTGGGATGAAGTTGTCCGCGGTGTTGTCCAGTACAATTTATGGGGGATTGAAAATCTCTCACTGGTGCCCGGCACTGTCGGTGGCGCATCTGTACAAAATATTGGAGCGTATGGAGTGGAGGCATGCGACACAATTTTTTCTGTAGAAGCACTTGATACGGAAACAATGCAGATAAAGACATTTTTGCGTAAAGAATGTGAATTTGGTTACCGCGAAAGTATTTTCAAAAAAAATAAAAATCTTATTGTGGTGAGTGTCTCATTTGAGCTTACAGAGAATGGTGTCCCGCGTGTTGATTATGAGGATGTAAAAAAATATTTCGAAAAGAAAAAAGTTATTGTATCCACACTTGTGGAAATTCGTGAAGCGATTGTTGCAATACGCACTAGAAAAATGCCAGCGCCATCAATCGGCACAGCCGGCTCATTTTTTAAAAATCCAATCGTGGAGGTTTCTCAGTATGAAGCACTCAAAATACAATTTCCGGGAATAAAGGCTTATCCACAAGGGGATAGCACTATTAAGCTTTCTGCGGCGTGGCTTCTTGATCATGTGGGTAAGTGGTGTGGCGTACGGCGAGGGGATGCAGGGGTATACGAAAAACAAGCGCTCATATTGGTAAATTACGGTAAAGCAACTGCTGAAGAAATATTATCACTCGCGCATGAAATGAGATGCGACATAAAAGAAAAAACAAATGTGCTTCTTGAAGAAGAGGTAGTCATGCTGTGAACAATTTTTCAGAAATTTTTTTTATAAAAATAAAAAAATTAATTTCTGATAATAAAAAAGTTATCCACAGTTAAATTTCAAAATGCATTGCGAATGATTTTTGTATGCGCGATAATAATGATAGATCACAGTACAGAGTGTGAAAGAAATTTCATACGAAGATGATCCAATAATTATACGCGAGGTCTGATGAAATATTTTACACCTCGGGTCGAACATTGTTGTAGATATTAATTTGCATACACGTTTAGAGACGCATTCGTGCGCCTCGAAACAGCACATAAAAAAATGGCAGCAAAGAAAAAGGCTAAGAAAGTAGCAAAGAAGAAGGTAGCAAAGAAGGCAGCAAAGAAGACTGCAAAGCGTAAGTAAATTCGTTTTTACAAAAGTCCCTCGTAAGAGGGATTTTTGTTTTTAGTTCCTGCCCCCAAAGGGACGATTTTAAAGGCTAAAATCGTCCCTTTGGGGGCAGATGATTTTGTGCTAAAATATCCAGATGTCATTTCTAAAAACCCTATTTGGAGGCAGCGGAGTAGCGGGCAAATATGCGCCACTGGTAAAAAAAATCAACAGTTTTGAGCCTTCACTTAAATTACTCTCGGACGAGGCTCTCCGTGCAAAAACGGACGACTTTCGCGAGCGTCTCACTTCCGGAGTATCTTTGGATGATATTTTACCCGAGGCCTTTGCGGTAGTCCGAGAAGCGTCGCAACGAACTCTTGGTCAACGTCATTACGACGTACAGCTTTTAGGCGGGATGGCGCTTCATGAGGGCAGGATTGCCGAAATGATGACCGGTGAAGGAAAAACTCTTGTTGCGACACTCCCCGCATACTTGAATGCGCTATCCTCGAAAGGGGTGCATGTGGTCACGGTGAATGATTACCTTTCGCGCCGTGATGCAACATGGATGGGGCAAATTTATTCATTCCTCGGTCTTTCCGTTGGTGTGCTCAACCACAGCGCGTCGTATCTTTATGACCCGAACCATCAAGACAAAGATGCAGATCGCGATGAACTTGGTTCATTTAAGGTCATCCACGAGTTTATGCGCCCTTGCGGAAAACAAGATGCATATCGCGCGGACATTACCTATGGCACAAACAATGAGTTTGGGTTTGATTATCTTCGTGATAATGTCGCATACAGTCCGTTAGACCTTGCGCAGCGCGATTATCACTTTGCAATCGTGGACGAGATTGACTCCATTTTAATTGACGAGGCGCGGACCCCGCTTATCATTTCCGCACCATCGGGTGATGCTGAAAATTTGTATATGGTATTTGCTGGAATTGCCTCAAAACTCAAAGAGCCAGAGCACTACACTGTTGATGAAAAACTGAAGGCTATCCAGCTTACTGATGAAGGAATTAACCGCGCCGAAGAGCTTTTGGGTGTTGATAATATTTACACTGAACGCGGTGTGAAATATGTGCACCATTTGGAAACTGCAGTACGCGCGCAGGCGCTTTTTACTCGCGACAAAGAATATGTCGTACAAGGAAACGAGGTTGTCATTGTGGATGAATTCACGGGAAGGCTTCAGCCGGGGCGTCGTTGGTCAGAGGGTCTTCATCAGGCTCTTGAGGCAAAAGAGGGAGTTAAAATCCAACAAGAGTCTCGTACTTTTGCCTCTATCACATTTCAGAATTATTTTCGTCTTTACAGTAAGCTTGCTGGAATGACAGGAACCGCCGAGACATCAAGCGAGGAATTTTACAAAGTGTACGGACTTGAAGTATCTTCTATTCCAACAAACCGTCCTGTTTCTCGCATTGATCGCACCGATCTGATTTTTCAAACAGAGAACGGCAAATTTAAAGCTATCGCGCGCAAGGTGAAAGAACTAAGCGCAAAAGGTCAGCCAGTGCTTATTGGTACTGTGTCCATCGAAAAAAATGAACTCCTCTCGGAGTATTTGAAACGCGAAGGTGTACCCCATGAAGTTTTGAACGCAAAGAACCATGAGCGCGAAGGTGAGATTATTGCGCAAGCTGGCCGCAAGGGAAGTGTAGTCATTGCGACAAATATGGCAGGTCGCGGTGTGGACATTAAACTCGGCGGTAATCCGTCCACACCTGAGCTCTACGAGGAAATTAAATCCCTCGGTGGTTTATTTGTGCTTGGTACCGAACGTCACGAGGCGCGCCGTATCGACAACCAGCTTCGCGGTCGCGCAGGACGCCAGGGCGACCCGGGAGAGACACAATTTTTTGTCTCAATGGAAGACAGCTTGATGCGCGTTTTTGCGTCGGATGTAGTGAAAACTATGATGGGCAAGCTCGGTATCCCTGAGGACGAAGCGATTCAAAACAAAATGATTTCTCGATCGCTTGAAACCGCACAGGAGAAAATCGAGGGGTTCCATTTTGATTCAAGAAAGCACGTACTTTCATACGATGACGTGATGACGAAACAGCGCGCATATGTGTATGGTATGCGCCGTGGTATTTTGATGGGCGATATTTCCAAAGCAAAAGCATATCTCGCGGAGATCATCGCCGAAGATGCCGAGTTTTCAAAAATTATTTCAGAAAAAGTTTCCGTACTTGGTGAGGAGGAATTTTATCAAGCGGTAAAACGCTTGATATTGCAGGTCGTTGATATGATGTGGATGGAGCACTTGGACTCAATGGAGTATTTGAAGTCGTCCGTAAATTTGCGCGCGTACGGACAGCGTGACCCTTTAGTGGAATATAAAAAAGAAGGTCTCCGCCTTTTCCGTGAAATGAAGGAGTCTGTGCAGAATGAAATTCTTCGTCTCGTGCCCGCGATTGGCGCCGGTGCATTTGTAAAAGAAGAAGAAAAAGCACGCGAAGTAGTGAAGCACGCTGTTGAAATAGGTGGGGGAGAAGGCGAAGCGTCCGCTCCAGAGCCTATTCATTCTGATAAAACTGGACGTAACGATCTCTGTCCCTGTGGTTCTGGTAAGAAGTATAAAAAGTGCCACGGGGCGTAATCATATGAAATACAACAAGCTCGTACGTGATAAAATCATTGAGCGAATTGAGACTAAGGGTGAAAAAGCGATTTTTCATATTGCTGACGAAGGCGAATACTGGCAGAAACTCAAGGAGAAACTACGCGAGGAAGTCGAAGAATTTTTAGAAGCGGAAAATATCGAGGAGCTTGTCGATATTGTGGAGGTTATAGACGCAATAATGACGCATAAAGGATTTTCAAAGGAAGCGCTCATGACAGAGCAAAAAAGGAAAGAAGAAGAGCGTGGAAAATTCGAACACCGCATTATTCTCGACGAATCCTAATTTCCCCTAGGACGGTCCTAGGGGAATATGTTATACTGATTTTGATATGGGCTACCGCAAAACAGCACTCGTAGATGGTGAATATTACCATGTATACAATAGGGGTAATAGTAAGCAGAATATTTTTCTTGACGATAGGGATAGAGATCGTTTCGTTAAACTTCTTTATCTCTGTAATTCAAAAAAGAGTGTAAATTTTCGTGACGATGTTGTTGATAAGGGAATTGATGTCGGGGATTCCAAACCAAATGAAACTATTGTTTCGCTTGGCGCGTGGGTTATAATGCCAAATCATTTTCACCTTTACGTTACTTCAAAGAAACGCTCTGAAGACGAGCATCTGCTAAAAGAAGAACCTGCGATAACTGAATTTATGAGAAAGCTCTCTACTGGCTATTCGAGTTATTTTAATAAAAAATATAATCGGACGGGTTCCCTTTTTGAGGGGAGGTTTAAGGCAACACATGTAGCCACTGATACATATGCTAAATATTTGTTTTCTTATATTCACCTTAACCCCGTAAAACTTATTGATGCTAAATGGAAGGATGTTGGTATAAAAAACATACCAGGTGCTATCGAGTTTCTTGACGGGTACCCATGGAGTAGTTATCTTGACCAAATAGGAATTAATCGAAAGGAGAAGGAGATTATATCTCTAAAAGATTTCCCGCAATATTTTTCTGACAAAAAAGCTTTTAAAAGAGAAATTTTTGAATGGTTAAATTACAAGGAAGACTAATCACCCCCCTTTATGTACCTGAAGTTAGGACTCTCCCCTAGGACGGTCCTAGGGGAGAGTCCTAGGGGAGATGAATCGTAATTAGTGAAATAGAAAATAAAAAAGACTGATCTTTGCTACAAACTCTCTTGTCGAGAGTGTGCAGAAAAATCAGTCTTATCGCGAAGCAAGGAATTACTTCGTTACTTCGTACTTCTTAGGTCCATCCCCGTTAGCAGGCTGCAGTTTCTCCATGCGTTTTACATGTTCGGCAGCTTGAGCTAGTAAGAACTCTTCGTACTCGCCTTCCTTAAACGGCACGCCGACCTCTGGGTTTTTTGGTTTTCCTAGGATCCAGCAGTTTTTACCATTTTGAGCGCTGTTGTGCGTACTCGCCTTGCTTTGCTGGTATGATGCAGCCAAGGCAAGGAGAACTGCCGCAGCAGGATTGCCACCTGCTAAACCAGCAGCCGCGCCACCGAGAGCGAAACCGTTTCCTGTTGTGTTAGATCCAACCCCTGTACCACTAGCCGACATCGGGCAAATGAAATAAACTTCAGAATACCCTTCTATGTTATCGAAAACATAGTTCTCTGTGTCGCTCCCCAGAACACGACCGTTCACAACAGCTTCCGCGGCAGGGCTATTGTCGGCAGTTATCATCAGGGTACCGATGCAGATATAATTGCCCGATACAGCAGGAAAGTACGGAAGTACTTTTTCTGGACTACCATTGGTGTACTTATATTTCTGGTAGTCTGGGTACGATGTGAACACGATTTGAGTGTTTCTAGTTGCTCCGCTCTTCACATCAACTTTCGACCGTCCATTTTTCGTGTACACTGGTTTGCACTTACTGTTGAGGTAATCATCCGCCGTAATGCCGGCAATGTTGTTTGGGCCTGCGTACGGATTTGCAACAAATATCTGCGGTGACGGAATTGCAACATTCAGAAAACCGGGAGTTCCTACAGGGATAGCTGAGCCCGTGTTAGTGGAATTCATTTCGACACTGGCGCCCGCGTTACCGACGTTGTTGGCTTGAGCAGCACCAATGGCGGTGGAGTTCGAAAGAGAGCCCGAATTTGCAACAGCCGTGTTGTCTGCGAACGCATTGTGGGTAATCAGGAAAAGGAATGTTGAAAAGAAAAGGAACTTTTTCATGGCAGAATTACTCCTATGTTGTTTAGGGAAAGGAAAGGGTTAGAGGAAGAAATTATTACTCTAACCTCTAACCCCCTTATTGCTTCCGCAGCTGAGAATATCCCAGTCTGGGGGGTATTACTTTACCACCACCACCAGCCGTTCGAAGATGCCGAACCGCCGGCACTGGCGCCAGCACTGCTTGATGCAATGCCACCGCCCCACACACTTGCGCTTGAGCCAGTATAAGACCCGGAGTTTGTGTTGGTGTATCCACCCCACTCTTGCGCACTTGCACCAGAGGAGGCATTTCCGTTCACACTACCGTTGCCCATTACATAGCCGTTGGTCCCCCCTGCGGCGCTGACTTGCGTCGTGCCGCCCCAGTACCAGTAATCCCAACTGTTGGTGCCAGCACTTCCTTGATAGTTGGCACTGAAGCCGCCTACCCCGTTTACAACAGAGGCACCGCCACCGACACTGCCGTTTGTCCATGAGTCGCCGTCCGCAAAAGCGGGGGTGGCGATTGCACAGATAATGGCAAGAGCTAAAGCCTTAGACAATTTTTTCATTTTTGATTCCTCCAGAAAGTTGAGATTGCCACAAAAAACAGCCCTTCTTTAAACAGAACTTTTCCTATTGGGAATGAACCGAATTTTTAAAGAGCTGATCAAGCCACCTAAATAGAGAAGTGTCCTCGATAGGGCACATCCTTGATTACGTGGTGTCAACACCCTATCACAGTATCATATTCTTGTAAATACCCATTTTAGGATATCCTTAATCCACAAAGCTATTTTACCATTTTTTAAAAAATCAGAGGAAGAAACGGATTAAAACTATTGACTTTTTGACCCAGGTATGATACGCTTGGTGTAAGTTAATCAGGCTCAAATGCACCTTATATATGGGGTGCATTTTTGCTAGACCATACAGACACAGCGTTCGGTGGAGCACACACCACTACCTTATGAAAAAACAAACAATTCAATTCGTGCGCGGTTTGGTCCTGATTCCATTTTTGACCACAGGATCACCGCTTGCGATGTTCAATACCAACTTTGCTTTTAAGAATCTTGCATTGGCTCCCCGTGTTTCTGTTGAAGATGAGCAAGTTACGTACGCCAAAAAAATCGACGCGTATTTTGCGAAGCGCAATATGCCACTCGAAGGCTATGGTGTGAAGCTTGCACAAGTAGCAGCAGACAACGACCTCGATTGGCGCCTTATGCCAGCTATCGCTATCAAGGAATCAACTGGCGGTAAATTTGCTTGCCATAACAACCCGTTTGGTTGGGGTTCATGTAAGATTAAATTTAAATCGTTTGATGAGGCAATTGAAATAGTGGCAATGAACCTTGGAGGAAATAATCCTCGAACAGAACGTTACTACAAGGACAAGACGACAGTCGAAAAACTTCATCATTACAACAACTCTGTGGTACCGACCTACACAGGAGAGATTCTTGAGTTTATGGAATTGATTGAACAAGGCGCGTAAAATCGCAAACAAAAAAATACCCGCCACTCTAGAGTGGCGGGTATTTTTTTGTTTGCTAATTTTTTGTGCTCGTTGCGGCTTTTGCTGCCTCAGCTTTTTCGCGTTCGATACGAAGTTTTTTGAGCTGGGGAATTATTTTTTCTATATCCTCGGCGCTTTTGAAGCCGTAATAGTTTTCTTCCCAGATATTCAATGCGGGAAGCGTGTTGCGGACGCCATAGATCGATTTCATTGTTTTTACGACAGAGAGGTCGAGGTTGTAATCAAACGAGTATATGCGGAGCTCAGGGAATTCGGTACGGAGCTTGGTGAGTACGTACCCTTCACGCACACACCCCTCGCAGTCGCCTGCATTTGAATAGAAATAAATGATGGTGATTGGCTTGACACCGCACTTCTCTTTAACCTGCTTTACCAGCAAATAATCTTTGACCTGAAGGAGCGAATAATATTTTTTGAGACTGATTACTTCGAGGTTGTTTGCTCCTAAGTTGTCTTCCATATATGAGAGTTTTGCTGTGAGTGAGCTTAACTCCTCAGAGAATGCGGTTGAATGATCTATTGCCTTGCATGAAGAATCCTTAAGGAGCGCAAACTGTGTTTCTGATGCGAGAATGTCCATCGAGATGTTGTTCTCGATTGCTTTGATCTCGGCGATGCGCTGGGCGGAAAATTTGTTACTCACAACGAGTGCGCCAAAAAATACGAGCGCCGTAATAATGAATGCAAATAAGTATTTTTTTGTTTCGATTTTTGCACGCATGTATTAAAAGCTAAATTTAGCGCCAGCTTGTGCTTCGCGAAAAGACAAGATTAATAAGAGCGCGGGTAAGCCAGATTGGTGCCACGATACCATAAAGAGAGATGAAATAAAAGATACCGATGCTGGGGCGAAAGCGCCCCTCTGCGAGTTTTACTCCATTCCAGATGATTACCAGCCCAAGTCCAAGAAAAACATACGCAAGAATCGACATAAAGTCGGTGTTAAAGAAAAATGAATCAACATTGGGAAGTGCAAAAGAAAGACCTACGGTGCTAATCTCTACCGCCTTGCTCATCACTCCACGTACTATATGAAATACAACAAACCCGAAATTGTAGAGAAAAATAAAAATCCCAAAAAATGCTAAAGGCAATGTTACCATACCAAGGATTCCATATCTGCGACGGAATAACATAAAGCGATAATCGAGAGTATTTTTCATACCTCCATATGCCCAACGGAGGCGCTGCCGATAGAGCTTGTAAAGTGTGTCTGGTCCCGATGTGTGCACGTGAGCGGTGTGCACGTTGCGAATACGCATGTGGTTTGATTGCATGCGAAGCGCCAACTCCATGTCCTCGGTGTTGTGCGCTTTTTTGAAGAGTCCAATTTTTTCGAATACTTCTTTGCGGAAAAAAGAAAACGGCCCTGGTGTTACCGTTATAGCATCAAGAGGCGAGAGCATACGCTTAAAAAATGCAACGGTATGGTATTCAGTCTTCTGCATTTTCTGAAGAATTGTTTTTGGTTCATGAATTATAATTGTTGGGATTGCTGCCATCATGTCAGTGTCTTCATTGAATGCGCTCGCGATTTCATGAAGGGCATCTTTGTCCACAAACGAGTCAGCGTCGAGGCACCCAACGAGCTCACTCGTAGAATTTTTGATGCCATAGTTAACGGCGGTGTGCTTGCCCCCGTTTTCTTTTTTAAAGAGTTTAACTTGAGGATTCCTTAAAAATTTTTGGACCACCTCCCATGTGCCGTCGGTTGAACCATCGTCAACAACAAAAATTTTTAGTTTGTCTTTTGGGTAATGAAGCGCAAGGAGAGACTCGATTGTTTTCGAGACGGTTTTTTCTTCGTTCCAGCAGGGAACGATAATGGTCGCAGATGGGTAGTAGGATAGTTTTCCTGTCGTACCCTTTGTGTCTAGTTTTAAGCGTTCTTCGAAAAAGGTAATAAGGAAAAACACCTCAAGGTAAAGGGTAAGAAAAAGAAATATGTAAAGGATGCTGTTGAAAAATATTTCGACCATTTTTATTGCAAAGAGATCTTATGAAATAGCCCGATGAGACGGGCTTTTAAGTAGAAACTATACCAAACTTTCTACAGTTTCGCAATGGCGTGCGTGAACGCGCACGTATGGTATAATACTACGCAATATGACAAAAAAGATATTTATGACGAGGCGTATTCCTGTACGCGCCGAAGAAATGCTCCGCGATGCCGGGTACGATGTGACCGTGAGTGCGAAGGAAGGCGTGCTCACGCGTGATGAATTGAAATCCACGCTTGCACAGGCGCCTTACGACGGAGTTGCTTCTCTCCTTACTGATGCGATTGATGCAGACATGATTGCGGCGATGCCGGCATCGGTAAAAATAATCGCGAACTACGCTGTCGGTTATAACAATATCGATGTTCCTGCGGCGCACGAGCGTGGAATAGTGGTAACTAATACTCCTGATGTACTTACGTCTACGGTTGCCGAGCATACCGTTGCGCTTATCTTGACACTTGCTTCGCGCATCGCAGAGGGAGATCGCTTTGTTCGTGAAGGGAAATTTGTTGGATGGGACCCGCTCCTTCTTTTGGGTACTGATATAAAAGGAAAAACCCTTGGGCTCGTGGGTGCAGGGCGCATTGGCTCCGAGGTCGCAGAGGTTCTCCATCGTGGCTTTGGTATGAAAGTCGTTTATTCTGATGTAAAAAATAATGAAGCACTGGAAGCGTCGTGTAATGCGAAGTTTTGTGCGACACACGAAGAAGTGCTTGCAGAGGCTGATGTAGTGAGTGTTCACGTACCTCTTCTTCCTACAACACATCACCTTATCAATGCGGAACGACTCGCGTTAATGAAAAAAAGCGCACTTCTCGTGAACACCTCGCGTGGGCCAGTGGTGGACGAGGTCGCGCTTGTTGAAGCATTGAAGTCTGGTTTAATTCGCGGTGTAGCTCTTGATGTGTTTGAGTTTGAACCAAAAATAACGGCTGATCTTTTGGATCTGCCGAATGTGGTTGTTAATCCGCACATTGCTTCTGCCACCGAAGAAACTCGCACAAAGATGGCCGAAATGGTTGCAACAAACATTATTGAAACTCTTGAGGGACGTAACGCGCCAAACAAAATCGTATGATGAAAATTCTCGCTACATGGGTGCTTGTTGCTCTGGTAATTCTGTCTCTCCCTTCGTTTGTGCCAGGAATCGAGATAACGTCATTTGGAACGGCGCTCCTCGTTGCGATATTTTTTGGTATTTTGAATGCAGTGGTGCGACCAATTATTTTGTTGATTGCATTTCCTATTACAATCCTTACTCTCGGGCTATTTTCTTTTGTGGTGAACGCGGGACTTTTTTGGTGGGTTGGTTCGTTTGTGAAAGGATTTTATGTCGCAGGTTTTGTGCCGGCACTTCTGGGCTCCCTTGTTGTTTCAGCGACAGCGTTTATTGCGGACCGATTGCTTCCAGGCAATGGAGAATAACTAAATATGCTCGAACAATCCATCGACGTATTTGTTCAACTCGTGCAAGATCATCGTTTTTGGGGGTACGCGATTCTTTTCATCGCGATGATATTTGAGGGAGAGGTATTCCTCATTGTTGCAGGAATGCTCGCAACTCTCGATGCTTTTGATATCGGTGATGTGCTATGGATTTCCTTCTTCGGAGTTATTTTAGGTAACACCATGTGGTACTATCTTGGGGCAAAGCTCAAAGATACTAGATTTTCTAGAAGGATAATCAAGTGGGCAGAAAGGGCAATTATTTTTTTCTTGCCACGGTTTCGTGAAAAACCGTTTAAATCTATTTTTTTCTCAAAATTCATCTATGGAGCGAATCGCGCAACGGTTATTATGTCAGGCGTTTTACGTGTTCCGTTTAGACTTTTCTTTAAAGCAGAGTTTTTGGCGTCAATACTATGGGTAGCTTTGTATGCCTCAGTGGGATATTTTTTTGGATTCGCGGCGGTCAATATCACTCATAACGCGTCTCGCTTCGCTTTGATAGCCGTAGTTTTCATGATAGCATTCATCTTGATTCAAAAACTCATTGCTGATCGCTATGAACGCATCCAACACCAAAAACATGAAAAAGATAGTAACACATAGCGGTAATTTCCATACTGATGAGGTTTTTGCCTGTGCAGTACTTTCTATTTTGAATGACGGCGCAGTAGAGATTGCACGCAGTCGCAACCCTGAAGCGTGGGCAAAAGCGGATTATGTGGTGGATGTCGGGGGCGAATATGATATCCCCCGCGGACGCTTTGACCATCATCAAGAAGGTGGCGCAGGTGTCCGCGCAAACGGGACACCGTATTCGTCGTTTGGACTCGTATGGAAGGAATTCGGGGAAAAGATAGCAGGGTCGCTTTTTGCAGCTCGTGTCATTGACGAACGCCTTGTCCAACCAGTTGATGCTGCAGATAATGGATTTGAAACTTTTGGTGTTCGCGGAGATGTCGCGCCATATATCCTCCATGATGTTGTAAGCGCGTTTCGCCCAGTGTGGAATGAAGAGCGTACAGAAGATGAAGGTTTTTTTGATGCTGTAGCATTTGCCGAGAAACTTCTTACACGCGAGATTGTTCATGCTCAAATGGAGGAAGCGGGGAGGCAGCATACAGAAGAGGCCTATGCTAACTCTAGGGATAAGCGCATTATCGTTCTTGAAGATCATTATCCATGGTACGAGACTCTTGGCACAAAATCAGAACCTCTTTTTGTAGTAAAGCCAGATCGCGGAAATGTGGGCAAGTGGAAAGTCGAGGCAGTGCGTAGCGAAGCACACTCATTTAAAAACAGAAAAGATTTACCTCTCGCATGGGCAAGCAAGACAGGAGTAGCACTTGTAGAAATTTCTGGAGTTGTAGACGCGCTTTTTTGCCACAGTAAACTTTTTGTTGCAGTCGCAGGGTCGAAAGAAGGGGCTTTAAAACTTGCACAAATCGCAGTTGATACACTAGACTCTGAGTAATTTTTGTGATATAGTAAAGTTTAATTAATTTTACTATGGCTTTTATTGATGAAATGACGATGCATATGAAGGCGGGTAACGGCGGAAACGGCGTTATGCGTTTGAAGCACGAGAAAGGCAAAGAATTTGCTGGTCCTTCTGGTGGAGACGGTGGGAAAGGGGGAGATGTGATTATTCGCGCTGTTCGTGATGTGCACATACTTTCAAAGTATCGCCATGAAAAAGAATACACTGCAGAGCGCGGTGAGGATGGAGGTAATGACAGTATGCATGGTCGCAACGGCGTTGATTTTATTTTGGATTTGCCAATTGGTTCTATTGTGACCAATATGATGACTTCCGCCGAGTACCAGCTTCTCAAAGACGGTGAGGAAATAATCGTTCTTAAAGGGGGACGTGGGGGTTTTGGAAATGAGCATTTTAAAACTTCTACTAATCGCACACCAAAGGAGCATGTGCCTGGACAAGAAGGACAGGAGGCAGATTTTAAACTTGAACTTCAGATTGTTGCAGACATTGGTTTCGTAGGTTTGCCAAATGCAGGGAAGTCGAGCCTCTTGAACGCGCTTACACGCGCGAGCGCAAAAACCGCAGATTACGCATTCACTACCCTCGAGCCGAACCTCGGTGAGTGTTTCGGATTTATTCTTGCGGATATCCCAGGGCTCATTGAGGGCGCATCAGAGGGAAAAGGCCTTGGCCATAAGTTTCTCCGCCACGTGAAGCGCACAAAAATGCTCGCGCACTTGGTGTCGCTTGAAAATGAAGACCCACTCGCCGTGTATGAAACCGTCCGCAATGAACTTGAAGCATTCGACAAGGACTTGGCTTCAAAACACGAAATTATTATTCTTACAAAGACAGACATGGTGACACCCGAGCGTGTAAAAGAAGTTGAAACGGCGATGAAGAAAACATACCCTCACTCGGAAGTGTTCACTATCACGATTTTGGATGACAAAGGTATGAAAGTGTTCCAAGATGAGCTCTTGAAACTTTTAAAGAAGGTTGCGTAAATAGGAAAAGAATCATTTTTCGTATAATATATGCAATATGGAGAAAAATAACCTTGTTCAGAAAATATGGTACAGAGCGTTAAAGGCACTCTTTATCTTTTCTTTTGTCGTTCTTCAATTTTTTGGGTTTTTATTTATCCATTCCGTCATCTCTGAGACATTTCCGAGTCAACAAATTGTAACGCTTAGTCAATATAATGAAATGCGTGCAAAAGGCCTTGAAGATTCAGTTATTAGATCGCTTACTGCAAATAGGGGGTACGCAATGTTTGACAATGAATCCAATAAGGGAGCTATTTTTATGTTACAGAAATTAGTAACCTATTTGTTAGTATTTTTTGTAATAACTTTCTCATTCTGGATGATAATGAGAACATTTTTTTATGTAGTTTGTGGGGAAAAATTTTTCCAAACTTTTTTAAAAAAGAAATTATTATGACAGTGCACGCGGTTGTTTTTATCCCTCCGCTAAGGTAGTATATGTGTATGAAAGCATTCAAAAATACTCTACAAAAAGGGTCGGTGCGATACGTGGTTTTTAAGGAAAAAGATACTTTTTTTGCGGTGGCGCTTGAGTTTAATGTTGTTGTTGAGGGGGCATCACAGATTGAAGCCATCGTACTTCTCAATGAAGCCATTGCGGGATACCTCGGGTCTGCGCGTAAATTTAAATTGCGCCCGCACGTGCTCAATCAAACGGTTGACGCTGAGTACGAAAAAATGTGGCAGGACTCGCAGAAAGGCGTGGAAGCAAAGCGTGTTACACAATCAACCAAGTCTCCGTACGTGTTAAGTTCTGGGCAATTTAATCTCGCCTTCGCGTAAGAAACTATGCCTCGCGGACTCAACAACTGGACATTTAAGGGCATCGTCGATTTTTTAAAAGAGCACGGGTTTCAACATTCTCATACACACGGAAGCCACTTTTACTACATTGGTTCTTATGGTGGAAAAGTGAGACAGACACATATTCAGTATCACGGACAAAAATCAATACACCCACGCACATTAAAGGCAGTCATCGCACAATCTGGTATCCCCCAAAATCTTTGGTTGAAATAAAATATTAAAATATGAGTGAATACAAACTAACAGTTGGCTTGGAGGTTCACGCTGAGCTGAAAACTAAGACAAAGATGTTCTGCAATTCGGCAAATGACCCGTTTAATGCGGAGCCGAATGTGAATATTTGTCCTGTGTGCATGGCGCATCCGGGTACTTTACCGGTTATCAATAAGCAGGCTGTGCATCACGTGCTTCGCGTGGGTACTGCACTGGGGAGCACTCTTGCCGATTTTACTGAGTTTGACCGTAAGAACTATTTTTATCCCGACATTCCAAAGGGGTATCAGATTAGCCAGTACAAATACCCACTTGTCTCAAATGGAATGCTCCATGGTGTTGCTATTGAACGCGTGCATCTCGAGGAAGATACTGCGAGCTCATCGCATGAGGGGAGCGAGGGGAGTCTTGTGGACTACAACCGCGCAGGAGTGCCACTTATGGAGCTCGTGACGAAGCCAGTCATTCACACCGCAGAAGAAGCGGGTGCATTTGCGCGCGAGCTCCAGCTCCTACTTCGCACGCTCGGTGTATCTGATGCAAACATGGAAAAAGGGGAGATGCGTGTGGAGGCGAATATTTCAATATCAAAGACAGATACACTCGGTACAAAGGTTGAAGTGAAGAACTTGAACTCATTCCGCTCAGTGGAGCGCGCTATTGCATACGAGGTGGAGCGCATGACAAAAATTTTGGACGGCGGACCAGGGGAGATCGTGCAAGAAACGCGTGGATGGGACGAGGGCGGGCAAAAAACTTTTTCACAGCGCAAGAAAGAATCAGCACACGACTATCGCTATTTCCCTGACCCTGATTTGCCAAAACTAAAAATCTCAGAAATTCCTGAATTTTCAAATGAAGTTTTGAGGGCAACAATGCCGGAGCTTCCATGGGATAAGCGCATGCGCCTCGTACGCGAGTACGGTGTGAGGCCAGAGAATGCAGAAGTTTTTGTTGCGGATAAAATCCTTGGTGGACTTTTTGAGGATGCGGTAAATGCTATCGGTGTGGACCGTCCATCAATTGCCCTTATTGAAAACTATATTACTTCAGACCTTGTTGGTTTGATGAAAACATCGGGGTCGCTTGGTGGTGTTACGGGTAAAAGCCTAGCTGATTTGGTAACGATGATTAAAGCCGGCGACCTCTCTTCTCGTGGCGCAAAAGACACACTTGCAATTCTCTATGCCGAAGGCGGTCATCCGCACGAGATTGCACAGAAGCACGACCTCATTCAGAAAAATGACGTTGGGGTGCTCAAGAAAATTGTCACCGAAATTATTTCTGCAAATCCGACGGTAGTCTCCGATTACAAGTCTGGTAAAACAGCCTTACTCCAATTTTTCATCGGACAAGGGATGAAAGCAAGCAAGGGTGCAGGAAATCCTGCAATGTTCAAAACGTTGTTTGAAGAGGCGTTGAAATAATTGACAGAAAAAATTACTTTGTATATACTTTAGCGTATATGAAAACAGCAGTATTAAATATAAAAATAGACCCAAAGGTAAAAAATGAGGCTCAAAAGGTGGCTGATGAGCTTGGATTCACATTGTCGGCTATTATAAACGCGTCTCTGAAAAATTTGGCTCGAAGCAAGACTGTTTCTTTTTCAGTTCTTGAGCCGTCTGCACGCTTGAAACGCGCAATTCGTTCCGCAGATGCTGACTATGCAAAAGGCAAAAATAGCGTCGGTCCATTTTATGACGCTGAAAGTATGATCAGGTCACTTCGTCAGTAGAGTATGGTTACTTATCATCGAAATTTCAAAAAAATGCTTCGGAAACTTCCGGTTGTAGTGCAGGGGAAATTCTATAAATGTCTCGCTGTCTTTCTAAAAAATCCTCACCATGTAATACTAGGGAATCATTCACTTTCGGGCGAATGGTCGGCGTGTAGAAGCATCAATATAACAGGCGACATACGAGCAGTGTACAAAGAACGAGATAATGAAGTAATACAATTTGTCGCTATCGGAAGTCATAGTGAGTTGTATTCGTAAAAAGGCACGAAATGCGTGCCTTTTTTGTTGTGTGTGGTAAAATAACTTCATAGTTTTAATCAATTAACCACGATATTAAATGAAAAAAGTACGAGTAGCTATCAACGGATTTGGACGCATTGGGCGCGCGTTTTATAAATTGGCGCGCACACGCCCAGAGATTGAGATTGTCGCCGTGAACGACCTCGGCGATCCATCAAACATGGCATACCTTTTGAAATATGACACCGCATATGGCAAGGCGGACTTTGATGTTGAGGTTGTCGGTGGTGATGAGCCAGGGTTCATTGTGGGTGGGCAAAAAGTAATTCTCGTACAAGAAAAAGAGCCTACAAATCTTCCATGGGCGAAATATAATATTGATATCGTGGTTGAATCAACAGGGTTTTTTACAAGTCCAGAGAAATCAAGCGTTCACCTCACACAAGGAGCAAAACGTGTCGTGGTGACTGCGCCTATGAAAGGTGAGGATATACCTATGGTTACTTGTGTTACGGCGCTCATGGGGATCAACGACAACGAGCTACAAGGCGCGCAGATTTCCTCAAACGCTTCGTGCACTACTAATGCGGCAAGCCCTGTGGTCTGCATTTTGAACGAAACGATTGGTATTGAGAAAGCGATTTTGAACACTACGCATGCGTACACAGGTACGCAAAAGATTGTTGATGGCCCCGGAGGCAAAGACCTTCGTGGTGGGCGCGCAGGTGCGGCAAACATGGTGCCTGCATCGACGGGTGCAGCGATTTCTGTAACCGAGGTAGTGAAGGATTTGAAAGGAAAGTTTGACGGCATTTCAATTCGCGTGCCAGTTATTGCGGGCTCTATTGCAGACGTGACATTTATCGCAAAGAGAAATACTTCTGTCGAAGAGGTGAATCAAATTCTTCGTGACGCTTCAAAGAATCCTCGCTGGGAAGGTATTTTTACTGTCACCGATGAGCCGATAGTGTCTTCAGATATTGTTGGAGAGCTCTATGGTTCCATTGCAGATCTCGACCTTACGCGCGTTGTCGACGGCAACCTTGTAAAAGTGATGGCGTGGTACGATAATGAAATGGGATACACAAACACGCTCGTGAAGCATGTAGTTAAAGTTGCGAGTTTTCTCTAATTAACAATGAAAATCTATATCGGAACGGATCACGCAGGATTTGAGCTCAAGGAAGCCCTTGTTTCCTATTTGCATGGGATTGGGCATCTTGTTCAAGACATGGGCGCGTACTCATTTGACGCACTTGATGATTACCCGGATTTCATTCATCCTGTCGCCCTAGCTGTGGCAAATGAAATCGGTTCACGCGGAATTATTCTCGGTGGGTCAGGGCAAGGAGAGGCGATGTGTGCAAACCGAGTAAAAGGTGTTCGAGCGGCAGTTTACTATGGCGGTGCTGTTGATATTGTAGTGCTTTCGCGTGAGCATAATAATGCCAATATTCTTTCTCTGGGCGCGCGCTTCGTAGACGAGGATGAGGCGAAAGAAGTAGTGCGCGTATGGCTCGCGACACCGTTTTCTACAGATGAAAAACACACGCGCCGTATTGCGAAACTCGATAAATAATATTCGATGATAGAAATAATTCCCGCGATAATGCCAAAGGACTATGAGCATCTTGATGAGATGATGAGTCTTTTTGTGAATGTTGTTCCACTTGTGCAACTCGACATTATGGACGGGAAGTTTGTACCCGCGCGTACGTGGCCGTATCCAAAGGATACGCATTTTGATGCCATTGTTGCTGAAGAAGAGGGAATGCCATCGTGGGAAAACATTGATTTTGAGGTTGATTTAATGATAGAGAACCCGGAATTTTGGGTGCAAAAGTGGGTTACCGCAGGCGCAAGTCGTATTATTGTGCATGTAGAGAGTATGAAAGATTTTGGAGTGATCCGTGATGCGGTACCCGAGGGGCTTATTGAGCTTGGTCTTGCTATTAATACGTCAACACCGCTTTCTGCACTTGATCAATATCTCAATCGTATTGATTTTGTACAGTGTATGGGAATCGCTAAAATTGGCTTTCAAGGACAACCATTTGATGAGCGCGTACTCGATTATGTGCGGGCTCTTCGCGCCGCGCATCAAAACCTCCAAATTAGTATCGACGGTTCGGTGAATTTTGAAACCGCGCGGGCACTCGTTGATGCTGGCGCAACACGACTCGTGTCAGGATCGGCGATTCTTGAGGCAGATGATTTTGTCGGAGCTATCGCTAAAATGAAAAATTTAGTATCATAGGTATACTCACATGACTCATCTTCACGACGATAAAATAAAATTCCTCGAAGAGAAAGCGCTCGAAATTAGGAAGTCGATTATCGAGTCGCTTGTCGAGGCAAAGTCTGGTCACACCGCAGGACCTCTTGGAATGGCAGATATTTTTACCGCGTTCTATTTTCATATTCTCAAACAAGACCCAAAGAATCCCACATGGGAAGATCGCGACCGCGTAGTGCTTTCAAACGGACACATCTGTCCCGTGCTTTACGCAGTGATGGCGCATTCAGGGTACTTCCCTGTAGAAGAACTAAAAACACTCCGCAAGTTCGGTTCGCGCCTTCAGGGACATCCGCACCGCGAGTATTTGCCGATGCTCGAGACGAGCTCGGGACCTCTCGGACAAGGGCTTTCGCAAGCAGTGGGTATGGCTCTCGTCGATCGCCTCGACCGCGGACAAAATTCCAACAGAACTGTTTATTGTTTCCTGGGCGATGGAGAGCTGAACGAGGGGCAGGTATGGGAAGCAGCAATGCTTGCTGGTCGTGAGAAGCTTCACAACCTTGTTGCGATAGTTGACCGCAACAATATTCAAATTGACGGCTTTACGGAAAACATAATGCCACTAGAGCCGCTTGCGGATAAATGGAAGGCATTTGGATGGCATGTTCTGGAGATTGACGGGCACAACATGTCGGCGATTGTTGATGCAGTAGACGAAGCACGCGCAATTTTTGAAAAGCCGTCGGTTATTATCGCGCACACGATTCCCGGCATGGGTGTCGATGTATTCGAGTTTGACTACAAGTGGCACGGCAACCCGCCGAACAAAGATCAGGGTGCGAACGCGATGGCGGAGCTCCGCACTTTGGGAGGGCAGATTGCGAGCGAACATGAATAAGTTGGTATGAAAATAAATTTTCTTTTCACTGAAACATACGATTTTTTGTTTAATCTTGACGACGTCTCAGTGGGAAAAATAAACAAGGCCGTAGGACTTTTGGAACAATACGGGAATACAATTCGTTATCCACATACAAAGTATATATCAGAAGGTGTTTTTGAGCTTCGAGTAATTGGCTCAAATAATATAAGAATATTTTTTGTTTTTAAAAAAGAAGAAGCGATTATTTTGCACGCAATCATAAAAAAGACGCAGAGACTTGCGCGGAAGGACATTGATTATGTAGTGCGATTAAAAAATAGGTTGCGATAATATAGCATATATGGTATACATAACATTATGAAAATGAAAACATTTACACAATTTAAAAAAGAGTCTATGAAGCGTCCTGGAGTGCGGAAAGCTATGCAAGATGCTGACATTGAGTTTCAGCTTATTGAGGCTATTATAAAGAAACGCGCACATAAAAAAATTACCCAAAAAGCGCTTGCTGAAGAAATTGGAGTCACGCAATCCGCTCTTGCTCGCTTTGAGTCGGGGCGTGGAAACCCAACACTTTCATTTCTCCAGAAAGTTACCACTGGTCTTGGATTGCGTTTAACGGTAAAATAAGAATATGAATCTTAATCCAAAACTTTTTGATGCAGATGTAGAGCAGGCGCCGATTCGCCAGGGCTTTGGTGAGGGGCTTGTAATTGCCGGTCGCGCGGATGAACGTGTGGTTGCGATGTGTTGCGACCTTACCGAGTCAACAAAGATGGATGCATTTGCAAGGGAATTCCCAAATCGATTTTTTGAAATGGGTATTATGGAGCAGTCGGCAGCATCGGTTGCATCGGGAATGGCAGCGATGGGGAAGGTGCCATTTGTTTCATCTTACGCTATGTTCAGTCCTGGTCGCAACTGGGAGCAAATCCGCACCACAATTTGTTACAATAATCGCCCCGTGAAAATTGCAGGTTCACATTCCGGAGTCTCAGTTGGTCCTGATGGCGGCACACATCAGGCGGTTGAGGACATCACTCTTACTCGGGTGATCCCACGCATGGTGGTCATTACACCGTGTGACAGTATTGAAGCGCGCAAAGCGACACTCGCAATGGCGAAGACAAATTCGCCGACGTACATTCGTCTCGCTCGTGAAAAAACACCGATTATTACGACTGAGGACACGCCATTTGAAATTGGCAAAGCCCAGGAGTTTTTTCGTGCTGAAAATCCAAAAGTCGGCATTATCGCGTGTGGGTCGCTCGTTTACAATACGCTTATGGCTGCAAAGGAACTCGAAACAGAGGGGGTTGGTGCAGTAGTTTTAAATATGGGCACAATAAAGCCGCTCGACCGCGCGACGGTTATCGCTCTTGCAAAAGAATGCGGAGCAATCGTTACTGTTGAGGAGCATCAGATTGCCGGTGGTATGGGTTCGGCGGTCGCTGAGGTCTTGGCTTCCGAACATCCAACAAGAATGGCATTTGTGGGTGTGCATGACAAATTCGGGCAATCAGGGACACCGGAAGAGCTCTTGAAGCACTACGGAATGGACAAGGACGCGATCATCCAAGCGGTCAAAAGTCTTCTGTAAACTTTTAATAAATAGCCAAGATACAATAAGTATGGATAAATTAAAAAAAATAATTAGCGTAATTATTGTCGCAGGTTTTCTGGGGGTTATGGTTCAGAGTATTTTTGCAGAAACAGGAGTAATATCAAGTATTTATGATACCACCGCTCCTGTCATTTCAAATGTAAATGCTGAAGATATTACTGATTCTGCCACGCGGATTAAGTGGGCAACAGATGAACCATCTGATTCATTCGTTGCCTATAGTGCAACCTCAGGCGGGTATACTTTTTATGCGCAGAGCAGGTGTGATGGTGGTGGAAACGTATTGCAACACTGCATTAATTTATTGAATCTTTATCCAAATACCAATTACTATTATAAAATAGAGTCACGCAATTCTGCTGGCATCAGCGCTCACGCCACCGGATCTTTCTTTACTGCCTTAAAAAGCGGAGTGTATTCAACTGCTGAGTCAACGATTACGACTACGAACACAGCCACTACTGGTACTTCGACAACGACTGCATCAACGACCACAGATACGCAATCGACCACCTCAAGTCAAACAACCGCAACCGCTGAGTCAACAACCACAGATACACAAACGGCTGCTATCGCTACTTCAACCGCCACCGCCACATCAGTGGCTACAGGGACACAAGCGACTACGGCTAGTCAAACAACAGCAACAGCGACGACCACGACATTTGTAGCTCCAAAACCAACAACCACAAATGCTCTTTACCCTGCTGTACCTATTGCTAAGCCTACTCCTGTACGAATTATACCACCGGCTCCAATACCTCCTAAGGTACCCGCTCCTTCTGTGTCCATTATTGTGCCAGAAACGGAACACTTGAAATCAAAAGTGACATTGAAAGGCGGTGGTAATGTTCTAAACGAGGAAGAAGTGTATATAAAAGTTAACCAAACAGTACGCGGCGTTGAAATGCGTCTTTTGCGCAAAGATACTCCCGTGTCACTTTATCTTGGACAAGCACATTTTGATTCGGTAAATGCTCAATGGGTATTTCAGTGGGACTCAACACAAACACCTGACGGTAAGTATGTGATTTTCCCGATTATAACAACAGGTAATGGTGAGGGGGTTCAAGGGGAAGAGAAAACCGTTATTGTAAAAAATGAAAAAAGAATGCAAACATCTAGTGTTGCTACGAGTAGTAATGTCCGCGCAACAGGTACTATTGCGATAGGTGGTGATAGAACAGCAGGTATTGTCCCCGCTCCAATTATTGATATAGAGAAGTTTGTTGAACAAATAAAAAAAGAAAACCAGAAGGAAGAGGAGCAAATAAAAAAAGATATTGCTAGTTTTTTGATGACATCAGATGCAGTGAAAAAAGGCGGCATAAACCTTGCTTTTGAAAAGGCAACAAATGAGAAATTGAATGAACTCAAGAATGCTCTTGATGAGGGTAATCAACAGAAAAAGAAAGAGGTTATGACGGTTCTTGTGGATACGGCGACGATATCATCTGGTATTTCCAAGGACATTTTAACAAAAAGAGTTGAGGAATCTGTTGCAAAGCTGGAGCAGGTGGTTGCTGAACAAAAAAGCGGGGTAGTCGACACTAAAAACTTTGAAGTTACGGCGGTGCAGGCTACTGAAGTCGCCACAAAGAGCGACGGCACAACTGCAGTAAGCAAAATCTCTTTCAAAGGAAGGGCTCTTCCCAATAGTTTTGCAACGCTCTACATTTTTAGCATCCCTGTTGTGGTCACGATAAAGACAGATAAGGATGGGTATTGGAATTATACACTCGACAAAGAGCTTGAGGATGGGGAACACCAAGTATTCGTAGCAATTACGGACATCAAAGGAGCTGTTGTTGTAAAAAGCGATTCTGTGCCGTTTATCAAGGAGGCTTCCGCTATCACTACAGATCGGATAGCAACGGCGCCCGCACAACAAGATTCACCAAGTTTCGCTGGAGACAATTATTTTTACGGGAGTATCGTCACAATTATTTTTATCGTGACCATCATATTCATCTTGCTTGGTATTAACAGGAGGAACACTCCGCAATAATAGTAATAAAAATGTTCAAACGCCTCGTCGACACTTTTTCAAATGGATTTCTGTTTGTAAAAAATAATCCCCAGATTATCTACACGATTTTTTTGATTGTGATCATCCCTGCCGCGTTTATCGTAAGCGGGCAAAATTTCTTGTCTGTTGCAAAGGAGAATCAGGAAAGACTCGAGAAAGAGCGTGTAGGGGTGCTACAGGATATTTTTGTGGAACTTGCAGCTCTCAAAATAAATGACCCGGTATTCCTGCAAAGTGTTATTGAACGGCTGGGAGACCAGAACAAAGAATCTATCAGCGAATTTAAGATCGTTGTTTTTGAGAATGGGAAACAAAAAATTATAGCCTCCCTTACTAAGGATGAAATTGGAACTGCTGATGAGGATAATGCGTTTTTTTATCGTGAGGCTGGTGCTCGTGTTGATAGTTCAAAAATATTTCCTGTTTCAGGGCTTGATGGCGCACGCCACTGGAAAGTCGTGCGTGCAATTCCCAGCGTAGACACGGGGGTGGTTTCTGGCGTTGTGCTTATTGATGTTTCTATGGCAACAATAGATAACGTTGCCAAGAGAAATATTGAAAGCGCATACACCTATCTCTTTTTCATCGTACTTGCCATTTCGTTCCTTCTTATGCGTCAAGCAAAAATTATCGATTACACAGTGTTGTATCGAAAACTCAAGGAGGTCGATCAAATGAAGGATGATTTTATTGCCATGGCGGCACACGAGCTTCGCACGCCACTAACCATAGTGAAGGGGCATGCCGATATGCTTGCCGAATCGAAGAATTTAAAAGATGAAGAAAAAAAAGATGTATCCCGCATTACTGCTTCTATTGACCAATTGAATGCGCTTATTGGTGACATACTTGATGTAGTGCGCCTTGGGCAAGGAAAGATGACTTTCAATCGGAAGAATACGGATATTTCGCCTATCATTGAGAATGTGGTCGAGTCGTTCTCTGTGGTCGCACGTCAAAAAGGCTTAGACATTTCTTGTGAAAAAAATGATGTTCCCAACATTTTTGTCGATCCTGAAAAATTGCGTCAAGTACTCGTGAATATTATTGGAAACTCGATCAAGTATACGCCAACAGGTTCTGTAAGAGTATTTACCGAGGTGTCACATGGCATGGTGTTTATTCGCGTTCGAGACACGGGTATTGGAATCTCCGCAGAGGATCAGCAAAAACTCTTCGGAAAGTTTTTCCGCGTGCAATCGAAGGAAACAGAAGATATTCGCGGAACTGGACTCGGTCTTTGGATTGCTCATCAAGTCGTTTCAAATATGGGTGGCGAGATTCATGTGGAATCCATCAAGGGCAAAGGATCAGACTTTATCATTTCATTTCCTGTTACGAAGTAATTAACCGATTTCCTTTTTAGGAGTAGAATGGTAGAATGTAATAATGAATAGCAAAAAAATCTTCATCACCTTAATCAGCATTCTTATTATCGCAGGGGTTGTCACATTTGCTACTTATATACAAAAAGGTAAGCAAGTAGCACCAGTCGTAGAATTAACACCGAAAGATTTTGAAAAAATGCCGCCGCTTCCTGCTGTTGACGAGCTTGCTTTACAAAAACAGCTTCAGGAGACTATTACTAAAGGCAAGAAGTCTGAATGCGCAACCATTACGGACCCACGATACCAGTTTGCCTGCCACAATTTCTTTATAGTGCAAACTAAAAAATGACCAAATTAATTCGCGCAAATTTTGTAGTTATCGTTTTGGTTCTACTCGTGCCGAGTACTTTATTTGCGAGTTCAATATCGTGGACTGAGATTAACGAAGCTAATTATAGTGTTAGTATAAATAAAGATACTTATGCACCTGGAGAGAATATCTATTTCAATAGATCAATAACTGCTATTTACCCAGTCTCTTTATATGATTTTCCTAGTATAAATGCGATTGTTGAAGGAAAACTTTTTAATATTGCAATGGCTGGTCTCTGGGGTGGGCAAATTGTCACCACTGTGTACTCTGACCTGGTATGGGACTTCACGACATGTTTTTGCTTAACGTCACCAACCGCCCCTTTGACACCTGGGTCGTATAATATCACCTTAAAAGGAATCGTTGAGTCTATTACGGGCGGACCTGGAGTACTCTTGCCTTATACGGTTGCTGCTCCGGCCCCCACTGCTTCGATTATTACCCCGACCAACAACGTATCGGTCGCCCAAGGAACGGCAGTTGTATTTTCCGGGACGGGGGTGGCTAGTGGAGGAATACCTGCCGGAGTTATGACAACTTATAATGTGGGTGGAGTAATTTACCCCTCAGGGATCGCCTTTGATGGCACCAATATGTGGGTAAGCTCGAATATCAATGCTTTCAGAGTAGCCAAAATTTCTCCAACTGGAGCAACAACCCCCTATTTATCAACAACAAATGGTGCCTTGCCTGTCGGTATTGCTTTTGATGGAACCAATATGTGGGTAGCAGGTTATGTTAATGATAACGTTACAAAAGTTTCTCCATCAGGAGTGATGACTGATTATCCAGGAACAGGGGCTGGCCCGTGGGGGATTGCCTTCGACGGTGCTAATATGTGGACCGTAAATGATGGGTATGATTATTGGTTAAATGACTATGGTCCTAGTAGTGTCACAAAAATCTCTCCCACAGGAGTGATGACCACGTATTATGGGCTAGGGTTTCTTTCGGAGGGCATCGCTTTTGATGGAACCAACATGTGGACAACGAGCTGGGGAGGCAACAGCGTCACCAAGGTCTCTCCCACAGGAGTGATGACCACGTATCCAGGAACAGGAGCAGGTCCATACGGTATTGCCTTTGATGGAACTAACATGTGGACAGCAAATTATAATAACAACAGTGTTACAAAGATTTCTCCCGCAGGAGTGATGACCACGTACCTAGGAACAGGCTCCAAACCCACAGGTATTGCCTTTGATGGCACGAACATGTGGACAGCAAATTGGGGAAATAATAGCGTTACCAGAATCTCTCCGGCAGGAGTAATGACAACCTACCCAGGAACGGGGGCTAATCCAAATCACATCGCCTTTGATGGAACTAATATGTGGACAGCAAATGCTAGTGACAACACGACGACCAAAGTCAGCACTGGCGGCAACTCCATCACCGCCTACGAATGGCGTGAAGGAAACTGCAGTACCGGGACGCTCCTTTCGACCGCCTCATTCTTCAATCTCGCCACGCCATCCGTCAGTGCCGGTCGTACTATCTACTTCCGCGTGAAAGATTCGAATAACGCATGGTCCACTTGTGAATCGCGCGTGATTACCGTAACACCTCCTTCCGACTCCGACCTCATCGCGGGCGCGGTCACTCCCGTCACTCCAACCGCAGGAACCCCAGGCACTTTCTCTGCAACCATAAGTAACACGGGAACTGGGTCTACTGGTGCAGACTTCTCCAACTTCTTTCAAGTAGCTACCGCAATAAACGGCGGTGGCACAATAACGGACCTTGCTCCAGTAGGAATGGCCGCACTTGGTATTTCAGCAAGCCTTCCTGCATCCTCGCCTTTATACACATTCACCACATCAGGAACATATTCTGTCCGTGCCTGCACTGACAAAACTTCATCGGCTGGTGGTGGTGTCATTGCTGAATCAGATGAAAATAACAACTGCAGTGCATCATGGACCACCGTCGCTGTTTCTCCCGCCAACACCGCTCCCACCATTTCCACCCCCACAATCTCCTCTATTACTGCAACAGGGGCAACGCTTGGAGCGAACGTAACCTCGCTCGGAATACCCGCATCAATCTCCGCCCGCGGTACGTGTTTTGGCACAACACCAGCTCCGACAACAAACTGTGTTGCTCAAGGAGGGGTAACAACAGGTATTTTCACACAAGCGAGAACAGGCATGATTGCAGGCACCACCTACTACTATCGTGGCTACGCGACAAACACCACTGGCACCGGATATTCAGCGGACGGGATGTTCACGACGAGCGCTGCCGCCATAAACGGAACCTGTGGCTCCTCTAATCTCAACACCTTCTCTACTGCTCCCACCACCAACCTCTGCTCCGCTGGAACTGCAACCGCGGTACTAGGTGCCGCAACTGGCCCATGGTCATGGAGCTGTAATGGTGTAAATGGTGGCACGAACACTACCTGCAGCGCATTTACAAACGTCATTTCTGGCTCCTGTGGAACAGCAAACGGCACTCCGACACCTACAAAGCCAACCACAAACCTATGCTCTATTGGTACTGCTTCTTCTGTCACCGGTCCCGGCCCTTGGAACTGGGATTGTACTGGACTCAATGGGGGAGCCATTGTTTCCTGTAACGCTCCAAAATCTACCTCCTGCGGTAACAACACATGCGACACAGGGGAGACAATCCTTACTTGCCCAAAGGATTGCAAGGCGAAGTACCAGCAGTTTTAGGGGAATTACAAATAAAAAATCGCGC